>ENA-OWPM01001231-OWPM01001231.1-human-gut-metagenome-genome-assembly--contig:-NODE-1231-length-22321-cov-2.950058_pt1 | contig 22321 bp, 19 predicted proteins | sample MGYA00248267_ERZ651852 | MGnify/ENA primary metagenome ERZ651852 (study PRJEB26924, sample SAMEA4378228) | human gut metagenome | biome: human gut; feature: human-associated habitat; material: faeces...
TGAAAATGATGTGGCCGGACTGCTCTCCGCCGAGAGAATAGCCGTTTGCCATCATGTTCTCGCACACGTATTTGTCGCCGACTGCCGTCTTCTCATACCGGATACCGGCGCGGTCACACGCTTTGTAAAGACCGAGGTTTGACATGATCGTGGTCACGATCGTATCTCCGTTTAACTGGCCTTTTTCTTTTAAGTATTTACCGCAGACATACATGATCAGGTCTCCGTCTACCACATTTCCCAGCTCATCGACAGCGATGCAGCGGTCTGCGTCTCCGTCGTAGGCAAATCCGACATCGAGGTGTTTCTCTCTTACATATTTCTGAAGCTCTTCGATGTGGGTGGAACCACAGCCGCAGTTGATGTTTGTTCCGTCCGGCTCGTTGTGGATCACATATGTCTTGGCGCCGATGGCATCAAACACGCTCTTGGCTACGGAAGAGGCACTTCCGTTGGAGCAGTCGAGTCCGACTCTCATGTTTTTAAAGGATTTTGTCGGAATCGAGATCAGGTGTCCAATGTAGCGGTTCCTTCCGGCTGCAAAATCCACGGTACGTCCGATGTCTTCTCTCGTTGCGAACGGGATCTTCGGTGTTCCGTCGTCGATGTAGGCTTCGATCTGCGCTTCGATGTCGGCTTCCAGTTTCTGTCCCAGGCCATTGATGACTTTGATTCCGTTGTCATAGAACGGGTTGTGGCTGGCGGAGATCATAATTCCGCAGTCAAAGTTTTCGGTACGGACAACATAGGAAACGCTCGGGGTGGTCGTTACATGCAGCAGATAAGCGTCTGCTCCCGATGCGGTCAGTCCTGCTACCAGCGAATATTCGAACATGTAGCTGGAGCGTCTGGTGTCTTTTCCAATGACGATCTGTGCTTTGTGGTCTTTTCCGAAATACCATCCGAGGAATCTTCCCACTTTATATGCATGCTCAACCGTCAGATCAATGTTTGCTTCTCCGCGAAATCCATCTGTTCCAAAATATTTACCCATGGTATGCTCCTTTCCCCTTTCGGGCAGAAAGCGTGTCTGAAATTTTTTGCAATCATTCAAACACGCTTTTTCTGGTTATTCACTCAAATAACAAAATATCGTAATTAGTCGTACAGCTTCTCGCTGTATACGCCGTCCGCAATCAGTTTGCGGAATGCTTCTGTTACGGAAGCTTTGTCTTCCTGATACGTTACGCCGAACCACTCTGCGTCGGTCGGAAGAACTTTTACTTCTGCTTTTCCTGCGTGCAGCAGCTCGTCGATGTAGATCGGAAGGAGGTACTCGCCTTTTACATCTCCCTCTTTCTGTGCAGAAAGGAATTCAACAAAGCCTTTCTCCAGAAGATCAATGAACTCCGGCTGCAGTCCCCACATGTTCATGGAAACAAGGGAGTTTTTGTCGATCGGATCAACCGTTCCGTCTTCTTTTTCAACGCCTGCGCCCTCTGCGGTCTTTACGATGTTTTTCGTCTCGTTGACACCAGTCAGATTTCCGTTTTCATCAACGACGCAGACACCTCTTGTAACACCGCCGTTGTCACTTAAGGTGTTTCCAAGCACGAATCCTGCCATGGAGATCGGCATAACTTCATCCACATCATGCTCCTGTACAAGGTAGTCGTGCAGTTTTACGAACGGATCTTTTCCGTAATAGTCATCAGCATTGATAACAGCAAACGGCTCTTTTACAAGACCTTTGCAGGCAAGAACGGCCTGGCCGGTTCCCCACGGTTTGGTACGGCCTTCCGGTTTTGCAAAGCCTGCCGGCAGATCATCGAGCTCCTGGAATGCATATTCCACCTCTGTGATTTTGCTGATGCGGTTGCCGATGACTTCCTTGAAATCTTTCTCCAGATCCTTGCGGATGATGAAGACTACTTTGTTGAAGCCGGCTTCCAGTGCATCGTGGATGGAATAATCCATGATGATCTCCCCGTTTGGTCCTACTGGCTCAAGCTGTTTGATTCCCTTTCCAAATCTGCTGCCGATTCCGGCTGCCATGATCACAAGTGCTGTTTTCTTCATAGCGTTTTCCCTTTCTCTTTTCCCCTTTTTTCTCTTGTTTATTCTATCAACAATCGATCCTGTAGACCAATCGTGATTCGCAGCGTTTATTATTATGCTTCTTCCTGCATGCTGCTCAGCTTTGCGGCCTGATCGGCTGCAATCAGACTGTCGATGATTTCATCCAGATCGCCGTTCATGATGGCGTCCAGTTTGTATAAGGTCAGTTTGATTCTGTGATCCGTCACACGTCCCTGCGGGAAGTTGTACGTACGGATCTTCTCGGAGCGGTCTCCCGTTCCGACCTGGCTCTTTCGAAGCTCGGCCATCTCATCGTGCTGTTTCTGCTGCTCTAAGTCGTACAGACGGGCACGCAGAATCTTCAGTGCCTTGTCCTTATTCTTTAACTGTGATTTCTCATCCTGGCAGGAAATGACGATGCCGCTCGGGAAGTGGGTCAGACGGACTGCTGAGTCGGTCGTATTGACACACTGGCCGCCGTTTCCGGAAGCACGGAATACATCGAATTTGTAATCTTTCGGGTCGATCTGTACTTCGACGTCGTCCACCTCCGGCATGATCGCTACGGTCATGGTTGAGGTATGGATTCTTCCGCCGGACTCGGTTTCCGGCACACGCTGTACGCGGTGCGTGCCGCTCTCGTACTTCATCCGGGAGTACGCGCCTGCTCCGTTGATCAGAAGTGTTGCGTCTTTAAAGCCGCCGATTCCGTTTTCATCGGCGCTGGTCAGCTCTGTTTTCCAGCCGCGGCTCTCTGCGTATTTGATGTACATACGGCAGATTTCTGCGGTAAAGAGTGCCGCCTCGTCTCCGCCGGCACCTGCGCGGAACTCTACGATAACGTTTTTCTCATCGTTCGGGTCTTTCGGCAGAAGCAGGACTTTGAGCTCCTGCTCCAGCTCCTCTACGCGTTTTTTCGCATCGGAGAGTTCTTCTTTCAGCATTTCGCGCATCTCTTCGTCGGATTCCTCCTCGAGAAGCATCAGGCTCTCTTCGATGGTCTGTTTCTGTGTTTTATAGTCCTTATATGCGTCTGCGATCGGCTGGAGTTCTGCCTGCTCCTTCATCAGCTTCTGGAACTTCGCCGCATCGGCAGCGACGTCCGGCTCGCTTAACTGATTCAGTACCTCCTCGAGACGCATGAGGATATCATCAAGTTTATCAAACATAAAATGACTGCTCCTTTTTACTGTTTTCGTCTGTTTATGATGTCATTATGGTGTCAAAATTAAAATTCATTTCTGTCAGGGTTTTTTGTGCCAGATACCGGCCACCACGCGGTCCAGGCCTGCCAGATCTTTCAGAACCTGTACATCGGCAAAGCCGTGGGTTTCCATCAGCTCCCGCACTTCATCTCCCTGATCGTATCCAATTTCAAAACAGAGCTTTCCGCCCTCTTTTAAATAGCTTCCTGCCTGCTCTGTAATCTTCCGGTAAAAGACAAGACCGTCCGCACTGCCGTCGAGTGCCATCCGCGGCTCATGGTCGCGCACCTCCGGCATCAGGGTTTCAATCACATCCGTGCGGATATACGGCGGATTGCTTGCGATCACATCGAAGGTTCCCTCGATGTTTTCAAATAAGTTGCTCTTTACGAACGATGCCCGTCCGCCCGCCTGTGCGCCGTTCTTTTCCGCAACCTGTAAGGCTTTCTCGGAGAGATCCGCGCCGATTCCCGTGCAGTCCTCTCTCGTCACAAGAAGCGATATGAGGATGCATCCCGAACCGGTGCAGAGATCGAGGATCCGTGCATCTTTTGGAAGGCCGCGGAGCGCTTCCTCCACAAGAATCTCGGTGTCCTGCCGCGGAATCAGTACATGCTCATTCACAAAAAACGGAATTCCGTAGAACCACGCCTCTCCGGTCAGCTGCTGCAGCGGAATGTGTTCGCCGCGCTTTCTGACCAGCGCTTCGTACTGCTCCTGCTGTTCTTTTGGCATTTCATCTTCACTGTGTACAAAGTAGGTGCTGTGGCTGATCCCGCAGACATACTCCAGTAAAAGCCATGCGTCCTGCCGGGCTTCCTCCACCCCCTGCTTTTGTAAGTACAGAATAGCGGATTCCAGTGCAGATTTCAAGTTTTTTCTATCGTGCACACTCATCGGTCACGGCTCCTCATGTTCTTTCTTTTCGGTTTTGGCCGGGTACGTATAACCAAAGTTTTCGTTCAGGTACGCTCTCCAGTCAAACACAGCCTCCACAGCGGCGATCGCAACCTCTGCCATCTCGGCATCCGGCTCGCGCGTCGTCAGGTGCTGCAGCATCAGGCCCGGTTTACTGATCAGGTTGACCAGTTTATTGTCACTTTTTCCCGCCAGGCGGATAATTTCATACGAAACGCCCGCGATCACCGGAATGAGAAGCAGGCGGATCACGATTTTCAGCACCGGGGAATCGACCCGGATGAACATGAAAAAGATGATGCTGATGACGATGACGTACATAAGAAAGCTCGTTCCGCAGCGCTTGTGCTCCCGGGAACTCTTTAAGACGTTTTCCACGTTCAGTTCCAGACCGTGCTCAACACAGTTGATGCATTTATGCTCGGCGCCGTGGTACATGAACACGCGCTGAATGTCTTCCATACGGGAAATGGCTGCCAGATAGCCGAGGAACAGTGCCACACGCACAAAGGCCTCTGCCACCGCGGTCAGTGTCGTTCCGGCTCCCGCTTTGTGCAGCAGTTCGGACAGGAAGTACGGCACCATCAGAAAGAGAACGACGGCGATGACAACGGAAAATGTGACGGTTCCGTACATCATCAGCCTGTCTGTCTTTTCTTTTTTCGCTTTCTGCTGCTCCTCTTCCTCTTTCGTCGCCGGCTTTTTCTTTTCCTCCTCCTCGTCCTCATAGAACGAAGCGGAGTACATAAGGGAACTCATGCCGACGATCATCGAATCGGCAAAGCTGAAGACACCGCGCAGAATCGGAACTTTTAAGAGCTCCTTGTGCTTCGTCAGCGGCTTGTGCTGCTCTACTTTAACCTCAATCTCCCCGTCCGGCCGGCGTACTGCGACGGAATAGCGGTCCTTGTTCATCATCATGACGCCTTCCATCACGGCCTGGCCGCCAATATTGGATGATTTCATAATTTACGTTTACCTCCTCAAAGGGGATTTTCTGCATCCGTAACGCAAGAACGGGCTGAGATCTTCCAACCTCAGCCCGTTTTTCATCTTGCTTGATTCAATTCTTATTTCATGCCGTATTTCTTGTTGAACTTCTCGATACGTCCACGAGCTGCAGCAGCTTTCTGCTGGCCAGTGTAGAACGGATGGCATTTAGAACAGATCTCAACGTGGATCTCTTTCTTGGTAGAACCTGTTACGAAAGTATTTCCGCAGTTGCAGGTAACAGTTGCCTGATGGTATTCTGGATGGATTCCTTCTCTCATTTTATTCACCTCTTCTTAATATTGTTATCTTCTCAGATTTACTCTGATGATTTCGTATTTCAGGCTGACAAAATCTCATCAACCTTGCACAGCTTTCTCATTGTATCACACAATTTTGAAAATTGCAAGCCTTATACTATTTTTTGTTTCTTTAAAATTTGAATCAGTTCGCCGTTGTTTCTGGTACGGTCAAACATGTTCAGAATATTTTCCACGGCTTCCTCGGATTTCATGCCGTTTAATGCCCTCCGCATATTGTAAACGGCCTCCTGCTCATCTGGTGTCAGAAGCAGATCTTCTCTTCTTGTTCCCGATTTGGCTATGTCGATGGCCGGGAAGACGCGGCGTTCCTGCAGTTTCCGGTCGAGCACGAGTTCCATGTTTCCGGTGCCTTTGAATTCCTCGTAAACGACATCGTCCATCTTGCTTCCGGTGTCCACAAGCGCCGTTGCAAGAATCGTCAGGCTTCCGCCCTCGCGCATGTTTCTGGCCGCGCCGAAAAACCGTTTCGGCATGTAGAGTGCTGCCGGATCGAGACCGCCGGAAAGGGTACGGCCGCTCGGCGGAACGGTCAGGTTGTAAGCTCTGGCAAGACGTGTGATGCTGTCGATGAAGATCGTAACGTCTTTTTTACTCTCCACAAGACGTTTCGCGCGCTCAATGACCATCTCGGACACGCGTTTGTGGTGCTCCGGCTGCTCATCAAACGTGGAATAAATAACCTCCACATTGGAGCCCTGGATCGCTTCTTTGATGTCGGTGACCTCCTCCGGCCGCTCGTCGATCAGAAGGATGATTAGATACATCTCCGGGTTGTTCCGCAGGATGGATTTTGCCGCATCCTTCAAAAGCGTCGTTTTTCCGGCTTTCGGCGGGGAGACGATCATGCCTCGCTGGCCTTTTCCGATCGGACTTACAAGATCCACGATCCGCATCGCCATGCTTCCGCCCGGGCGCTCAAGGCGCAGCCGCTCATCCGGGAAGACCGGTGTCATATCTTCGAAATTGCCGCGGCGCATGATCTGGTCGAGCGGCAGATTGTTGACGCTCTTTAAGTATAAAAGGGCGCTGAATTTTTCGGTTGCGGACTTTACTCTCGTGTTTCCGCGGATGATATCTCCCGTTTTCAGTCCGAAACGGCGGATTTGGGACGGAGAAACGTAGACATCGCTGTCGCCCGGCATATAGTTGTCGGAGCGGATAAATCCAAATCCGTCCGGCATGACCTCGAGGATGCCGCAGGCCTCCTGGCCGCTGTCGAGCGTGCTGGTTTCCTGACGCGGTTCCTGTCTCGTCTCTGGTCTTGCTTCCTGACGCAGCGGCTCCTGTCTCATTTCCTGCCCTGCTTCCTGACGCGGCTCCTGTCTTTGCTCTTCCTCACGGTTATTCTGATTATAATTCCGTGGTTCCTGAAATCTACGCTCATTGAAACGCGGCGCTCTTGGACGGTACTCCTGGCGCTCTCCGTTTTCACTGCGCTCTTCCCGGCGGACATACCGCGGTCTCTGGTACGGGCGCGCGGTGCCGTTTTCCGAGTTTTCCCGATTCTGGCGCTCCATACCATCCTCCCGCTTTTCCTGCGGTTCCTGATTCTGATCCTGTACAGTTTCCGTCTTTTTTTCCTCTTTTAGAACCGCCGGCTCTTCCATGTTTTTCTGGTTTTCTTTCTGATCTTCTTCCAGCATCCGCTCAATCAGCGCTTCTTTCCGCAGGGTGGAAATCCCCTTCATGTTTCTGGATTTTGCCAGCGCTTTCAGCATGCTCAAAGGCAATGACTCATACTTTTCTCTTGTCATACCATTTTTCCTCTATCTATTCTCTATTTGATTTTCGGTTCTGTTTGGAGTTTTTAAGATATTTGATGCGCGAATATTTTTGCTGCAATTATTTAGAATCTGATTTTTGTCATTTTACTGCTGTGGATTTTTCTGCGGTTAGTGGGACTCGAACCCACACGCCGAAAGGCACAGGAACCTAAATCCTGCACGTCTGCCAATTCCGTCATAACCGCATATTATTTTTTCAAAAAAGAAAAACCCGATGTAATCTACACTTCGTCACCGGATTTGTTTGTGGCATTTTTTGCGTTGGTGTTTGGTCGAAAGAAAAAAATTCCAGTTGTTGTGGAAGTCCGAGATCTTTGGCCGGAGTCGATTGTAGAGTATAATGGCATGTCCAGAAAAAATCCGATTATTCAGATACTTTATCAGTTGGAAAAGTGGATTTATAAGAAGGCGGACAGATTGATTTTTACTATGCCAGGAGGCAAAGAGTATATTAAAGATAAAGGCTGGGATAAAGCAATAGATTTACGAAAAGTACACCATATTAACAATGGAGTAGATTTAGAGGAGTTTGAATACAATAAACGAAACAATCATGTTTGTGATGAAGATTTAGAGTCAAATGATAAAAAAATAGTTTATGTGGGTTCGATCCGCCTTGCAAATAACTTGGGACAATTAATAAAAGCTGCAAAGGTTCTAAAAGAGAAGCATAGAGACGATATTAAATTTTTGATATATGGTGACGGGACTGAGAAGGAGCAACTGGAGAAATTTGCTTGCGAAGAAAAGTTAAATGTAGTGTTCAAAGGGAAGGTTGAGAAAAAATATATACCATATATATTGAGTAAGGCAGATGTAAATATTATCAATGTGAAAAATACCGGATTGACGAAATATGGGTGTAGTTGGAATAAACTTTTTGAGTATATTGCAAGTGAGAATCCAATAGTTTGTAATTTTCCACAGAAATATGACTTGATAAATGAGTATCATTTAGGAAAGAGTGAAAAGTTTGCATCTAGCAGAGATTATGCAAAAAGGCTCAAAGAGTTGGTAGACATTACTGAGGAAGAAAGAAGAGTTGTCCGTGAGAATGCAAAGCAACTGAAGAAAGAATATGATTATCAATATCTGACAACGTGTTTGGAAAAAATATTCAGTAATGTAGTAGGAGAAAAATGATGAAGATACTTTTTTTATCGGCTGCGAACAGCATACATACTGTCAAATGGATAAATGCACTAGCGAGTAGGGGACATGAAGTTTATTTGGTATATAATAAAGGGCATGAGCCAAAGATGGATCAAATAAATAAAAATATACATCAGCACCAGTTGAAATATAAGGGTGGAGTAGGATATTATTTGAATGCGAAAGAATTGCGAAAACTGAAGAAAGAGATTTCGCCGGATATAATAAATGTTCATTATGCAAGTGGATATGGAACATTGGCCAGAAAAAGCAAATTGTGCCCAATATTATTGTCGGTATGGGGAAGTGACGTATATGATTTTCCAAATAAAAGTTTTGTCAATAAAAGTATTCTAAAAAAGAATGTTCTTCATGCGAAGAAAATCGCATCTACTAGCAATTGTATGGCAAACGAACTTAGAGACGTTTTGAAAATGCCTAAATTACAAATAGGGATTACACCATTTGGAGTTGACTTAGAGAAATTTAAAGGTTGCACGGAAGAAAAAGAAAAGAAAAATCATAAGATTTTGATAGGAACAATAAAAACGTTGAAACCTTTGTATGGAATTGCAGAGCTAATAAAGGCAGTAAAGATTTTAAGTGAAAATTTGGTAAAAGACGGATACGAAGAAATTTGTAAACAATTGCAGGTGGAAATCTATGGAGATGGACCACAAAAAGAAGAACTAGAAAAACTAATTCAAGAACTTTCATTAGAGAATGTGGTATACTTAAAAGGTCAGATCCCAAACAAAGATGTACCTCAAGTGCTATCCCAATTTGATGTTTTTTGTGCAACAAGCTTTAAAGAAAGCTTTGGAGTGGCTGTGGTAGAAGCGATGGCTATGAGCCTTCCGGTTGTAGTGACAGATACAGACGGTTTTAAAGAGGTTGTTGCAGATGGCGAGAATGGTTATATTGTTCCAATAGGAAATGAAAAGGCGATTGCATTGAAATTACAAGAATTGATTATAGATAGAAAAAAAAGAGAATGCATGGGAAAAGCTGGAAGAAAACGAGTAGAGGAATTGTATGATTGGGAAAAGAATGTTGATACAATGGAAAAATTATATGAAGAAGTGAGAGTGAAAAAAGAGTGAAAGAAAAAAGATGTATTTTTCATATTCCCAATTATATTGATCCAAATAGTAAATCAGGTTCTAGTCTTAGACCCAAAAAAATGATACAAGGGTTCAAAGAAAATGGATATATTGTTGATTGCGTAATGGGATATGGAAAGGAAAGAAAAATTCAAATAGAGCACACAAAGGATAATATTCGCAAAGGTGTGAAATATGATTTTTTATACGCTGAAAGTTCTACAATGCCGACACTTTTAACAGAAAAGAATCATGTACCGAGATATCCAATGCTGGATTTCAAATTTTTTAAATTTTGTAAAGCACATAATATAAGAATAGGTCTATTTTATAGAGATATACAGTGGAAGTTTTCGGTATATAAGGATAACGTATCATGGTATAAAAAATGTATTTCGATTCCGTTTTATAGATATGATTTGCTTCAATATAAAAATCTATTAGATACATTTTATCTTCCTACAGACGAAATGAAAAAATATTTGACAGAGAATGATAAATTATTGAAAAAAACAAAAATTTTAATGCCTGGATGTGAAGATGATAAAGAATTATTAGTAAAGACAGAGAAAATAGATTTGCCTTTGAAACCACTTAAAATTTTGTATGTGGGTGGGATTGATAGAATTTATGACTTGAAGATATTTGTTGAAACAGTGAGTCAAATGAGAGAAGAAGTAGAAGTGTATATATGTTGTCGTGAAAATGAATGGAAAACTTCAAAGGGGCTATATGAACCTTTTATGGGGGAAAATATAAAAATTATTCATAAAAGTGGAAAAGAATTAGATGATTATTATGAAAAGACGGATTTATGTTGTGCTTTTGCAGGGGTGGGAGAGTACATGAAAATGGCTATGCCAGTAAAGATTTTTGAATATTTGGGGAAAACAATTCCTATTGTGGCAACAAAAGGGACAGCTGCTGGAGAGTTTGTAGAGAATAGTGGAATCGGTTGGAGTATAAATTATGACATACAGTCATTAAAAAAATGCTTGAAAAATATAATTCAAAATCCACAAGTCTTGGAGGAAAAACGAAAAAGAGAACTGGAAATAAAAAGTTGTCATACATGGAAAGCGAGAGCGCATCAAGTAATAGAAGATTTAAGGTAAAGGAGAAAAATAAAATGAAACAAGAATTATTAAAAAAAATCGAGGAAAAATCAATTGTAGTAGGTGTAGTAGGATTAGGCTATGTAGGTTTACCACTTGCGGTGGAAAAAGCGAAAGCTGGATTTAAGACCATTGGTTTTGATGTGCAGGATGAAAAAGTAAAATTAGTAAATGAAGGACATAATTACATCGGTGATGTTGTTGACAGCGATTTGAAAGAATTAGTAGAGAATAAGATGCTTACAGCAACAACAGATTTTAGCTTTGTAAAAGATGTTGATTTCGTTGCTATTTGTGTACCGACACCATTAGATGCACATCAGCAGCCGGATATCAGCTATGTAAAATCTTCTACAGAAGCAATTTCAAAATATTTGACAAAAGGTACTATGGTAGTATTAGAGTCTACAACATATCCGGGAACAACGGAAGAACTGATTAAACCTATCTTGGAGGAAGGTTCAGGATTAAAATGTGGAGAAGATTTCTATTTAGGATTTTCACCGGAACGTGTTGATCCAGGTAACTTGATTTACAAAACAAAAAATACGCCAAAAGTAGTTGGAGCAATCGGAAAAGATGCTACAGAAGTAATTGCAACAATGTACAGAGCAGTATTGGAAGGCGATGTTTACGAAGTATCTTCACCTGCAATTGCTGAAATGGAAAAAATCTTAGAAAACACATACAGAAACATCAATATCGGATTGGTAAATGAATTGACAATGCTTTGCAATAAATTAGGAATCAGCATGTGGGAAGTAGTGGATGCTGCGAAGACAAAACCATATGGATTCCAGGCATTTTATCCAGGTCCAGGACTTGGTGGACACTGTATTCCATTAGATCCATATTATTTGTCATGGAAAGCAAGAGAATACGGATTCCATACATCTATGATTGAGAGCTCTATGATGATCAATGATCAGATGCCGGAATACTGTGTAGAAAGAGCAAGCAAAATTTTGAACCGTCATGCAAAAGCAATGAATGGAGCAAAAGTACTTGTAGTAGGTGTCGCTTACAAACAGGATATCGATGATTATCGTGAAAGTCCTGCACTTCGTGTAATTGAGGTATTGAAACGCGAGATGGCGAATGTAGAATTCTATGATCCATGGATTTCAGAATATAAATATAAAGGTGAAAAACATCAAGGATTAAAAGAAATCAGCCCGGAAATCATTGCTTCATATGATTTAATTATGATTACTGCTGCACATACAAATGTGGATTATGACATGATTCAGAAAAATGCAGTTGCAATCTTTGATACAAAGAATGTTATGAAAAATATCGCAAATAGAGAAAATATTGAAGTATTATAGGAGTGGTAAAAATGAAATATGCACTAATCGGATGTGGACGTATTTCCACAAATCATGTAAAGGCAGTTATTAATAACAACTTAGAGTTTGTTGCGGTATGTGATGTTGTACCGGAACATATGGAAGAGGTATTAGCGAAGCATGATTTGCAAAATGATACAAGTATCAAACGATATACAGACTATAAAAAGTTAGTGGAAGAAAATGAACTTGATCTTGTGGGAATTGCCACAGAGAGTGGCATTCATGCAGAAATCGCTTTATATTGTATTGAGCATAATATCAATGTGATTATTGAAAAACCTATGGCAATGAGCATTGAAGATGCAGATAAGATTATTAAACTTTCTGAAGAGAAAGGTGTTAAGGTATCTGCATGTCATCAGAATCGTTTTAATATTGCAGTTCAGGAAATGCGAAAAGCGTTAGAAGCAGGAAGATTTGGAAAGTTATCTCATGGTTCTATTCATGTGCGTTGGAACAGAAACGAGAATTATTATACACAGGCGCCATGGAGAGGAACATGGTCTCAGGACGGTGGAGCGCTTATGAACCAGTGTATTCACGGAATTGACTTGCTTCGCTGGATGCTGGGAAATGAGATTGACGAAGTATATGGTGTGACAAAACAGCAGTTCCATGACTATTTAGAGGCAGAAGATATCGGTATGGCAGTTGTAAAATTTAAAAATGGAGCAGTTGCTACAATTGAAGGAACAACGAATGTGTATCCTCAAAATTTAGAGGAGACATTATATCTGTTTGGAGAGACAGGAACTGTAAAATTAGGCGGAAAATCAACAAATAATATTGATGTATGGAATTTTGCAGATGAGACAGAAGAAGATCAGGCAAACAAAGGCTTGGAGGAAGCAACAAGCAATGTATATGGAAACGGACATACAAGTCTTTATGCAGATGTGATCGATGCGATTGAAAATGACAGAGCACCATATGTAGATGCATATGCAGGAAGAAATGCATTGGAACTTGTGTTGGCTATTTATAAGAGTCAGAAAGAAGGAAAAGCGGTAAAATTACCATTAGATAAATTCGCAAGTGTAGATATGACAGGAGAGTTTTAAAATGAGTGAATATTTTGTACATGAGAGCAGTTATGTTGATGAGAACGTAAAAATTGGACAGGGTACAAAAATTTGGCATTTTTCACACATTCAAAGTGGAGCAGTTATTGGTAATAACTGCTCCTTTGGTCAAAATGTGAATGTATCCAATAATGTAAAAATCGGAAATGGAGTAAAGGTTCAAAACAACGTCGCAATCTATGAAGGAGTTGAATTGGAAGACTATGTATTTTGCGGACCATCAATGGTATTTACCAATGATCTGACTCCGAGAGCCAAGTATCCGAAAGGAAGCGTTGGATATAAAAAAACGTTGTTAAAAGAAGGAGCAACAGTAGGGGCAAATGCGACAATTGTATGTGGACATACAATTGGAAAGTGGGCGATGATCGCGGCAGGAGCAGTTGTTACAAAAGATGTTCCAGACTATGCATTGATGGCAGGAGTACCGGCAAAACAAATTGGATGGGTTTGTGAATGTGGAGAGGTATTGCATGAAAATACAACATGCTCAAAGTGTGGAAGAAAATATGAAACAAATGATGAAAAACTTTACGAAGTGACAGAAGGGAAGTAGAATATGCAGTTTAGAGATTTGAAAGCACAGTATGAAGCATTAAAGAGTGATATTGATGCGGCAATGACACAAGTGGCATCTGATTGTAATTTTATTAGCGGAAAACAGGTAAGTGATTTAGAGACAGAATTGGCAGAGTATGTCGGTGTGAAACACTGTATTACATGTGGAAATGGAACAGATGCACTGACTATGATGATGATGGCGTGGAATATCAAAGAAGGAGATGCTGTCTTTGTTCCTGATTTTACCTTTTTCGCTTCCGGAGAGGTGGTGTCTTTTGAAGGCGCAACACCTGTATTTTATGATGTGTGCCAAGATACATTTAATGCAGATGCAGAATCATTAGAAAAAGCAATCAAAGCGGTAATTGAAGAAGGAAAGTTAACACCGAGAGCAATTATTGCAGTTGATTTATTTGGACAACCTGCAGATTACGTAACATTGGAAGCATTAGCGAAAAAATATGATTTGCTTTTATTAGAAGATGGAGCACAAGGATTTGGCGGAATGATCGGTGAAAGAAGAGCGTGCAGCTTTGGTGATGCAGCAACGACATCATTTTTCCCGGCAAAACCACTAGGATGCTACGGTGATGGTGGTGCTATCTTTACAAATGATGATGAGGTGGCAGAGTATTTAAAATCAATTCGTGTACATGGAAAGGGCTCTTTCAAATATGATAATGTTCGTATTGGATGGAACTCAAGATTAGACACGATTCAGGCAGCTATTTTGCAAGTGAAATTGAAAGCGTTTAAAGAATACGAATTAGATGCGGTCAATAAAGTTGCAGATCAATATACAGAATTGTTAAAGGATATTGTGAAGACACCTGTGGTTCCTTCTGAGATGTATTCCAGCTGGGCTCAATACACACTGCAATTGGATTCAGAAGAAGAAAGAGATGCATTACAAGCATATTTAAAAGACCAAGGAATTCCAACTATGATTTATTATCCAAAGCCGATGCATAAACAATTGGCATTTGAGGGAGTTAAAGAATATGTAGAGTGTCCGATTACAGAAAAATTATGTAAAACAGTGTTGTCGCTTCCGATGCATCCGTATATGAAAGCACAAGATTTTGAAGAAATAGTGTGTGCCGTTCAAAAGTTTTTTGAAAGTAAAAGAGTATAGGGAGAGTCAAGATGCAAAAAGTGAAATTATTAGGAAATCGAATGAGGGAATATGAAAAAAAGCATCCGTTTTTAATAATCTTTTGGTCGGTTTTATGTACTTGTATTATAATTGCAGGTGTTATGGGAATCAGGCATATGAGAACAGTACAAAAGTATGCAGATGCATCCGTTGTTAAATTTTCCGATAAAGAATTTGAAAAAGAAATGCAAAAGTTATTTCAAAAAGAAGAAATTTATAATTCAGATTTAGAAAGCTTATCTACATTAGAAATTTCGGATAATGACCAACTTTCAGACATCTCGGATCTGGAAAAATGTAAAAACCTAAAATCTGTGAGTATAACCAATTGTGATGTAAGTGACATTAGCGTAATAGGAACATTAAATCAGATTGAAAGCATTGACTTTTCGGAAAATAATTTAAAAAGTTTAGACGGTTTAGAAAATGCAAAAACTTTAAAAGAAGTGACTTTGAAAAGTAATCGAATTGATTCAATGGATCAACTATATAATCTTCCAGAATTACAGAAATTAGTAATATCTAATAATAATCTGAGTGAAATCGGAGAAAAGATAGGAACATTACAAAAATTAAGTGTTCTGGATGTAGCAGGAAATCGTTTGAAAAATATCGACGTAGTGAATAGTATAAAGAATCTGACGGAATTGTATGTAGGCGCAAACAAATTGACGCAGACTCCTAATATAGATGGAATGGAACAGTTGCAGATTTTGTCGCTGACAAATAATGCATTTGAGAACTTGGGAAATATAGGAATACTGTCTGCTTTGCAGGTGCTGGATATTTCAAGAAATTATTTGAATAATCTAGATGTACTTGCAAGCTGTCCAAATTTAAGCAAACTTATCATTTCATATAATCAGTATGAAAACCTGAATGGTATTGAAGCGTGTGGAAACTTGCAATATTTAGATATTCGGGGAACATTTATACAAGATGTAAGTTGTCTGTCAGAACTGGAACAATTTAATACAATCTATGTAGACGATGAGTTTGATAGAACACAACTTGATTTTATGATTTCAAATGTCAGAAATGGCGACCTATTAACTAAAAAGTATTTATTAGAAAAGCAGTATAATTTAAAATAAAGGATGAAAAGATGAAGTTAATCTTATTGATTTTGATTATTTTTATAAGCTCTACACTGCTCTTTAAAAAAGCAGTTGGCACGTTAAACCCAGGAAAACTGAATATTATCTCTTATGTATATTATATCTTTATGCTTCAATCTTTTGCAGGAGCTGCATTGATCTTATTAGGAAATGACAAGCATTATACATTGAATTATTTATTGAATCGAGAAGAAAGCATTCGAATTACGGTTAGTGTTATTTTTTTGACGGCAGTATTATTACCTGGGATGATTATTACCTTTCAAAAAATATTCAGACAGAATATTGGAAAAATGTATGATGATTTTTTGGAACAAGAAGCAGAGACAGGAACTTCGGCTATATGGTGGAAACTTTTTTGCGTGGGAACAGCAATCTGCATGGTGGTGCTAATTGGTTTTTTGATTAAAGTAGGCTATATCCCGGTTTTGCGTTTGATACACGCACCGGAAGGATTTGATTTTGGAACAGAAAGAAATCGGATTGCATCTACATATTTTATTAATCCGTACATCAGTAATATTTTGTTATTTACTATGATACCGTTATTGGCATATATCAGCTTTGCATCTGCACTTGTTACAAAACAAAAAAAATGGATTGCGATTAGTGGCGTGCTGTTTGTAGCATCGTGCATTTGCAAAACATATAAGTTTGAGAAGTCACCTATTATTTTTCACTTATTAGTATATGTTTTGATTGTTTTGTATTTAAGCGGAGGAATCAAATTTATTTATATGATGCTTACGGGTGGAGTAATGGGAGGAGTACTGATTGCGTCCTATTTTGCAACAGGATTTACGGGAACATTGTTGGATATATATAATGGACCATTGGGAAGAACTTTATTTACAGAAGTAGGAACTTTGTCGTATTGTTTTGACTTGTTCCCAAATGTGTTTGGTTATTTGAACGGACGAAGCTTCACTCCTACGATTTTAAAGCTGTTAGGTATGAGTGGAGCAGAGCATTTGCGAAGCGCAAAATTGACAATGGCCTTTTATGGTTCAGAAAAAGTATATGATGGAACAGCAGGAGTAATGAATACCTTATTTGTAGGAGAAGCATATGCAAACTGGGGATATCTAGGTGTGATACTATCTATTGTCTGGGTAGCGTTGGTTATATCGATTATGATGATTCTCGTGTTAAAAATGAGAAAAACACCAAGTGCAGTTGCACTGTTGGCGTTGCTGACTGTCCAGATAGGAAGTATGTTGGAAGGCGGTTTCTGTGATTTTGTTTATAGCTTTAATCTGATTTTTACGATATTTATTATACTTGGAATTTATATGGTATTTGAAAATCGCAATAATGTGGTGATTAGAAAAGTGAAAGGTAAAATGAGGTCATGTATCAAAAAGTAATATCGAAAATAAAGGGATTATTAAAGGGCGGTTTTTTTCATATTTTCCTTGGAAACACTTTGGTAAAAATGATTGCATTTGTTTCCAGTATAGTGATTGTAAGACTTGTAGACAAGAATGAATATGCATATTTGACTTATGCTGATAATTTGTATAATTATGTAATCTCGTTTGCTGGACTGGGAATGGCATCATCCATATTAAAATATTGTGCTTCAGCAAAGTCGAAAGAAGAGGATAAGGCATACTTTTGGTTTGCGATGAAATATGGAACATTATTTGAAGCATTGCTCTCGATTATTGTGATTGCTTATGTAACATTTGCAACGATTCCGTTTCCGGATGCGAAAGAAATAACTTACTTATTAGTTCTGTATCCAGTAATGAATAATGTAATTAATACAATACTGGGATATTTGCGCGCCCATGGAGAAAATAAAATATATGCAAATGCAGCCGTCATACAGACGGCATTTGTGTTTGTGGGCAGTGTGGTGTTAGTGTTGCTGTTAGGAATAAACGGGATTGCGTTAGCGAGATATATAGCGATAGGCATCACAATTATTTTTACGAGTAAAGTACTGAAAAGTAACTTGTCAAATACAAAACATATACGCTTAACATCAATTCAAATCAAAGGATTTATGGTGATGTCAATTTCTTTGATGATATCTAATCTGTTTTCACTTATCATGCCGATAAATGAAATGACTTTGATTAATGAGCTGATTCGGGATGAAGTAATAACAGCGAATTATAAGATTGCAATCATGATACCAAGTCAGTTGGCATTTGTGACACAATCGATTGTGATTTATTACTTTACAATTGTGGCCAAAATGAATGATGGAAAGGAAATTTGGAAATTATCTAAAAAGGTAGGCGCAATGTCTGCTGGGATGATTGTTGTTATTTCCATCATAGGAATCATATTTAGTCCTGCCATTATCAGGTTGGTATATGGTTCGCGCTATGAAGATGCAATTAGTTTATCTATGGTATTTTGGATTGTATATGCATTGAATGCGGCAGTGCGTATGGTTCCGATGAATTTTCTGCCTGCGATTGGTGTGGCGAAGTTTAATGCAATTATGGCTGCCACATCCTGTGTTGTACATTTGGGAATTACATATGTGTCAATTTCGCAACTTGGAATTTGGGGTGCCGGAATAGCAACTGCAATTGTATACGTCGTTTCAGGAGTTGTTTATTGGATTTATTTCAGAAAGCAATGTCTTCAATATAAGAAAATCACAGTATAAAGTTTAGAAAATCTTAAGATGTTTTAAGGAATAATATGGTATGATGTTGTCGGAAGAAAAAAAGATGTGAGGAAGTAGAATGTTAGTTTCGTTTTGTGTAATAGCATATAATGAAGAAAAGGCGATTTCATCATTGTTTAATGATATTCGTAATCAGGATTATCCACATGATAAGATAGAGGTTATTTTTGTGAATGCGATGTCAGAGGATAGAACAAGGCAATTGATGGAAGAGTTTTCAAAAGAGAATAATGGATTTAGACGAGTTGTAGTTCTTGATAATCCTAAAAAGATACAGGCGGCTGGGTGGAATGTAGCGATCAAGGAAGCAAAAGGTGATATTATAATGCGTATTGATGCCCATACAGTGATTCCGAAAGAATTTGTATCTAAGAATGTAGAATGTATACAAAGTGGCGAAAATGTATCAGGAGGACCAAGACCTAATATTGCAGAGGAAGATACGCCATGGAAACATACATTATTACTGGCAGAACGATCTATGTTTGGAAGCAGCATTGCGCCATATCGAAAAGGGCATCATAAAAGTTATGTCAAGTCTGTTTTTCATGGGGCATATAGAAGAGAAGTGTTTGAAAAAGCAGGACTGTTCAATGAAAATTTAGGAAGAACAGAGGATAATGAGATGCACTATCGTATTCGTGAAGCAGGCTATAAGATATGTTATAATCCGAAAATTATATCATATCAGCATACGAGAAATACCTGGAGCAGTATGATTCGGCAAAAATATGGGAATGGTTATTGGATAGGATTGACTTTGGGAATTGCACCAAAGTGTTTTTCGCTATATCATTTTGTCCCACTGTGTTTTGTGCTGGCGTTAATAACGGCTGTGATAATGCTTATATTTGGACTGCATTGGCCATTAGTTTTGCTGGCGATTTTGTATATGTTTTTTAATATTTTAATGTCGATTGTGGCAGTGATAAAAGAAAAGAAATATATACAGTACATTTTATTACCGTTTATTTTTGTATCTTTGCATTTGGCATATGGAATTGGGACTATTGTAGGAATTTTAAAAATGCCTTTTTGGCTGAGAAGTTTAAAAAAGCAAGCAAATTAAAGTAAGATATTGGGAGAACAGTATGAAACAATCAGAAAAGAAAGCATGGATTCAGACAATGTATTTGGGAGAACTGATTCCGTTACTTATAGGAACTGGTATCTCTGTTTTGGGGTATTCAGTGGAAAACTTTAATGTATTTTTAACAGGGATGCTAGTTATTTTCATAAATAATGTTGTGTGGGCTGTAAAAAGGAAAGAAAATAGATGCATTTTTTTAATATTTCACATAACACTTTTCACATTTTGCCTTGGGCGTCCTTTAATCGGAATGTTTACAGGAGAGGAATGGTGGAACTATACATCGCAGGCAAAGGAAAACGTATGGTTTGCCCTGATTATGCTAATCACTTCTTTGATAGCGATGCAATTGGGTGTGATTGCTGTTGAACAGACACCTAGATTTGTGATTAAAGCAAGAGAAAAAAAGGTGGTTGATCAAAATAGAGCATTTGTTCATAATCTTCAGTTTGTGGCATTGTGTATGTATATTTTGACAATGATTTTCTTTTTGGCACAGGAAATAGAGCCGCTTATAGTAATGAAACCAGGACATTATTTGGAATATTATTCAAGTTTTCAGAGCCGTATTCCAGATGTCTTTCATACAATTGCGTCTTTTATGAAGTACAGTCTGTGTATTTTTTTGGCTACATTGCCGAGTAAAAAGAAAGCGTTTATTCCATTGGCGATATTTGAGCTGTCGGCAGTTCCATCGTTGATCTTAGGTGTAAGAAATCCGATTATGCTGAACAGTGTTTTTATATTAGTTTATTACTTATTAAGAGATATTTTAAAAGATGAAAAGAAATGGATTGGAAAACTGGAAAAGTGGTTTGTTGGAATTATGACTCCACTTGTTCTCATTTTCATGGGCTTATATTCATTCATAAGAGAAGGAAATGGGATTCAAGCAGAAAATCCGTTTGGGTTATTTTTAGACTTTTTTAAAGGACAAGGAGTAACATTTGATGCGATGTCCATCGCATATGGATATCGAGCTGGAATTAAAAGCTTAGAGCCTAAAAACTATACATTTGGCGGATTTATTGATTATATTTTGCATGGAAACATAGGACAAAAATTGTTTGGAACGTCACCATTACCATCTGGAAACAATGAGATCAATGGGCTGTATAGTAATAATTTTTCTCATAATTTTTCTTATATATCTTTTAAAAAGGATTATTTGGAAGGAAGAGGAAGAGGTTCTTCTTATATATTAGAGAATTATTTTGACTTTGGATATATAGGGGTCATTATATTCAGTCTTATCTTAGGAGCGGTGATGGTAGCAGCTGTTTATTGGTTCGGCAAAAAAGTTTTAGCCAGTACAATTATTTTGGTGTCATTGACAACATTTTTCTTGATTCCAAGAGCAGAGGCAACAGGGTGGCTTACGTTTATTATTACAGCACAATTTTGGGTATGTATCGCAGCATGCTATTTAGGCGCGTATATATGTACGAAGAGTACGTTTATTAGGAGGATATTATCAAAATTTCAATTAACTAATAGTAATATAAATGGGCAGGAGTAAGTAATAAGTAGGAGGAGAAGAGTGTGGAGATAGAACATATTTGGATTATTATTCCGACTTTGAATCCAAATGAGACTTTTTTACATTATGTTAGAGAGTTGATTCAAATCGGTTTCCGTTATATTTTAATAGTGGATGACGGAAGTGATGAAAAATTTGAGAAAGTATTTGAAGAAGTTGCTAAGTTAAGGGAAGTGAAGGTTTTTTCACATTACATAAATTTAGGAAAAGGAAGAGCGCTCAAGGATGCGTTTAATTATTTCTTGACTCATAGTACAAAATCTTGTGCTGGAGTGATTACCGTTGATTCAGACGGACAACATGCAGTTGAAGATGTAAAAAAGATAGGAGAGGAATTATGTCAAAAGAGAGACGGACTTCTGCTGGGAACAAGGGATTTTGATGAAGAGGATGTTCCGTTTAAGAGCCGTTTTGGTAATAAGATGACCACAAAGGTAATGCAATTATTATTAGGAAAAACATTGAAAGATACTCAGACCGGTTTGAGAGGCATACCAAGAGAAATATGTGTGGAATATCTTCAATTATTTGGAGAAAGGTTTGAGTATGAAATAAATATGTTAATAAAAACAATCGAGAAAGAGATACCGATTTATGAGATACCAATTAAAACAATCTATATAGATGGAAATTCGGAAACACATTTCAGACCGTTGAAAGATTCTGTATTGATTTATAAACAAATTTTTCGCTCCTTTTTAGGATATTCTATAGTTTCTGCTATCTCGTTTTTTATTGATATTGTGATGTTCCAAGTGATGCTATGGACAACTGCTGCACATATGGGGACAATAACTGGAATATGGACAGCTACAGTAGGTGCTAGAATAGTGTCATCGTTGTTTAATTTCTTTATGAATAGAAATATTGTATTTGGTTCTAAAGATGAAATAAAGAAATCAATTATACAGTACTATATGTTGTGTGGAGGAATATTGGTTTTGTCAGGAAGCCTTGTATCTATTGTGGTTGCTATATTTAGGTGTAACAAGGTGATAACAAAAATAGTGGTAGATTCCATCCTCTTTTTGCTGAGCTTTCAGATTCAAAAACGATATATTTTTAAGGAAAAGTAGAAATGGTAAAAATCATAGATAGAATAAACAGAAAAGTTGCTGTGTATGTAATGGCATGGCTCACAGTCATGGCTATGACGACAGAAT
>ENA-OWPM01001243-OWPM01001243.1-human-gut-metagenome-genome-assembly--contig:-NODE-1243-length-22219-cov-75.567046_pt1 | contig 22219 bp, 39 predicted proteins | sample MGYA00248267_ERZ651852 | MGnify/ENA primary metagenome ERZ651852 (study PRJEB26924, sample SAMEA4378228) | human gut metagenome | biome: human gut; feature: human-associated habitat; material: faeces...
GATATTTCTAGTTTTAATTTTACAAAAGATAAAAAAATAAGTGATATGTTTTGGGGTTGTATAAACCTAGAAAAAATAAAAGTTAGTTCTGATTATTCAGAATTTTTTACAAACAATAAAAAATCTTTATTTAAAAAATATGAGAATATAAATATTATTTTTGTCAGCAAATTAGATAGAACAATTAATAGTTTATTTTATTAAAAATTATTCGTTAATGCTCCCTTATATTTTAACTTAGGGAATTATTAAACCAGAAAGGAAATTCAAAATGGCACTTGTAAAAACCATTATAGATAATAATGAAATCGAGTATGATGACAAAGAATTTGAAGTATTAAAAGAACCAGGAAATGTATATTTACATTACATTGGAAGTGGTAAGAATGTTGCCAATCCCAAAGGCAATACATCTTGCTACTCAATGTTTCATGACTATAAAGGTACTAGTTTAGATCTAACTAACTTTGACACTCATAACATCACTAACATGAGTTGTATGTTTGTCAATTGCAGTAACTTATCATATTTAAATCTATCAAATTTTGATACTCATAATGTGATAGATATGAGTAGTATGTTTAGTTATTGTAAAAGCATAAAACATTTAAACTTATCAAACTTTGACACTAACAAAGTTATAAGTATGCGAAGTATGTTTTATAATTGTGAAAATTTAAAATTACTAAACATTTCTCAATTTAACACTGAAAATGTTATAAACATGGAAGATATGTTTAATAAATGCAAAAACTTGACAGAACTAGATTTATCCAGCTTTCACATTAATAATACGACAAGATTAAGTGATATGCTTTGGAATTGCGAAGGGCTAGAAAAATTAAAAGTTGGTTCTGATTATTTACAATTCTTTTCAATTAATCGTGTTTTATTGGAAACTGGAAATAGAGTGAGCATCATTTCTATGAGTAAACTAGATAAAACAATTCAAGAATTGTTTTATTGAAAATTATTTGTTAATACTCCTCTATATTTTAATATAGGGGAGTGTTAAACTTGTTTTTTTAAGAAAGGAAAAAATTATGGCACTTACAAAAACAATTTTAAATGGTCACACAGTCGAATACGATAATACTGAGTTTGAAATTTTAACAAGTTACTGTAGCAAGGAAAAATATTTACATTATATTGGCAACGGGGGAAATGTACATAATCCAAAAGGCAATACTTCATGCTATAGAATGTTTGATAGTTTTAATGATACTAGTTTAGACCTCTCCAACTTTGACACTCACAATATTACTAATATGAGCTTCATGTTTTTTTATTGTCAAAATTTAAAATCTTTAAATTTAAGTAATTTTAATACTAAAAATGTTGTAGATATGAGCGGTATGTTTTCGTATTGTGAAAGTCTAAAAAAAATAAATTTATCTAATTTTATAACTCAAAATGTAAATGATATGAGCTATATGTTTAATAAATGCTACAATTTAATAACATTAAATTTATCCAATTTTAACACTTATAGTGTAAATTCTATGAAAAGTATGTTTTCAAATTGTGTTAACTTAAAAAAATTAGATATATCTAATTTTGACTTAACTAAAGAAGAAAGAATTAATTCAATGTTTACATTTTGTAAAAAATTAGAAAAAATAATAATTGATTCTAATTTGTTTCAATATATTTCAGATAATAAAAATTCCTTTCTTAGAGATTGTGAAAATGTATCTATTATTTCTACAACTCAAATAAATAAAACAATTAAAGATTTATTTTATTAAAAGTTTAAGCCATCTGCTTTTAATTAAGTAGGTGGCTTATTTTATGCTAAAATGTGAAAAAGAATTAACAAAGATGGCAAGGAACAAAGAAAAATGATACACATGCATATTACTAAACGATACTGAGTATCATTCAGTGGTACACATGTGTATTACTTTTCCAGATAATTTACCAATAAAGTAAAATAAATATACATAAAATTAAAAAACTTGTTGCAAATCACAACAAAACTAATATTAAGTGCGCTATAATAATATTGTGAGAAAAATAAAAATATGACATTCTGAAAACCTATGCAATTTTAGTTTGTAACAAAATAATACAATAAGCTACAAAGTAGATAGCATTTATATTAAAAATCGCTCACAAGCTAAATCTGAGGCAAATAAAGATATATTGTAGAAAGAAAAGAGTTTGCAATGGATGAAAATAGAATTATTTTAGAAAAAGACATAGGAATTTGCACCGATCCAATAAGTTATTCTATCAAATTTCCAACCACACAAGATAGAAAATATTTCGATAGAAAAATGGAAGAAAAATATCCAGAATATAGTGTAGAAAAAGTAACAACTCTAAAATTGTTTGTATTTGAAACTGGTGAAATTAATATAGATTACAATGAATATTATGATTTATGTTATTTGGGCAAATTGCAAAAACCAATTTTAGCAATAAAAAAAAATAAACTAGAAGAAATAGTTGAAAATTTGCTCAATTATGATAATTATTTAGGCAGAAAAATTAAGCAATTATATTATTAATATTTTTTAGACAAGGAGAAAAACTATGAACAAAATTAAAAAAATCACAAAAAAGAAAATTATTATTATGTCAATGGTAATTCTTATTGCTTTGCTAGTGCCAATTCTTAGTGGATGTGATGTAAATAGCGATTCAAACAAAGCTGCTTACAATACTTCAGAAACTACTCCAAAAAAATTTTCTTCATTGAAAGACTATTATGAAGATTGGGAGAAAAATGAACTAGGGAAAACATTTGGTGAAGTTCCAGATTCAAGATTTTATTCTTATGGAAATTACTATGTAACTGTTTATGATAAAACAACAAAAGTTATGTATGAAACAACTTTAGCCAATATGGGTGGACCAGCATTCACAATGCTAGTAAATGCTGATGGTTCACCTAGAATATACGAAGGAGAGTAATTTTTATGATTGAATTGCAAGGTAAATATAATACTGCTAAAGTATTCACTAACAATATAAACAGTGAAACAATATCTCAAATTATAAATTTGTTAAATCAAACTAGATGAAAAAGAAAAAGATTTACCAAAATTAGATAAAGTAATTAAAGATTTATTTTATTAAAAGTTTAAGCCATCTACTTTAGATTAAGTAGGTGGCTTTAATTTTACCCAAATATGTGAAGAAACATTAACAAAGATGGTAAGAAAACGAGAAAAGTGATACACATGCGTATCACTTTTTGATACTCAGTATCGTTTTGTGATACACATGTGTATCACTTTTTATAATAAAATACCAAAATAGTAAGATAAATACACATAAAAATAAAAAGCTGTTGCAAAACACAACATAACTGATGTGTTGTGTGCTATAATGATATTATAAGGAATTAAAGAAAAGTCAGCTTTTAAGGAGTTAATATGGCACTTGTTAAATATAATTTAAATGGTCGTACAGTTGAATATGATGGTAGTGAATTTGAAATTGTAACAAATTGCTATACCAAAAAAAAATATTTACATTACATAGGTGATGAAAAAAATGCTACCAATCCAAAAGGAAATACATCTTGCTATTGTATGTTTCAGGATTATAAAGGTACTAGCTTAGACTTATCAAAATTTGATACTAATAATGTTACAGATATGAGCTTTATGTTTAGTGATTGTATAAATTTAAAAACATTAAATATTTCTAATTTCAATACCAATAATGTAAGTGCAATGAATTGCATGTTTATGGGTTGTAAAAACTTAAAAGAATTAGACATATCAAGTTTTTTCATTAATGATACCAAAATATTAGATAACATGTTTTTGGATTGTAAAAGTTTAGAAACCTTACAAGTAAGTTCTGATTATTTACAATTCTTTTCAATTAATCGTGGTTTATTGAAAATTGAGAATAATGTAAATATTATTCCTGTAAGTAAATTAGATAAAGTAGTTAATGATTTGTTTTATTAAATAAAGGAGAAAAAACAATGTATTATAGTAAAAGAGTTAAAGAAGCTATGCAGATAGCATATAAGGCACACGATGGACAAACAGATAAGGGTGGGTATCCTTACATTGCTCATCCATTATATTTGGCTGAAAGGTGTACCAGTGAAGAAGAAACTATTGTAGCACTTCTACATGATGTATTAGAAGACGCTCCTACATACTACAAAGAAGTGATAGAATTAGTTTCTAAAGAAGAATTGGATGCATTAGTTTTGCTAACTAAAAAAAAGGAAGATACTTATTTAGCTTACATTTCAAAAGTATCTCAAAATGCTCTAGCTACCAAAATCAAATGTATTGATTTAGAACATAATCTTTTAAAAAGTAGATTATCTGGTGATATGCCAAATAGTCTAAAAGAAAGATATGAAAAGGCATTAAAAATATTAAAGTCATAAGTTTTAAAAAGGAGAAAATTATGTCAAACTGGAAAAATATTAATATTAACACTAACTTAATTGAAACAGAAACAGACAAAGCTGTTCTTTTCAAAATGCCTCATAATTCAAATTACAATGGTTATGTGTTTTGGCATCCATCAAAATTGGTTCGTAGTGGTAGGCATTCAGCTTCAGTGTCAGTGGGCTATACTGACGATTTTAGATTTAAACTAAAGGAGTATGGAAAAGGAAAATATAATTGGAAAAATGTAATTTCAGAAATAGAAATTGGTGCAACTGAATTTGAAGAAGCATTTAAAAAGACTAACGAAAATATAGTTGCACCAAAAAGAAGATAAGGAGATAAAAACATGAAGATTAATGGTAATGTAATGCACTCGGCTCAAAAATATTTAGACTTAGTAACTGGTAATTACTATATGGTTGATGATATGGAGCAGGTAAAAGCTATCCTCAAAAAGAATGGATACGACCTTGTATCCTTAGACCCTTCAGGCAGTAATGTTTCCTCAGAAATTAAACTAAGTCCAGTATTCTATGTCAGCCTAGAAAATATGGGAGAGTTATTCAAAAACAAAGATTGTGAAAGCAGAAACTTTGTATTAGTAGAAACACTTAAAAATGCTGATTCTGAAACACAAGAATGTTTCCTATGCGAAGTTCCAGAACAAGAGGAGCGATAACTATGGAATTGTTAATAAATGCTACTGAAAAGAAGAATGGTAAGTGGGAATTAATTTTTAGGAAAAATATATGGGAAGACGAAGTAGGAATATATCGTTGTTCCTGCTGTAAAAAATCAACATTTGGAAACACTGGAATTACATATAAATTCAATTATTGCCCATATTGTGGTCAACGATTAGATTGGAATAACAATAGCAAGTAAGTGTGTAAATAATTAGTTTAATGAAATGGGGTCTTATATTGAATAATAATGAATTAAATTTTACAAAAGAAGATAAAGAAATTTTAGAAGACATTATTAAAAAAATAATTAAAATTAATAATGAATCAAAAGACCCTATAAGTGACACTGGAGTGAAAAATAAAAAAATAACACACAAGGTTTATAATGATTTAATGATATATTATTATAAATATTTTATGAGGTAAAAATGTACAAATACTATTTTAATATGAATACTTTTGTTTTTCCCCCTAAAGAAAAACTTCCTAAACCACCTAAAGAGCTTGGTAAAACTAAAACTTGCAAAACAAAGAAAAACGAAAAACATACATATTTTCATTGTAGAAGTATGTTGAGATAATTAGATTGGAGTAATAACAATGAGCAAGTATATAAAACTAGATGATCTATTATCCCTCAGTCAAATCTTAACTAGTTCTGACGAAGGTGGGTGGAGCGAAAATGTACAAGCTGTACTTTTGAAGAATATTAAAGAACAACCTACACTAAATATTGTAAGGTGTAAGGATTGTGCATATCAATTTTACAATACATTAAATAAAAGGTGTTGCTGTAGAACATCTAATAATTTTATAGTAAGTGAAAATGACTTTTGCAGTTTTGGAATAGAAAGGAAATAAAACATGACAGAAAATATTAAGCAGAAATTAAAATCAAAAGATTATGAGTTTTTAAGAGATAATGAAAACTTAGGCAACAATATCCTTTTACTAGGATTAAGTGGTAGTTATGCTTATGGTACAAATATTGATGCCTCTGATATAGATATAAGAGGTGTAGCAACAAACTCAAATGATAATATTCTAACTTATAAAGATTTTAATTGCTTTGTAAGTACAAATACAGATACTACAATTTTCTCACTAGAAAAATTTTTGAAACTATTAATTTCTTGTAATCCAACTTGTATTGAACTACTAGGGTTAAGAAAAGAGGATTATCTTTTTGTTTCTTCATATGGTGAACTTATTTTAAAAAATAGAGGAATGTTTTTATCACAAAATGTTTGTAAATCATTTGGTGGATATATTACTTCAATCAAAAAGAAGTTAGAAAATATTAAAAATATTTCTGCTGAAAAAATAAATAAAAATATGATGCATCTAGTAAGACTTTACTATATGGCATTTGATATTTTGGAAAAGGGAAAAATTATTACTTATAGAAGTAAAGAAAATGAGTTGTTAATAAATATAAGGAATAGTGTTTTTCTCGATATTAATAACAAGCCCAATTCTGATTATTTAGATTTACTAAGCGAATTAGAAAAAAGATTTGTTTATGATAAAAGAAATACAAACTTACCACCAGAAGCAGATATTAAAAGCATTAGAAAACTTCACGAATATATTAATCGTGAAGTTGTATTTCAAACACTTCCATATTGATTTAATTGAAGGAGCAAAATGAACAATAAATTAGATACAGCAATTCAAATAGATAGGGTATGGGCAATGCCGAACAAGAATACTTTTAGCATTAAGCCTATACATAATCTTATAAAAGAAGAAATAACTGAAGGCTTGTGGATAGATCCATTTGCAAATGAAAACAAACTGGCCACCATAACAAATGATTTAAACCCAAAATTTCATACAGATTATCATATAGATGCCTTAGAGTTTTTAAAACTGTTCAAAGATAACTCAGTAGATGGTGTATTATATGATCCACCATATTCGCCACGACAAATCAAAGAATGTTACGAAAATATTGGACTAAAGACTAATCAAAAAACAACTCAAGCATCGTTTTGGTCAGAACAGAAAAAAGAAATTTCAAGGATAGTTAAGCCAAATGGAAAAGTAATTAGCTTTGGTTGGAACAGTGGTGGAATAGGAAAGAAATATGGCTTTGCAATTAAAAAAATTTTGCTTGTTCCTCATGGTGGTTGGCACAACGATACAATTTGTACAGTAGAAGTTAAAAAATAATTTTGGAGGCAAACAATGAATACTGCATTATTTAAAGGAAAATTAGAAAATACTAACAGTTGGATATATGGACAATATACAGATTCAAATGTGCATTGTACTGATTTTCCTTGTATCCATCCACTTAAAATTTTCAATGATGATGGTGAGTGGAGCATAAGCCCAATAACACTATGCCAATTCACTGAATTATTCGATAAAAAACAAAACAAAATTTTTGAACACGATTTAGTGCAGATGGGTGCAAGTAAGAAGAATATCTATGAAATTGTTTATAAGTATGGTGCTTATTGCCTTTACGATAAGAATGGAGAGATACATAAAAAAAATTGGTGGAAGCAATCCATTCTATTATCCAATCTATGAACTTTTTAAGGACAGAAATTGGGAAGAGAATTGTGTTAAAAATTTGCTTGTTGTAGGAAATTACTTTGACAAAAACATTTAAATGACCTTAATGCTTTCGATGATTTTTTCGGAAGCATTTTTTATTTGTTCTTTTTAAAAAAAACTATAAAAACATCATGCAAATCACAACAAACAGAGATATAAGCATGGTATAATCATATTAAGAAAAACTAAATAAAATTAGTAAAGGAAAAAATATAATGTCAATACTAGCTATTATTTTAACAACAAGCATTAGTACAATATTAATTTATAATATTATTTTTTGTATTATATATAATATTACTAATTCTGATAATTATTATATTAACTTTGGAAAAGGGATAATTTATCTTGTAAAAAAATTAATAATAAATCCAATACTATATATTATCCTATATTTTAAATGTAAATCTTATAATGTTTATAAATTTTATGAAATTATATTTGATGAAGAAAAAGAAAGAAAAAAATATGGAGACTTTTGTGAAGAACATATTTTGCATAAAAAAGATTTTAAATACTGTTTAAAAAAAGAAGATAAACATAAATGTTGGGTTGAATATTCACAACCTTTTAAACCAAGTGAAGCACACTTGTTCCGACAATTTTTTGTTAGCCAAACTGAATTACAAAATCAATATAGTAGATTTTGTAAAAATAATAATATTGAATTACTCTCAAGACACAAAATACAAAGAGATATTTCAAATAATAAGCCTAAATTAGATCAATTTAAATTTAGTAGAAATGGTGAGGAGAAATAATAATTATGCCATATACAATTGCATTTTTAATTTACTCTATTATTTTGTCTAGCATTACATTTATTCTTTTAAAATGGGGTAATTTTAAAGTTATTAAAACAATTAAACATATTAAGCAACAAGAAAAATTAATATTAGAAGAATTGAAGGAAACTTACCTATGAAACTAAAAAAAGCTAAATATAGTGCATTAGAAGTTGCATATTATATCATTAATTACGGATACAAAAATAATATTGTAATATCAAATTTAAGACTTCAAAGTATATTATATTATGCTCAATTAAAATTCTTACAACATTCTAAATTATGTTTTGATGAAGACATTATTATCAATTCTAATGGACCAATTGTAAAATCAGTTAATGATAAATTCAAAAGATATGGTGCACTTATAATTCCACCAGTTAAATATTATTATGACTTAAGCAAAGGTTTTTTACATATAAAAAAAGTTCCATATAAGTGCAAAATAGATAAAAAGGACAGACTCATTTTAATAAATGTAATTTTAAAATGTTATTCTTGTAGCACTTCAGAACTAATTCAATGTTCTTCTATTAGTGCATCAAAAATTTCTATGCATTATAGAAGCAATAGTATTTCTGGCGAAAATCTATTTAAGTTCTTTAGTAAAAATAATAATTGGAGATGATATTTTTGAAAGAAAAAATCAAAAAGAAAGAACTTCAGAAATTAATAGAAAATAGTTTTCTTGGTTTAGCTATGGGGGACGCATTAGGTGTCCCTGTAGAATTCAAGTCAAGAGAATACCTAAAAGACAATCCAGTCAAAACAATGATTGGACATGGCTCACATGATCAAGAAAAAGGCACATTTTCTGATGATACCAGTATGACACTAGCAACAGCAGTAGGGCTAACTAAAGGCAAAGACATAGTTTCTCAAATAGCTGAAGAATTTAAGGAATGGTTTTTCAAAGGAAAATATGCTGTAAATAAGAACTTATTTGATGTTGGTATAACAACTCAAAAAGCAATTGTTCATTATCCTCATAACAATAATTTTACTTCCAACTATAAGAACAATGGCAATGGTTCATTAATGAGAATTATTCCTTTAGCATTTTATATGTATAATAAAAAAGAATATAATACGATAGAAGAAAGAAAAAAGCTAGTATATGCTGTTTCTTCTATAACTCATAGTCATATCATAGCTAAAATTTGTTGTGTAATATATGTAGAAATAGCATTAGAAATCATTAACAGAAAATTATCAAAAACTTTTAAGTTCGGAGATTTACTTGATGTTATGCAAGAAAAAATTGCAGAGGTATATAATTCTTATTCATTGGATACTGAAGCTGAAAAATATATATCTGAGTTTAATAATATTTTTTACTATCATTTTTTAAATTTTACAAGTGATGATGTTCAATCAACAGGATATGTAATAGATACACTAGAAAGTGTGCTATGGTGCATTACTAATACTAAGTCTTACTCTGAAGCTGTTGTGACTGCTGTTAATCTTGGTGGGGATACAGATACAATTGGATCTCTTGTAGGAGGATTAGCTGGTATTATCTATGGGGACTTGAACTCTAATTCCTATGAAATTAATTTTGAAGGTCGTGATGAGATTGTAGAAAAAGACAAAGCTCTCAGTAAATCTAAACTATATAACTCCCTTGCTAAATACAGGGAGGAAGATTGGCTAGATACATACTGGATTGAAGATTTAAAAGAAAAATCAATGATATTAAAAATTGCTAAGAAATTTAGTAAGGTTTGTGGATAGTTTACTATAGCAAAAACTTTTAATAATATAATTTCATATTTCAACAATATCAAGCCATCTGCTTTTAATTAAGTAGATGGCTTTAATTTTGCCCAAATATGTGAAGAAACATTAACAAAGATGGCAAGGAAACGAGAAAAGTGATACACATGTGTATCGCAAAACGATACTGAGTATCAAAAAGTGATACGCATGTGTATCACTTTTTATAATAAAATACCAAAACAGTAATATAAATACACATAATAATATTTTTTAAAAAAGTCTTGCAAATCACAACATTTTTGATGTGAAGTGTGCTATAATATGTATACAAGCAAAGAGAAAAGGAAAAGATATATTTTCAGTAAAAAATAATATCGAACAAACATTCGATATTTTAGCTTGTATCAAAAGAAATAGTGAAGACATATACCCAATACTATTTCACAATAAAAATCCCACACAACTTAAAAATAGGGAAGTATGGGGTACATATAGAATATACAAAAGAAATTATTTTAAAAGCAAGGAGAAAAAATTATGGCAGATTGTAGAAAGACAATGGATTTTATTAACGAAAGAGATAGAATTTGCAATTTATATAATGATTGCAATAAGTGTCCATTCACTGAAAAAGAATGTGAGATATTATTTGGAGAAGCAATGGGAATAAACAATAATCAGTATGAAAAAGTCATTGATAAGCTCCAGAATTTATCTGATGAAAATCTAATAGAAAAGGGAAAATGTGATAATTCCTGTAATAATTCTTGTAAAAATTCTGAATGCAAGTGTAAACAAGAAAATACTGAAGATACTTTAAAAACAGATAAAGAAGTAAATAAGCACGAATATTCATTTGATATTAATGTATATGATTTTTCAGGTGAAGGTGAATCTGAATATCCAGTTGGAAAAATTAATGCATCAGTGGGCAAGGGCGAAAATGTTCTAAAGGCTTTTGAGGCCGTACTTGATGTAACTTTCAAAACTATGCAAATTCCAGAAGAAGATATGTATATAGAAGTATTATTTTATTGTGATGGAAATGTCATTGAGGAATTTAATAATGAAGATGACTCATACAATAGTATGATTGATATGATTAAGTATCATATTGAGAAAGGTACTACTAAATTAGGTGAAGATACTGCTGAATTTGACGAGGATTATCAAAGACTTGAAGAAGAACGAAAGAAGAAGATCTATGAAGACTTTAATATTCCAAATGTAAAAACTCCATTAGCTAAACTTAGTTACCTTCATATGAAACAAATAGAAATTCTTATTCCATTTCTAAAAGAAATCGTAGAAAAATATGGAAAAGATGATGATAAAATTAAACCAACTTGCTTAAAATTAGCTGTACTTGGCGAAGAAATGTGTGTACAGCTTTCTAGTGCAACAAAAGAAGCAATGGAAAAACTCAAAAAAGAAACTGACAAAAATTAAATTTCATAAATAATCAAAAAGCCTATCTCTTTTTTTAGAGATAGGCAGGAAGGAATTTTAAATGAATGAGATTATTATGGGCAGCATTATCACATTAATATTGGTTATAGTAGGAATTATCATTTTCCTTAATGATCCTTATAATCCTTGTATATATTTTCTAATACCACTAATAATACTATCTGCTTTGCTCACATGTCTTGCATATAATTTAGATTCTAATCCAAAGCAAGGCACACAATATTCCCAAGTACAAGAAGAAACAAAACCAAAAATAAATGAGAATTATAATTATAACTATAACCATAATTATAATTACAATGAAGGAGAAACAAATACTACATATAATGTACAAACTACAACAGAACCTTGTACTTGTAGTAATTGTTTAAGAAATAATTAATTTATAAATTTTACATTTAAAATTAAAAATATAAATCAGAAAGGAATTTAAAATGAATGGACTTTTCATAACAGCTATTGTATTAGGCAGCATTGCAATTGTTTTTTTCATACTTGCTGTAATTGCTGACGAATTTTTATGGGATTGTTTTTCTGCTTTTTGTATATCATCTTTAATAAGTTTTTTTATAGCCCTTTTCTTTTTACTATTAGGGTGTTTAGATCATTTAGATTATATAGAAAATAATAGTACAAATCAAAGTACACCATGCTCTCAAGTGCAAGAAGAAACAAAACCAAAAATAAATGAGAATTATAATTATAACTATAACCATAATTATAATTACAATGAAGGAGAAACAAATACTACATATAATGTACAAACTACAACAGAACCTTGCACTTGTAGTAACTGTTTAAAAGAAAAAAATACTGTTCCTACAACAACTCAGCCTAATACTAAATGTACTTGTAGTAATTGTCGGTAAATAATTTTAAAAAAGCCTATCTCTTTTTTTAGAGGTGGGCTAATTCTAAATTCAAGGAGAAAAAATATGATCGAATATGTTAGAGGAGACTTACTAAAAAGTTCTGCACAAGTGCTTGTAAATACAGTAAACACTGTTGGAATAATGGGAGCAGGTATAGCTTTGCAATTCAAAGAACAATATCCAGAGATGTTTCAAAAATATCAATTATTGTGCAAGAAAAAGCTTTTAGATATTGGTAAACTGTATCTTTGGAAATCAACAGATACTTCAAACAAGGAAATACTATTGTTTCCAACAAAAAAACATTGGCTTAACCTTTCAGAACTTCATTGGATTGAAGCAGGACTTCAAAAATTTGTCGAAAATTATGAAAGACTTAATATCAAATCTATTGCATTCCCTAAACTTGGTTGTGGAAATGGTGGACTAAGTTGGCATGATGTGAAACCAGTAATGGAAAAATACTTAGAACCTTTGCCAATAAAAATATATGTGTATATATAACATATATAACAAAAGAAAAAAGGAGAAAAATAATTGAATATTAATTTGATTTTATCAGTAGGATTGGAAATTATTACAATCATTTGTTTTATTTTGTTTTTAATACTTCCAATATATTCTACAGTGCAGAGAAGAATTTGCATTATTATTGGACTTATAGCACTGCTCTCATTCGTACTAACTTTAGTATTTTTGGGAATAGCAGGACAAGTTCATATAAATTAAAAAGGAGAAAATAATGAAATATTATATTTCAGACCTTCATTTTGGTCACAAAAATGTTATTTAATTCGATAAAAGACCATTCTTCAATATTGATGATATGGAAAGAACTATCATAGAAAATTGGAATAGTCGAGTAACAAATGACGATGATGTTTACATACTGGGAGATATTTCGTGGTATGATTTAAAGGGCACTATTCGAGTAATTAAAAAACTTAATGGTAAATTACATTTAGTTAAAGGCAACCACGATGTATATTGCAACGAACGAGAATTTAGAAAGCTCTTTGTAGAAATCAGAGACTATATAGAAATACCAAACATTAAAATTAACGGTAAGACACGAAAAATGACAGGGATAAATGCTGGATTAGTACTATGCCATTACCCAATACCTTGTTTTAAAAACAACTATAGAGGTTGGTATCACTTTCATGGGCATGTACATAATTCATACGAAGCTGATGTTATGGATGGTGTAAAAGAAGAACTATCTGCACACTATAAAAAACCTATTAATATATATAATATAGGCTGTATGCTAGACTATATGGATTATACCCCTAGGGCCATTGAAGAAATTATTGGACTATCTACTACTAAAAATGCACCTTTAGCTAACAAAAATATCACGACTGCCAAGGATAGTGGGGAGATAAATTTGGGGTGACAGCACAAATAATAGGTAAGGAGCAATTACTATGAATTGGAAATATGTAAAGCCTGTAAAGTCTATAAAAAATATTGATGATTTTGAGTGCCTTGTTAAGTATGTTTTTCCAGAGGAATTTAGAAAGTGCGTTATTGAAAACAATGGTGGACGCCCTGAATTATGTTGCTTTAATACCGATAAAGCTAAAGAAAGAGCATTGAAGTCCTTTTTGTCTTTTAATAAGAATGATAGAGAAACCGTATGGAAGCTATACGAATGGAGCAAAGATGAACTTGCAGATAAGTATGTGCCATTTGCTATTGATAATTTTGGTAACTTAATATGTTTTAATGTGGATAATGACCATATAGTTTTTATTAATCACGAAAGCCTTTCTATTGAATTCATAAATAGTACTTTCGCAGAGTTTGTTAACTCGTTGTATTAACAAAACAGGTGTATTATGGTTTAGTTCGATATTCTCTGAATGGAAATCAATATATCTTTGCTTAAAGCAAATTTTAATTAGTTGGTGATGAATATATGTTGATAAAGAAAAAATATTCTTGCTATGGATATAATAGTGAAACTAATAGGGAAGAACTATTGCTAGAATCAGATACTCAAGAAGAAATTATAGAAAAAGTGAAAGTTCTAGCAGAAATTCTTAGTAACAATACAAGACTATACATAGTAGTAGAAAAAAAGAAAGAAGCAACTGTAGATAGAATTAAAGTGTACGACAAAAAAGGCAAGGAAATATGCTAAAATACTTGATTTGTTTAAGTTATAATGCTAAAATATAGATGTGTTAAAAGTAAATAATATTTTTAAATAATTAAAGATATAAAGATAAGCCAATGACCTACTATTCTATTAAAGAAGCAATAAGTTATTGGCTTTTTGTATTTAAAAAGATAAATTATTAGCTATTAAAAATCTTGGAAAAATAGAACTTCACGAAGCCTAAACTATCTAAAAACAAAAAGGAGATAAAACAATGAAAAAGATAGTATCGCTAGTAATGGCAGTAGTTATGTGTTTATCTATTGCAGTAGTAGGAACTACAAGTGCTGGTGCAAAAAGTATAAATTATAAAGGTATTCATGTTGAAAAAAGAAATTTCAATGGTAATTCAGCTACAAGTTATTTTACATTAGGTAAACTTTACAATGCTAATGAAGTGTTTGTGATGGCTTTAACCGATAATACTTCAATAAAGAAAGCTAAACATATTAAGAAAATTACTTGCAATAATAAAAATTTAAAAATTTCAAGTAACAATTTCTATTTTACTCCACATAGTCGTAACCCAAGATTTGAATTTAAAAAAACAGGCAAAACTAAAATAAATTTTAGCTGTAAATACAAGAAAAAGACTTTGAAAACATCAATAAATGTTTATGTATATGATAATCGTATAGCACTTAAAGTAACTAAATATTCTAAACATGGAAATAATTATAAATTAAGATTTAAAGTCATTAACGAAATAAAACCAAATACATTCTATGTAAAATCTAAAAAAGGAAGAATATATTTGTCTAAGAATAAAACTTTTTCAACTGCTGAAAATGTGAAAGGTTATAATACTCCAACTACATTCATAATTTATGATAAAAATGGTTCGTCAAATCCAAATGCTCCTGCCTATAATTATAAAACTGCTCCAACATATATAACAACTACAATGCATAAACTTAATGAAGCTTATTATACAGGAGATACAATATATGTTTTTCTGCACGAGAAAAATAAATTCTTACCTCAATACTAAAAATAATGAAATAACCTAAAATACTTGATTTTATCATTATTGATATGCTATAATACATATGTGTTAAAAGCTCAATCAAATACATTATATTGAATTAAGTATCTAATCCTCTAATAGTAGAGATATTCCTATATAATCAAGAAATGCTAATGACCTATTTTAAAACAAATAAGGTTATTAGCATTTTTTCTTTTGTCTTTTCTCAGAAATTTCAAAATGGAAAAGGCAGAAAAATAAACTGCCAAACAAAATTATAAAAAGGAGAAATAAAAATGGTATGTAAACATTGTGGAAATGATATTGGAGAAAATATGGTTTGCCCATATTGTGGAGCAGCACAAGAAACAGAACAGCAAAATTCATATGCAAGTACTAATAGCTCAACAATACCCAACCCAGCAGATCAAATTGGCTCAGAACAGTTTAATCAAGACGAAAAAGCTAAAGAAATTAGCCCAGAAGAAATTTCAGATGGCAAAGTAATGGCAGTTCTTTCTTATTTAGGCTGTTTAATTTTTATTCCAATATTCGCAGGTAGAAAAAATAAATTTGCAAGATTCCACTTAAATCAAGGACTTGTTTTACTTATATCAAATGTAATTTTATCAGTAGTAGTAAACTGTATCCCAAAAATCGGTTCAATATTAGCCATTTTTGCATCTATTGCAATTCTCATATTTGAAATTATCGGAATTGTCAATGCTGCAACTGGAAAAGTCAAAGAATTACCTTTGATTGGAAAAATTAAAATTATAAAATAATCAGCAAATTAGTATATAAGCAAATTTAGTACTTAATAAAAATCTATATAAAATAGGCTCTCACAATTGGGAGTCTATTTCTATGTTATAGCAAAAAGACATCATCCACAAAACGATAATATCATGAATTACATATAAAGTAATATTGCACAAATAATTCAAATGATATATGTACAATGTGCTGAAAAAATAAATAATAATTTTGCAAATAAAGAAGGAGAAGAATATGGAAGAAAAAAATAATTTAAATAATTCTGAAGAAATTATAAATAACCAAGATAATACGGAATATAATAAAAATCTAGTTAAAAAGAAAGAGAAATTAAACATAGGCAAATTGTCAATAATCATATTAATATTAATAGCTGTATTAGGAACATTGTATGCAGTAAGTTGTTATCAAGTTAATAAAAATAAAAAAGAGAATAATCTCTCAGTCAAGACAACAACTTCAGTATCCAGTACAGCAGAAGTGAAAAGAACAGAATATACAACAGCAACATTGCCTCGTGCTAACAAGAAAAGAGTACTAAAAGTAAAGACTAAACCAATAGCAGTAAGAAGCACATATGGGGAAGATAGTAGTAATAAGACTAATTGTATTAACAATTCTAAATCAGCAAATAATTTAAGTGCTAATAGAATTAATCCTATTACTAATCTAAATAATTCAAATAGCAATGCAAAAATAACAATCAGCAAATTATCCACTAAGAAATCTACGAAAACAAAGAAAATTAATTATTCAAACAAGCATGTAAACATAAAGAAAATGAATAATTTATTGGAAAATGATAAAAAGATAGCTTATATTACTTGCAAAAGTATTGGCTTAAAACATTATCCTATATATTCTCATAATAATGTAGAAGATAAAAACCATAACTATGTAAAAAACATAGGTGTAAACAGTCATTCTATTATACTATGGAATTATGATGGAAAAGCTTTTGGACAAGGTTATGAAACATATATTTGTGGTCATAACTACAATGCACTTAAAAATTTAAAGAATGCAAAAAGACATGATCGTATTATCATTGAAACAAATTATGGTGCTAATTACGAATATGAAATAACAACAGTAACTAAAGCTTATGCAGTAGAAAAAAATACAATAAATGGAAGAATTTTTAATGGTTTTAAGTCGTTAAAGAAAAAAGTAAGAGTTGGATACTACAGAAAGAAAGGCAATATGATTAACCTGTTCACTTGTGTCGGCTCAAGCAATACACAAAAGTATTATGTAAGAGCAAAAAGAATTAAAGGCACACCAAGTAAACTGCTCGGTAACAAGTAACTGAGATTAAAATATCAATATTTAAATAAGATAAAAAAACTTGAAAAATCATTTAAAGTATTGTATAATAAAATAAATGGGGCAAATGTTTTAGGATGTTTGCTTGGAAAAGTCAGAATTGCTAAAGAATTTTGACTTTTCTTTTTTCGCACAAATGATACAAAAGGCAAAGGCATTTCTTAGAAATTCTGAGAAGTGTCTTTGCCTTTTACCTTGATTTTTCTTGTAAATGATGTTATACTAATAATATTAGAAAAGAAGATAAGATCATGCTAAAAAAGTTTGCATACCTCGGTCTTAATTTTCCTATTAATATATTTTATTGTTGTTATACATAATATTTTTATTCTTATTATACAAGAAATATAATTAAATGAACAATTATTTGTAAGTTATACCAATGTAAGGGTATAATGAATATTATAAATTTCTACTATTGTAGATAAGTGTTTTTCAAGGATTAGATAGTTAGTATAATAACAATTAAAAATTTCTACTATTGTAGATCTATGATAAAAGTTGTAGTCAAGAGTGTATAATGAATACTATAAATTTCTACTATTGTAGATAACAAAAAGTAGTTCAAGGGTCACATTGTATAATAAATGCTATAAATTTCTACTATTGTAGATCACAGTATGACTCAACAGGAATTTCTAAGTATAATAGCAATTATAAATTTCTACTATCGTAGATATATTCTGCATTAATTCATCAATCTGTATAATAATAAATAAAAACATTTAATTAAAGGCCTTTTTTATAGGGCTTTATTTTTTTACTATTTTTTTGAAAAAATTGTTGCAAATCACAACACTCCTAATGTTGTATGTGCTATAATATTATTATGAAAGAAAAGTAAAAATTCTGCAAAAAAGTTTGTGCAATCCATTATAACTTTTCACATTCTCATTTAAATTTCTACTATTGTAGATGGTGGAATGATGATAGCACCAAACAAAGTATAATAAGAACAAAAAATTTCTACTAGTGTAGATGAACACTTGAGGAACTAAAATAGTTCGTATAATAAATACTAAAAATTTCTACTATTGTAGATATACAACACTGATTGCAATTAAGACAGTATAATAACAATTAAAAATTTCTACTATTGTAGATGCAGACTTAGGTAGAAGAAAAAATAACTTAAGTTAAATCAAAGCAAACAAAGCCTTGTAAAATATGTTTGTAAACATATTCATTATCAAAAGAAACACAAATAGGGGGAAAGACAAATGCTAAATTTCTATTATAGAAGTGTAAAGCTATTAATTAATGGTAAAGAAGTTCCTAAAAACTCTTTGAAATATAGCTATAATTATGGATTAGAAAATATGTTAGAAAATTCATTATTTCTTCTTGAAAATTCCCCAAAAAACGAGGAAATTAAAATATCTTGGAAAAACTTAGAAACTGCTGTACCGAAAAAGTTTTTGTATGCTCATGATATTAAAGTTCATCATCATAGAAAAGGTAGAACGCTTATCTACTATCCTTCTGATAAATTTTTTGGAAAAATTATTAAAGAAAATAAAGAAGAATTATCTATGACTATGGTTTATCAATATAGAAAAGCTGAAATTTCATTAAAAGAAATTTTGGAATATCATGATGGAGAAAAAGTAATTAAATATTTGCAAGAAAGAGGTTTGAAAAATTATGAACAAAACAAATTCAAAACAATTTAAAGAAATTTTAAATTACATAGAAAATAATTACGAAGAAAATTCAATAATTTATACTGACCAAATCAGTATAAAATTTGGAATTAGCACAATGTTGGCATATAAATATTTAGAAAAAGTGGTAGAAGTAAATTGCATTGCTCATACTACAGAAATTGTATGTCCTCACTGTGGGGAAAAAACAGGAAAAGTTTTTAATTCTATATTTAGTATTCCAGATACACTGACTTGTCCTAATTGTAAGGCTACAATTTCCGATCCTTTACGAAATATCATAGCAGTATATAAGAAATTGAATAAGAAAGTAACTAATAATTCTACTAAATCAAAATACAATCCAGTTAGTCAAGTATTTGAAACTCTTTCTAAAAATATGGATAATGCAGAATTAAAAACTTCTATTATTATCTCAGATATTTCAGCAAAAATTGCAAACGAAAGAATTAAGAGAAATATGAGCCAAGAAGAATTTGCAAAATTCATGGAGACATCGAAACAAACTATAACTAAATGGGAAAGTGGGGGATATAACTTCAATATTGTGACTATTTGCAAAATATGTCAGAAACTTAATTGGGATATTAATGTAACTATTACAGAAGAATAGGTGAAACCATAGTGAAAAAGTATATTAGTTTTTATGATGAAGGGCATTGTGCCTTTGTTGGAACAGTTAGAGAAATTAAAACTCTACTAAATAATTTATGGAAAAGAAATCTTGTAAATATTCCAGAATATTATTTCAACAATAAAGGAAACTTAATATTTGGTAACACATTTGAAAATCAGATATACAAAAAGTTAGATAGTTTTGTTTTAATACTATGGAATGACGATGAAAAACCAGTTGCTGAACTAAAAAGAACTGAGGCATTCATAAGAGAAAATGTTATATCAAAAAATAAAGCATTAAATGAATTATATGATCCACAATTCATAGAAAAAAAGATTTTAGAAGAAAAAAACAAAAAGGAGATAATTTAAAATAATGTCATTTGCAAATAATTTAAAACATTTTAGAAAAGTAAAAGGACTAAATCAAGGACAATTAGCAAATAAAATTAATATTAATAGAAGCACTTTATCTTGCTATGAAAATGGCTATAGAGAACCATCTATGAAAACATTAGAGAAAATGTCAGAAGTTCTTGAGGTAAGCCTAAATGAATTAATTAAAGGAGAAAAAAATAATGAAGATTAATTGTAATAACACACCAAATTATTTAAAGGAAAAAAATAGAATGACCAAAGTAAATAATACTAACACTTCACAATTTTTAAGATAAGGAGATAATTTATGTTACTTTTAATTATCGCTGTTATTTCAGTAATTATAATGTTTGTTTTTATATTTGCTGAAGTGGATTTCTTTGATATAATACCTTTCATTTTAATACCTCTCTGTTTAATATCTGTTATTAGTATTCCATATTCTATCTATATTGACAAAATTAGTTCACCACAAGAATATTTATCAAATACAGTTGAAATTAATTCCTTTAAAATTTTAAATAAACAATACTTATATTCTTACATTGATAAAAATGGTGATGTGAATTATGACAAGAAATTGTATAAAAAGTGTAAAATCAAGGAATCTAATAATGTAGATACACCTAAATTAGAAACTTACACTATTACAAGAAAAAGGGATAGTCTATTTTGCAAGTTAATGTATTTAAAATATTATTTTAATGATGATGACAAGGAATTTAAATATGTATTTGTTTTTCCTGAAAATTATTTAAAAGAAAATAAAATTGAAATAAATTATTGATATAAGATAAGGAGAATTTTTATGATTTTTGTTTTTTTAGTATTTACTATTATAAGTATTATAGTTTTTTATTTTGTGGGCAAACATTATCAAATATACGGTGGTATGCCTACTGGTATATTAGCTATATGTTTAGCTTCGATTCTTGTAGGAATTACACTTTTTAATGTATTTATGTTAGCTTATATTAAAGGTGATACGAATTTTTTAATGAACCAAGGTACGATTAGTAAAGAAGAATTTAACATTGATAATTATCAAGAAGTAAAAACTACATCAGATGACAATAAGGCTAAAGTATCATATACATACACTATCAAGAATTCTAAAGATAAGAAAACAGTATCTGCTAAGGATACTAGTGTATATTCAATTTCTATTTCTCAATCAAAGAACCAAATTAATCATCTGATAATTAAACACAATACATACTTTAGTCCATTAACATTTATGACTACACAAAAAGACGAATATGCGTTTAGCTCTAAGTAAAGAGAGTTATTGTAGGAAGTGATATTTTCACTTCCTACAAGGCAGGAAAGGAAAATTACTATGAACGATAAAAAGAAAGATAAAAAAATAAGTAAAAAGAAAGTAATAGATGTTGTTGTAGGTGCAGTCACTTGTGTGATTGATTTATGTGTTTGCATTTACACCATATCTAATATTCATAATAACATAAACATAATGAAACCGTTTTCAATCTTACTTGTGGTTAATGTTTTGTATTTCAACTACATAATGCTCAGTTCAGCAAAAACAAGAGATGAAAGGATTAACTTCATTAAGATAGAAATTTTTATACTTGTATGTTTAGGATTTATAGGCTTATTATCAATGCTATTTGGTTCACACTCATACTCTGGTCTTTTCGATTTTTCATCCTAATACAAAGATGTTTGAGTAGGAGTTTAAGAATTATGAAATTGAAAACAAAAATTATTCGTACAATAATCTTCATAACAAGTGCAATTTCCGTTATTACACTTGCAACTATCTTGTTTATAAGATTGGTCCTGTAAAACCCCATTCCTTTATGGAGTGGGGATAAACAGG
>ENA-OWPM01001262-OWPM01001262.1-human-gut-metagenome-genome-assembly--contig:-NODE-1262-length-21800-cov-3.809198_pt1 | contig 21800 bp, 19 predicted proteins | sample MGYA00248267_ERZ651852 | MGnify/ENA primary metagenome ERZ651852 (study PRJEB26924, sample SAMEA4378228) | human gut metagenome | biome: human gut; feature: human-associated habitat; material: faeces...
GCGCTATTGCGCAATCTTCGCGCGCGAGCGGTTCACGCAGTGATAATTTCACCCCCGCGAGCTGCGCATCTTTGCACGAAGTGCATTTTTTGAATTATAGGATTCCAAAGGAATTTCCTATAATTCAAAAAAATCCTGTAATTCAGCTTTCCGCTGAACTACAGGATCATAGAGTAAATGTTAGCTGACCATATGGGAACTAATCTGGAAATCACAGATGCGCCTGCTAATAAAAGTACTTTTTATATATCCTTCCTATCGGTCTGTAAATAAGAAGCACCACGCCGACCATAAACGCTGCGTTTATCACTGTGGCAGGGATTGAAGTAAGCGCTCCCAAAAGTGCGGCATTTACTCCACTTCCCGCAATCAAAAGTGTAATCGTTCCCATCACAAATTCAATCACAATATTCATCACAGCGTACACAAACACGCCGATCGTGACAGCCCGGTATTCTGTCTTCTTATCATCTTTCCCTTTGACAAAGTGTTTTAAAATGGCACCGAGGATCAGGCACTTCACAATTGTCTCTATAAAAACCTGTGGAATCGCCTGCACGTATCCGTTTAACAGATCAAATAATACAAGTCCAATTGTTCCTGATACTGCACCTTTCTTCCCGCCTTGCAGCAGCACACCCAGCACAACAAAAATATGTCCAAAATGTACAAATGGTGTCCCAACTGCTGCCGGAAGCGGAATCCGAAACATCTGTATCCCAAGAAATGTAACTGCGGCAAAAAAACCAGCCGTCACAATCGTCTTTAAGTTTATCGTACTACTCTGCCTCATAGTTAAACAGCCTTTCTCTTCATATGAATAAGTCCGCTGCGAAGCAATACCGGTCTGAGCGCATTATATACAACACCGACCAAAATGACTGAGACCACTGCATTTACGAATGTGGTCGCTGTGCTCCATTTCGCAAGTACCTCCGCCATCTCCTGCGGCTGTCCCAGTATCCACTGTTTATAAAAATAACCTACAAGCGGATCTGCGATTACATTGAATCCAAGTCCTGCAACAGATGCAATCACACTCCATCTGAGCACATACTTCTTATCACTGCTCTCATTGATCCTGGCAATGCGATGCGCCACAAGTCCGACAATCAGACCGATGCATAACTTTAATACAAATGTCTTTGGTGCAACTGTAATATAAACCGGATCCATAATGTCTGCAATAGACATTCCGATAGCTCCTGCAAGCCCGCCATACCATCCGCCTAACAGCAGTGCCCCAAGTACACATACCGCATTTCCCAGATGCAGTGATGTGGCATCTCCACCAGGCATCGGTATCTTGATCTGCAAAAATGTAAAGGTCACATAACATAGCGCCGCCACCAAAGCAGTCTGTGCTAATTTTATCATTGTCTCATTCTTTTTTTCCATGTTGTATACCCCTTTCCTTACTTAAGTTAGGTACTATACTAACATCATTCTGGTATATTTAAAAATACCAGTTTTTGAGTTTTTAACCAGTCCAGTTCATTTATTTTTGGTTCGCCGGTTCTATGGCAATCGATTTTCCTTTGATTTTTGCATTCTGCATCGCATGCAGAACATCTTTCGCATACTCTCTCGGAACCTCTACAAATGTATATTTGTCAAACATATCGATGGTACCGATGAGTTTTCCAGGCATTCCGGTCTCGCCCGCAAGCGCTCCAAGAATATCTCCCGGTTTTGCTTTTTGCTTTTTTCCAATATTGATAAACAAACGTACCATTCCAGGCTCTTCTGCTCCGGTGTCACCAAAGTCCATATCCTCCGCTGAACCGTCATCGCCCATCGTCATTCCCGTACACATTTTCAAGAATGCAGCCGCAATGTCCATCGCTGTGTAATCAGAGCCATTTACTTTGCTCTCGATTGCATTGACCATCGCTGTCAGATCTTCTGTCTCGATAATACGGTCAATGTCCTCCAAAATATTCTCCATCTTTGTGTTTGCGACATCGTCCAATGACGGAACCTTTTGTGCATAAATCTTCGTTTTACAATATCTCTGAATCTCTTTCAGCTTATACACTTCTTTTCCGGATACAAATGAAAACGAACGTCCAACTCTTCCCGCACGCCCCGTTCTTCCGATACGGTGTACATAATATTCATCATCCTGCGGCAAGTCATAGTTAAATACTGCTTCTACCTCATCTACGTCAATTCCTCTGGCTGCCACGTCGGTCGCAACAAGAATTTCTGTCTTCCCACTTCGGAATCCCTGCATCACACGATCACGCTGCGCCTGCTTCATATCACCGTGAAGTCCCGCCGCAAAATATCCTCTTCCAAGCAATGCGGTCACAAGAAGATCCACTGCTTTTTCGTATTGCAGAAAATAACAGAAAGCTTTGGTGTATAAATATCTAAAAGACGAGTTAACACCTCTTCCTTATTCTTTGGTCTTACTTCATAGTAAAACTGCTCGATATTCGGAACTGTGAGCTCTTTTTTTGTCACTTTCACCACTTGAGCATTCTTTTGGAATTTTTTTGTAATCTCCATAATTGCTTTTGGCATTGTCGCTGAGAACAAAACTGTCTGTCTTTCTTCCGGCACTCCGCTTAAAATCGTCTCGATATCTTCGCGAAATCCCATATTGAGCATCTCGTCTGCCTCATCAAGGACAACCGTGTGCACCTGATCCATCTTGATCGTCTTTCGTCTCATGTGATCCATCACACGCCCCGGCGTACCGATAATAATCTGTGTCCCACTTTTCAGAGAACGGATCTGTTTTACAATCTCCTGCCCTCCATAGATTGGAAGCACTTTAATTCCATGCATATATTTTGCCAGATTTCGAATCTCATCCGCCACCTGTATTGCGAGTTCTCTTGTCGGGCAAAGAACAATCCCTTGCAGCTTTTTGTTTTTCGGATCGACTTTCTGTAAAAGTGGAATCCCGAATGCCGCTGTCTTTCCGGTTCCTGTCTGCGCCTGACCAATGATATCTTTTCCTTCCAAAATAACCGGAATTGCTTTTGCCTGAATTGGCGACGCCTCCTCAAATCCCATGTATTTTACTGCTTTTTGAATCTCTGAACAAAGTCCCAAATTCTCAAAATTCATATTTCCCATATTTTATATCCTTTCTATTTAAAAAAGATTGCGCAGTAGCGTAATCTTCGCGCGGTGTGCATTTATTGAATGATAGGATTCCAAAGGAATTTCCTATCATTCAATAAAAATACCCTTCACTTGCCACCAAGTAAAGGGTATTCACAAAGTTTCTGTGTAACATCATAACAGAGCGAAACGCTTTTGTCAAATTTAACTTGCTATTTATACATATTAGGTGTAATATATACATATGCTTAACATAGTATTAATTACTACATATAATATTTTTCATCACCAGGAGGTATGACTTATGAATAAAAAGCATTTAAAAGACCCGGGAAGCGCAATCACTCATTTTATCGGCATGTTAATGGCAATTTTTGCCGGAATACCATTACTGATAAAAGCTGCCCATGAACCAAGCCCAATTTACCTTATCTCACTTACGATTTATTTGGTCAGCATGATCTTATTATATGCAGCGAGTACGATTTATCATTCCCTTGATATCTCAGAAAAAGTGAATAAAAGACTGAAAAAATTTGACCACATGATGATATCCGTTTTGATTGCCGGAAGCTACACTCCGATTTGTCTGCTTGTCTTAAAAGGAACAACCGGAATCATTCTTCTTTCCATCGTATGGGGCATTGCAATCTTCGGAATACTGATCAAAGCATTTTGGATCAACTGTCCGAAATGGTTCTCTTCTGTGCTGTATATCGGAATGGGCTGGACATGTGTTCTCGCCTTTACAAAATTGTTGAACGCACTTTCTCCCGCCGCATTCGGATGGCTTTTAGCAGGTGGTATCATCTACACCATTGGCGGAATTATTTACGCACTGAAACTTCCAATATTTAACAGCCGGCATAAAAATTTCGGGACTCACGAGATCTTTCATCTGTTTGTAATGGGTGGAAGTATCTGTCATTTCATCGTAATGTATGTGTTCATACTTTAAATATATGTATATCAACGGAGACTATACAAATAGCCTCCGTTTTTCTTATTCTTCAATATTCAATATGTTATTTACAGTCTCTTTTGTCATCGTATTAACCATTTTCGAGCCATCCATCTGCACATAATTATAGGCATCACTCTCATCTCTTCCGCCTACATAAAGTGTAAATGTCTGTTCTTTATCATCGCTGTCTGTATATACGACTGTGACTGTTGTGCGCTGTGCCTCATCTAATCCATATTGAGCCAGTTCGTCCGCCTGTACAGAATAGTCCACGCAATCTACAAAATAAGCTGCTCCAAGTCCTCCGCCGATTGCTGTGATATCATCTGACTGATCACTGTTATCTGCATCATACTCGGTTGTCTCGCCGGCTTTTGTAATTGTCACCTTCTTGATATTATCTGATCCAATGCTTGGGAATGTCTCTTTCTGAAGCATAGAATCCAAATCAAAATTCATTGCATTTACCACACTGTAATCTACCGTATAGATCTTTTCCTTATCTCCTACAGTCATATAATAGTCTTCACCTGCCGCATTGCCGATATAAATGTTCTGTTCTTCTCCATCAGCATTCTTGAGCGTGATCGTATACTGTGGCTCTTCCAGTCCATAGTCCGCAAGTGTATCTCCATCGGTTAACTCCCGATTAGCTGAAAGCGTTCCAAAAGTCTCCGCCATCGTCTTAAGACTGCTCTGCTGCAGTGGAAATTCTTTATCAGACTCACTGTACCATGTACCATCTTCTTTTATAAACGACATCGTATCTGTTCCGTTCGTATACTGAATTGAGGTGATATCCGACATATCAAGCACTGCAATCTGTTTCTCTTCGTTTTCTTTCTCCGCAGATTTCTTTTTTAACTGCCCTGTCACAACATACGCAACTACAAGCACAACCAGAACTGCCAAAAGAATGATCAGTGATTTATATTTCTTCATTCTATGTCCTCCTTACGCTTTACGGCGTTTCAGCCATCTTACAAATCCAAAGATGACAATGAGAACCGGAACACCTATGATCGCTGCAAGTCCTAATAATCCTGTGTGCTGCATTGTATTGAATGTTGTCTCCAAGCTCTTCGCTTCGATTGAAAGATTGTCTACATCGTCAAAATTACTTGTAGCCGCATTCATAAATAGCGTTGTATTTTCCAAGGTTGAGAAGGAATCTGTCACATTTGCATCGATCATAGTTGCCGCCGAAATAACTGTAAATCGGCTTTCATCCTCTGTTGCCACAGCGCCAAGAGTATAAGTTCCCTGAGTGTCACCGCATATCCGTTGCTGGAAGTTGTCATGAAGCTGTCAACTGTGATAGTATCACGTTCCGGATCTGCCGTGTTAAATCCAAGCGCATTGATCAACAACACCATTTTTGAAGAAAGACCGTCCGCCATCTCTCCGCTTGCTGTGATCTCCGGGAATATGTAATATGGATTTCCTTGATAGCATCTTGTTGTGTCTGCAATATAGCCGTCTACCTTTTCCATTCCGTAAGTCTTCATCAGCGCATCTAAATTCGGTGTCTCATTCTGCGTATCTCCCATAATGAACAATACCTTCCCGCCATTTGTGAGATAATCTGTGATCAATGTCTTCTCGTCCGCTGTCAAATCCGACGTCGGCGCATACAGAACAAGCAGATCACAGTCATCCGGAATCTTATTATTCATCATCAGATTCAACTCAGATATTGTGAAATTGGATTTTCCCATCAAATCTGTGATTGTCGTGGAGAAAGTAGATTCTCCGTGTCCTGTTGTGCGGTAGATTGTCTTTGAAGCGTCACTTGTCACATAGTTTATCGCACTTGTCAGCTGGCCTTCTGCATCAAACTCACTTTCTGTCATTGATCCTGTCGTATAATAAGACATCTCATCGTACACAATGATATCTGTGAACGGGATTACCATCTTCTTTTCTGTATCCTTACACTCTACAACAACGCTGTTCTCCTGTGCCTCATATTCTGTAACCGCTGAAGGATGCAGTACCGGATCCACCCAGTCTACCTTCACCTTGTTTGAGAGCGCTGCATATTTCTCTATGAATGTCTGAATTCTCTCATCTGTAGAGCTTTTCTCCGCCAACACATGAATCTGTACCTCTTTATCCAGATTCTTCAAAAGCTTCTTGCTCGTCTTCGTAATCTCATAGAGTGAATTACCACTCAAATCTACACTTTTCATACTGTCAGGAAGCTGACCTGCAATCATATTTATCACGATCACGATTGCGATTACCACCGCAGTTATTACCATACTATATGTCCCATAACGTGATTGAGGACTTTGAAACATTTCTTTTATTTTCTTCACCGATACAGCCTCCTAACTCCAACGTCTTTTTTGTATAGTCTGAATTGTCAGAAATACAAACAATGCAATGAGTGAAAAACATAAAATCAAATCACTGACATCCAATAGTTTGTTCATATACACATTTGAAAAACTACCGGAAATATCTAATTTACCCAAAAGATTCACGAGCAGATTCTCAAACAAAGATGATTTCACAACGTATGTAACGACACATGCAATCACTCCAATTGCTTCTATCACCGCGCTGATAACCCAGTTTTTTGTCAACTGGTATATAATCAACGCCACAATCGTGATAATTGCGATTATTCCAATCACTCCACTGATTGCCGTACTCGGGATAAAATCTAACAATCCGCCCCACAGATGTAAAATGAGAAGCACTGCAAAAGTACTTACCGCTGCGATAATCTGGCTTTCTGTCAACGCAGATAAAAACATTCCGATTGCTATGTAGACACAGCCAAGTATAAAAAACATCAAAATCGCCGCATAGTCCACCCGCAAATAGGCAGTCCCCTGCATTTTGATCACCAGCGGATAGATGCAAAAAATTAGATTCGGAATCAGAAATACTGTTACCATCGCAAGATATTTCCCAAGCACAACATCCACCAGACGGACCGGCGATGTCAAAAGTAGCTGGTCTGTCTTACTCTTTCGTTCTTCCGAAAAACTCTTCATCGTCAATATCGGCACAGCAACGAGGAACATGAACATCACGCCGGATAACGCGTAAGAAAAATACGGATACCCTGCATTCAGATTATATGCCATAAAATAAATACCGACAAACGCCAGTAAAAATGCGATAAACGCATACCCGATCATAGATTGAAAATAAGATTTTAACTCTCTTTTATAAATTGCTTTCATCTGATTTTTGTCCTCCTGTCAATTCTAAGAATACTTCTTCCAACGAAACTGTTGTCTTCTGCAATGTGAGAAGAGGACATTGTGCCTCTGCAAATGCACTGAAAATCGCTTCTCTGATATCTTTTCGTTCTTTCGTCTTAACCTCTGCTTTCAAGATCTCATTTTCCTGTGTATAGGTCACATCTTCGATATCTTTCAGTCCACTTAGGATCTCTCTTACCGTCTCTTCTTCGGCTCTTGTCTCAATATGAATCGTATCGGAGCCATTCATCAATTCTTCCAAATGCTCCGGAGTATCGCTTGCAACCAGCTTTCCTTTTGAGATAATCATAATGTAATCGCACACTTCACGAATCTCCGCCAAAATATGCGAACTCAAAATAACCGTGTGCTCTTTCGCCAGTTCACGGATCAGTTCACGAATCTCAATGATCTGCTTTGGATCGAGCCCTACAGTCGGCTCATCCAGTATGATAATCTCCGGAAATCCTAAAATCGCCTGCGCAAGTCCTACTCTCTGCTTATATCCTTTTGACAGATTTTTAATCAATCTGTCCTGCACGTCTGCGAGCTTGACAAGCTTCAACGCCTTTTCAATCTCCGCTTCTCGGTCTTCTTTTTTAATCTTTTTTAATTCTGTTGAAAACTTAAGATATTCCATGACAGTCATATCCATATATAATGGAGGCAGCTCCGGCAGATAACCGATACTTTTCTTCGCCGCTTCCGGCTCCTTCAAAATATCGTGCCCATTGATGAGTACCTCACCGTCTGTTGCCCCCAAATATCCTGTCATAATATTCATTGTGGTAGATTTTCCGGCGCCGTTCGGTCCGAGAAATCCATAGATTTGTCCTTTTTCAACTGTAAAGCTCAGATGATCTACAGCTGTGTGATCGCCATATTTCTTGACTAAATTTTTTACTTCTATCAATTTCTTCCCTCCTGAAACAACATGAATTGTTTATATTATATGAAAAGAAATCGATAACTTTATGATATTTTTGTGTTTAAATTATGAGAATTCTGTGTTCATTCTGTGAAACACATCTTTTCCCACTAAGCGTCCTTCTTTTGCAGATTTAATACTAAGTTGAATCCAAACGGATTTATAACAACTCCTGACATCTCATCATTCAAAAGATTAGATACTTTTTCAGCCTCTACGACGCCTCCCTTAAATTTGTCCTCACGATTGAACTTTTGAAATTCGTGAAGATCTGTGAATAAAGGAAGGTAAGCCTGTCCTTCTTTTTGTTTTAAAATTGGGATGCCATGCTCTTCCTGTGTCGGAACAATGTATTTTCCTCTGCTGAAATGCACCAGCATCTCTTCATAAGTCTCTTTCAGTTCATCAGACATTGGAATTGTCTGATTCTTACGAAATTCCTGCTCAAAATAAAGCGCTGTGAGCTGGAATTCCGGATTCTCCACACGCACTTTCCCATCGTCAATCTCCGCAGGATCTTTTCTGCGCAGCAAATCACTGTGCTGAATCAAAATATCTCCATCCACGCCCTGATCGATATGCAGACAATTCACTCCCATCGGATAGAGGCTTGTATAAAACTCTAAAAACAGACGGTTTTCGACCTTTGCTATATGTACGAGGTTCCCTGCATCTAAAAGCTTCTTTCCAGCTTCCTTTGCCGGCTCTTCCTCAAAATAGACAAACACCTTATCATCGAATGTCTCTTCGTCACACGCAACATACGGCATCTTTGTAAATCCTGACATAATCACATAAATTGCTTCTGCCTGTTGTAAATTTTTAATTACTTCTAATTTTTTATCGCTCATATTTTCCCGATTCCTTCCTTTTTTTGCAAATATACATCTAACTCCTATTATAATATAGAATATTCTTAAAGTATAGGAAAATGTTCTATCAATTTTTCTTTTTCTTTCCGACTCATGTGTTTGATCGCATACTCTCGCTTCATCGCTTCCTCTTTTGCTTCAAAAGTCTCATAATACACAAGTGTGACCGGCTTTCTCGCCCGCGTGTATTTGGCGCCTTTCCCGCTGTTATGATCTGCAATTCGCTTTTCCAGATTATTCGTCCACCCCGTGTATAGCGTGCCATCCTTGCATTCTACGATATATGTGTAATTCATTATTTTTTCCCTCTTTTCCTGAATACCATTATAAGATAACACACCCCTGTCACAGTGACAATTCTCTGTATTATGAAATGCGCTTTTTGCATTATAAATCCCTGTTGTCTTACCCAATTCATGTCGGGCTTGCCGCATCATTTAATGTCTCGTTTGTTCCGTTTAAAATCAGATGTTGCCTGTCTGTATCTCTCACATAACATTCCATCTCCGGGTTCCGGAGATAATTACATCGAAAGTCAAACGTCGCTTGTGAAAAATCATCGGTAAAATTCCGTTCTTCCTCCCTTTGTGTTCTTTCATTTATCCTCATTGTAAGAAAGTTCAGAAAAAAAAATACCATTCTTTTCGGAGGTTTTAATTTTGCTTTATTATTTTGCAATAAAAGAAGCAGCTCTTAACGAACTGCTTCTTTTCTTATTTTCTTATTATTTGTCTGTTTTTCTTCTTTTGAATAACAGAAGTGCAATTGCAACCAAAGCGCCAAGAGCTGTCGCTGTCATAGTTGTCATCACATTTGCTGTATCACCTGTATCCACTACTGAATCTGATTTTGAATCTGGTTTTAAATTTGGTTTTGAACCTTGATTATCACTATCATTTGGTGTAGATGGTGTCGTTGGTGTATTATCTGTATTTACTTTCTTAATAGATACATTGAACGGAAGGAATGTTACATCATAGTTCTGATTCTGTGAAGCAGACTCATCTAATGCATATGTAACTGTATAAGTTCCAGCATCTACCGGCATTCCTTCTGTCTCAATCGGAGTTTCCAGTTTTGTTCCATCTGCTAATGCTGTCTGGCTTGTTACAACCTTTAACTCTAAACCAAGATCTGCTGCGTCTGCTGTATCTTTATCTGCTGCTAATCCAGAAATTGTATATGGCGCTTCTGCTGCTTTTCCATCATATGTTTTTTCTACATCTTCCGCGCTGATTGTAATCTCACGTGGAAGGATCTCCAATGTACCATTCTCTTCTACAATACCGTACTCGTAGTTTTCACTTTCATTCTCTACAGTTGGTATCAACGTGTAAGTTCCTACATCTTCACCTTTTTCACGTACTACTTTGATTTCACCCAGATTTTCATCTGTCACAGCATCACCCTTCTCGTCTGTTACACTGAATGAATAAGCCGGATCCGCATCATCGTAACGTTTTACGTAATTTCCGTCATTTTGCTCTCCACCAGTAACAGAGATTGTAATTACCTTTTTGGCAATTGTAAGTTGTCCATACTCAAATGTTACTTTATAGTTTGCATTCAATACATTTTCATTTTCTGGATAAATTCTATAGGTTCCTACATTCTCTCCCGGCTCGCGAACAAGTTTGATGTCAAGGTTATCGTCACCAACCAGTTCTCCTTCTAATGTATACTTAAATTGCGGATCTTTTTCTCCATACACTTTTGCTGTCGAATTAATCTTAACTGTAAGTTCTCTTGCTTTGATCACAACATTAAACGGCAGGAATGTCACTTTATAGTTTGCATTCTGTGAAGCTGTTTCATCAAGTGCATAAGAAACTTCGTAAGTTCCCGCTTCTGTCGGCATATCTGCTTTTACGTGAAGTCCAAGATCTTCTGCATCTGCTGTATCTTTATCTGCCGGCAATCCGGAAATTGTGTACGGTGCTTCTGCTGCTTCTCCGTCGTATACTTTCTGTACATCTTCTGCGCTGATTGTAATGCTGCGTGGAATAATCTCAAGTGTTCCAGTCTCAACTGTATAAGTATAGTTTGGACTTAAGTTTTCCACAGTCGGAGTAATTGTATAAGTATTTACATCTTCTCCCTCTTCACGAACTAATTTTACTTTGCCAAATTCTTCATTTTCCGGCACATCAGTATTAACCAGTGCATCTACACAGTAAGTATAAATTGGATCTATATCTCCATAACTTTTTGTGTAATTTCCGCTGCTGTCATTTCCACCGGTAACTCTGATCACTGCATTTGCCTGTGTAATCTCAAGGTTACCATTTACTACTGTAATTGCATAATTTGCATTTAACTCTGCTTCATTCTCTACATAGATTTCGTAGTTTCCTACATTCTCACCCTGTTTACGAGCAAGCTTGATACCAAGATCTTTCAGAGTATCTCCCTCTGCCAAACTTCCTTCTGTGATCTCATAAGAGAATGCCGGATCCTCTGTACCATATGTTTTTGAATAAGAACCGATTTGAACAGTAATTGCTCTCTGTTCGATTGTATGTGTTCCGTCCTGAGTCTTAATTGTTCTATAGTAGTTTTTCTGAACTGACTTTGGTACACTGACAGAAATTGCATGGCTTCCTACTGCAGAGTCATTGCCATCACATTTTACTGTTGCTTTGATCGTCTCTACATCTCTTGCAGCAAGACCAGATGTTGTATACTGCACTTTTGTGAGATCTGTCGGTTCCCCGTAAGTTGTTGTCAATAATCCAACCTGAATCTTTCCTTTTGCATATGATTTCAGAATCAGTACGGAACCACCGCCTAATTTGATTGCCGGCTGGTAAGTATCATCTCCTGCAAATGATGCTGATGCTAAATAGAAGCCTGCATCTACCGGCATCTCTTTGCTGTAATATCCTTCAATTCCTGCTTCGATTCCTGCATATTTTACTTCTGCATCTGCGATTCTGTCGCCATTTGCATTATAAACTCCTGCTTTTAATCCGTGTGGATTACCATCATATCTTGCTGTCAAAGCTGATGGCTCAAATTTAATTTCTACTTCTTCTCGCTGAATTGTATATAATCTGCTAATTGGAAGTGCGAAATAATTTCCTCCCAATACATAAACACTTTCTGTGTACGCACCTGGCTCTAAACATGGAGTTGTTCCTGTATAAAGCTTTCCGCTTGTTGTCATTCCGACATAAAGTGTATGAACATTGTTTGTCTCCTGAACATCTCCGTCTACAATGTGTCCGCCGAAGTCAAATGCCTGCGCCTGACTGATTGTCAGTTTGTGCGCATTGTTGTCAAATTCCTGATCAAATGCAAGTTTTACATCTGATGTCTTTGGAGCGACTGTGAGAAGTCCTATTCCTAATGCTGTCTTATAGTTTTGGCTTGCTGTAACACCAACTGCTGTATATACTCCTGCTTCACCCGGAAGTTCGCCAAGAGATACTGTTGTGTCAAGTAGTCCCGGAGCAACTTGCTCGATCACATCGATTGCCTGCTGAATTCCGGCAACTATATCACTGATATCTGCCCCTGGAATTTTCTGTAAAATATCAGTCAGCTGACTGACTTTAAATTCTTTAATTCCAAGTGTGTCTGTAATAAATTTTTGAAGAGACAGGTTTCCGATAACCGGAATCTCTTTTCCTGCGATATCGTTGATTGTAATCTGAGATGCATCCACGCTCACATAAAGAGCTCCGTTTCCTGTCACACCACCAATGATTCCAATTACTTTTGCATCGGAAGGGTTTGATGAAAATACCGGTGCAAAACTTTCTCCGTATGTAATATTCTGAGAATTTACAGTTACAGAGGCTTTTCCTTTTTCAATTGTGATAACAGTACTTGCCTCACAAGGTTTATAATCGTCAGAGCCTTTGTAAGAGACTGTTACTGTCTGTTCTCCAAGCGCTCTTTCAAATTCGATTGTGAAGTCATCGATTGTATGTGCAATCGCAGTTCCCTCACCTGTGTTTAAAGAAGCGATGACTTTCTCATAGATTTCCTGCTTCATCGTCTCTTCTGTGTTATATTGTAATGTAACACCAGCATTCAATTCCAAAACTGAGACAGAACGCGGGTCTACAATCGTTACTGTAATTTCATCAGAACTAAAACTTCCATATTGGTCATTGCCGGCATATGTAATTTTAATCTGCTCTGTCTCTTTTGTTCCAAATTTATGATCTGTAAATCCATGCAAAAAGTCTGGTTCATAATTTACTTCCTGCCATTTCCCCCATGCTCCTGCATAGTACTGAATTGTCACATCATCTACTGTCAGGTCTGCCGGAACAGAAGCTCCTGCGTTGACCAAAGTGTTGAAGATATTTGACTCTGTTGTAGCCTGATCCATCCCATCACGGTATCCAACTGCATATACGCCATCTTCGTTTTTGTCATTTAACGCAAATCCTGTCTTTACAAGCGTTGCGCTTACTGAATATGTCTGATTTTCTCCTGCCTGATAAGATGCGCTTGCTGTCTGATTTGCAAAAGTGACATTATCAAGTGCTGTATCATTTACTTTAATCTCAGTTACCGCATAACCTGCATTGGGTGTTACTTCAATTGTAAATTCCTTGTTATTCTCTACCTTAACAGATGCATCACTGCTTTCGTTAATCTTAATTTTGGCATTTTCGACTGCTGTACTCTCTACTGTCGAATACTGTCTCAGTGTATATACCACTTTTACAGTTGTATCTGCCTGTACTGACGCTACTGTGTAAGTTCCGTTTTCATTTTGAGTCACGCCTTCTACAGTTACGTCATACCCGTCAATGTCTTTCACAGAAAATGTCACTGCTTCGTTTTGGTAAACCTTAGCAGATGATGCACTCTGTCCGTCGATCAACACTCCCCCTGCTTCATGTCCTTCGACTACAAAACCTACATTGTAGTAGATTTTAACTTGCATTGTCCCTGCATCTTTCCATTTTCCGAAAGGTTGCCGTGTCTGTACATCATACACATTTGACTGCAATGTGTGTGATTTTGTGATATCTACAGTCTGCCACTCATCCTGTGTCCCTGAAACCCGGAAACGATATTCAAGGGCAACCCCAAATGCATTTTGAAACTTTCCACGAAGATCTACCCCCGCTACTTTGTTCCCATGAAACTCTGCTTCATGTTCTGTCTGCTGTGTATTAGTATCTTCATCCTGTTGCTGTTGTTGATCCACCTGCTCTGTCGTCTCTTCCTGTGACTGCACTTGCTGTTCTGTCGTGCTCTGTGGCTCAGTCGCTGTCACATCTTCCGCAAATACGGTCGTCGGCACATTGCTTAATGTCAGCGCAAGTGTTAGTACAAGTGCAAGCAGACGCTTTGTCTGATTCTTTTTCATTACAGTACGTTCTCCCTTCTAATGTAATAATGTTCTGTTCTTGATTGTGGTAAAATTCCTGAAATGGTATTTTTTCCCAATGTTCATTATAAATATGAAAATCTATTGTTTTCAACACTTTCTCGGGTTTATGACGTTTTTCTCGTTTTTTTACATTTTTGTCGAGCAACCGGATTATTTGTCGTCAAATCACCTGTGTATTTTTCAAAAATCAAAATATGTATATTGCAAAATGTCGAATTAAACAAACCAAGATTTACACTTCGTATCAACCATGTTAAAATGTAACAATCACAATACTTGACAGATGTAGGAGTATACATACACATGCACTTTAAAAAGCTTTATTTAAATTTTTTTCCAGACAAAAAGTCGGGCGTCAATTGATCACTTTATAATACATACTTTGGATGCTGAGATTCATAAACTTATTGATGAAGTACATCCTCATTATCTGACCATTCCTGGAATTGAGCCGGGAATAAACAATTCCGGCACTGAATCTTATGACGGCAGAATGGTGAATCATGGTTCATCGCAGCTCCATGAGACTTGTGAGGTAAACCAGCTTATCCTTACAAACACCAACGAGACTTGCGAGCAATTGAACTTAACTTCTTATGTAGAATTCTGCTTCTTATTTCGAGTCAGGGACCGGCCGTGGTATGGGATTCCGCGATTCCTGTCAGGATCTGCTTGGATTCGTACACTTGATCCCAGATTGCGCGCGCCAGAAAATTCTCGACATTGCAGCGACACAGTTTGAAGATGGAAGCGGATTTAATGATGATCCACTGTGACTGATTGCAGGTACTGCTGCCTATATCAAAGAGACCGGGGATCTGTCTATCTTAGATGAAATGGTAGACTTCAACAATGATTCTGCACTTGCGAAACCATTATCAGAACATCTGAAACGTTCCTTTGACGGTCTGGAAATAGGTCCTTGTATTCCATCAAATATGGATGGATTTACGGCAACTCGTAAGTACCGCAATGCAGTGTATTACATCACAGTAAAGTACCCGAATCATGTAGAAGAAGTGATGGGATAAGAAATCCCCATCACTTCTCCATAGAATCATATTTCTCACGGTATTTTTTCGGTGTCATTCCATATTCTTCTTTAAACAGTTTATGGAAATGACTTGAATTTTCATACCCAACTTCTACAACAATCTGCTCTATCGGCGTGTCTGTCTCCGTCAGGAGATAGGCCGCCTGGAGTATACGTCTTCTTTGTAAATATTTTGTAAAGGTATAAGGGGAATACTGGGTCATAAGACGGCTTACATAATAGCATGGAAGATTATGATGTTCGCAAAACTTGTTAAGCGATGCCGTCTGGTAGTTCTCCTCTATGTATCTTAAGGCTTCCAGCACAATCTGACTTTCATAGGAAGATGGGGAGCCGACTGTGATCGTATACGTTCTATTCGATAATTCCATCAGCAGAACTCCCATCGTCGCCTGCAAAATTCTCTTGCTGTTTCGCGTCTGATTCAAAAGGCTTCGTGTCATATTCTCCAACAGATTCTGGGCATCCGGCAAATCCTGCAAATGAAAATGCAAAAACTCCTTATCTTTTCCGTCATTCTCCGCCGCTTTTTTTATAAAACGCCGAAGCGCCGTATCTTCGTTCAGCATGCTGAGCGGATATTGTAAAAACTCCGGAAGAACAAATATTTTAATTCCAATATCGTTATACCCCGAGGCGCTTGCTGAATGCGGTGTTCCCTGTTTGATAAACAAAACATCATCTGCTTCCAACTTAACTTCTGTCTTATCGATAATATGTGTCGCCGAACCACTGAACATATATATTATTTCCATGTATTTATGCGTATGCTCCGGGATATCTACAAATCTCGGCTGTTTCATAATATCAATCATAGCCCCTTCGCGAATCATCTTGTCCGTATCTATGACAGAACTTCCTTTTTTTATCACATAAGGCGCCAGCACATTTTTCTCATTTTTAATAAATTCTTCTTCCTTACTATCTATCTTTTTCAAATATTCCAATAATTTCCGTTTCACAAATTTTCTCCTAGGCTTGTTTTTGCAAATTGTACCAAATCGCTAGCGCGATGGCTAGCATTACGTACAATACAATCGTTGCTTTTTTCAAATAAAAGTAGCAGTTTTTTTGTATATGTTATATTGTTGAATTACCCCTAACACAACAAACTCACACAACAAAAGAACTGCTATGATTAATCTATCACATTTTGTATCATTCAACAATTACATATCTGATTTTTTTATTCGCCCACCTCCGTTTTGCTGTTTGTTTTCACTATTTACTACAAGCAACATTTATTTCAGGAGGTTCATTATGAACAAATATTTTAATTCTTACAGAAAGATGATTTCTCTCCGTGGTCTTACCGACCATACGATCAAAAGTTACTCCACATACATCCTTGCATACTTTGACTTCTTAACTGACGTGATTCACAAATCCCCGGAAGATGTTACCTGGGATGAGATGCGTCAGTTTGTTAGATGGCTTCAAGATACCCGTTCTCTTTCAGATCGTACCATGAACGCCGTTATCTCTCAATTACGTTTCTTTACCATTTACGTACTTCACAAACCTTGGGATGCGACACAACTTCCTTTTCGTAAATTTGATAATTACCTGCCTTACGTACCTTCCCAGCAAGAAGTAAAAACCTTCATCTCCACCATTCCGGACTTGAAGCAAAAAGCCATGGTTTCCCTCATGTACTCTTCCGGTCTCAGAATTGGCGAAGTCTGTCATCTGAAATATCAGGATATTGAACGTCGCAACATGCGGATTCATATCTCTCATGGCAAGAATCGTTCGGATCGTTATGCTCTCCTGTCAAAAACAGCATTGGAAATCCTTTCACAATACTGGTTTGCTTATGATAAGCCTGTGGACTGGCTTTTCCCAAAACAACGTGATAAATCGCAGCCGATTGATACTTTTTATCTTTCCAGGCATATCCACGAACACGAAAGACGGCTTGGATGGCCTGAACGTATTACCTGCCATTCCTTCCGCCATGCTTTTGGCACTCACCTTTATGAAAATGGTGCAGACCTTCTGACCATTCAGGCATATTTGGGGCATAAATCTTTGGCTTCAACATCCATTTATGTTCATCTTGCCACTAACAGTATGCATAAAGCGGTTAGTCCTTTCGACATGATGGGAGGTGATTTCCTTGAATAAACCTTCCAAAATCCAACAGATTTTTCTGTATTCCTATGAGGATTTCCAGTCTTCGGATTCTTATGTATCAGGCGTACAGGAAAAAGCAGCACATGCTATCTTGAATTGTAAATCCGGTAGCCTTGGCTACAACATCACCCAGTGTTCTGACTGTGGACACATGGAATTTCACAATAATTCCTGCCGCAACCGCAACTGTCCCAACTGTCAGGCAATCCTGAAAGAATTTTGGATTGACAAGCGGCGTGCGGAAGTCATTGATTCTCCTTATTTTCACGTAGTGTTTACGGTTCCTCATGAACTGAACCCTTTGATTTATGGGAATCAGAAACTTCTGTATTCTCTGTTACACAGATGCTCCTCTGAAACACTTCTTGAACTCGCAAGAGACACGAAGTATCTTGGAGCAACACCCGGCATCATTCAGGTTCTGCACACTTGGGGACAAACACTAAACTTTCATCCTCACATTCATTGCATTGTTTCAGGCGGTGGTCTGTCCGTCGACCAAAAACTTCGCAGATGTGGCGAAAAGTTCTTTATTCCAGTTCGCGTAATGGCAAAAGTATTTCGTGGAAAGTTTCTTTGCTATCTGCAAAAGTACTATGTCACCGGCAAACTTGTTTTCTCGTCTTCCTGTGCAGAACTTCGGAATTCTTACTCTTGGAATGAGTTCCGTGATTCTCTTTACAAGATGGATTGGTGTCCGTACATCAAAGAGACCTTTAACGGCTTCGGTAATGCTATTGAATATTTGGGGCGTTACACTCATCGAATTGCCATTACGAATACACGTATTCAATCTGTAACAGATACACACGTTTCCTTTGCGGCTCGTGATTACAAATCCGGCGAAACCAAAACAGTAACACTTGAAAATAAGGAATTTATCCGACGTTTCCTTATGCATGTGTTACCGTCCGGCTTCCAGAAAATCCGCTACTATGGTTTTCTGAACAACCGCACGAAGTCGGAAAGTTTAAGAATCATCTTCAAACTACAAGGATATCAAAAATTCAAACAACGGTATACCGGACTTTCGGTTGCGGAACTTCTGAAAGAAGTCTGGAATTATGATATTCACATATGCCCTGCCTGTGGTTGCAGTAGTATGACATACCTTGGAAGGTCGTATACTTATCGTAACTAACCTTGCTTTTATTTCATATGTTTCAACAGTCCTCCCTATGGGAGGTCTTATTGACGTGCCTTAAAACAGAAATTTGTAGTTAAACGCATATATATTCAGCCATAAACCGCTTGATTTTATTGCTTTTTGAGAAGATTTGAAAAATACAATCCCCATATACTTTTCAGAAAAACGTCCGCGAATTGGTACAATTATGAAGAATCACATTTAGAGCAGTTCCACACTTTTCAGAAACTGCTCTTTTTACCTGCTAAAAATGTGATACTTCACTTAAGAATTATAGCATAAATTGTTACCATTGACATACGACTCTTTCTTCCTTTACAATAAAACTTAATCACGTGTTACTGTGAACAGCAACACTCAAGCAAAGGAGGATTACTATCTTGGATGGTTTAAGAATTATTCCCGTCACAAATGAAGAGCTTATTTTTTCTGTTTCCGCACTTGCAGATGAAATCTGGCATGAACACTTCTCATCGATTCTTTCAACAGAACAGATTGATTATATGCTCGAAAAATTTCTTTCACCGGAGGCTTTGGCAGACCAGATCAATCATGATTATGAATATTTTTTATTTTCATACGAGTACACATTTGCTGGATTTGCCGGCATTCACGAAGAAAATGGCAGCCTGTTTTTAAGCAAGCTCTATGTACATAAAGATTTTCGCGGCAAAAAAATCGCATCTTATATGTTCCGGAAATTTATCGAGATCTGCAAGATGAGAAATCTGAATAAGATTTGGCTTACCTGCAATCGTTTTAACGAGAGCACACTTGCAGTCTACGAACATCTCGGATTTCAAAAAGTGAGAACCGAAGTAACCGATATCGGACAAGGTTATGTGATGGACGACTATATCTTAGAATATAAAGTAGAATAGTATCAGGGCAGAGTGTAATCACTCTGCCCTGATACTATTCTACATACTGATCTGCATAATATGCCCCATAATCTTCCGATTCAATTTTCTCACTCGGTGTGAGAATGATAATTCCTTCTTCCACCGTCACGGTCGTTCCTTCCGGCAGCACCACATTGTGGTAAATTTCCTCCGGTTCTCCAAGCAGAACACTTCCTGTGCTTATTTCATACTCTTCAATATCCTCTTCGCGAATGGTACCCGGCACAATGTATTTCATATATCCCATTCCATACTCCTCTTCATCAGGACGCCGAAACGTGACATCATAAACTCCCGCCGGAAAATCTTTCCCCGCAACCGCATCCTCTTTGATCTCAACGCTTTCTGTCAAAGGATTTTCCATTCCTGATTTCATTCCTTGCACCTGTGCATTCTCAGAGATGAATTTTACTTCCAACTGTGAATCTATATCTACTTTCGCCCCTGCAAACAAACGGAAATCTTCTATCTCTCTTTCGACACCTTCCTCTTGTGCATCTGCCAAAAATTCAGAATAGTACACATGGTTTTCACTGTCTTCCAAATCAACGCTTCCACTTCCCGATAACAATTCTACCCGGTACTGCCCCTCCGGAATATGCAGCCCGACAATATATTCTCCTCCCGTGTAGGTCTCCTCAAAGTGCTCTCCTGTCTCAGGCAGTGTCTTCTCCAAATACTTATATGGATCATATTCCTCCACAGATTCTTCTTTCCAACTGCTCATTTGTATCTTTTGAGCAATCTGGGCAAATCCAGTGATTACAAATATCAGAATCCCTATGACAACGAAAATCTTAACCGTATGTTTGCCCTTCTGAAATTGTTTTGCCGGCACCTTCTTCACAGTATGGGCTTTCGAAACTTTCTCCGCCTCATGATGTACATGCGTCAAAGGCTCATGAGTGCATTTGCTTTCATTCACTCTGTAAGATGTATCACTTTTTGAATTGTCCAGACCACACTCCACGCATTTATTGTTTACCAGTTTTCCGCCGCATAAGCTACATCTTCGTCTTCTCATCAGGCTCCTCCTTTATCGGACATTCCTCTTAACGTTTACCAAAATTGCTTTCACCCAACGGTCGGCAAGCTCCGGCCAAATAGACACTTCCTCATTCGGTTCATCTTTCGGTCGAACCTTTGTGACTTCTTCATAAACTTTTTCTTCTGCCTCTTTCGGCAATGTAATCGTTCCATTTTCGATACTTTTTACTAAAAGCTGCATCTGCTCTTTTGTATATGCGCCTCCGCATTCTCTGCTCGCCCACTGTTCATTGGCAAGTGACAAGCCATGCTTTCCATGTGAAAATATGTGGAACGCATACAAAACGCCCTGATCTTTACAGGCTCTTGCAAACAAGTGGCTGTTCTCCACCGGCACGGTCTGATCATCTACCGTGTGCCACACAAAGCAAGGCGGCATTTTCTCTGTCACATGTTTTTCCAGCGACATATATTCCATCTCTTTTTCAGAAGGCTCTTTTCCGTATAACGCTTCAAACGAACCTCTATGCGCATATACTCCGGAAGTAATAACCGGATAGGATAAAATTACCGCGTCCGGTCTGCACGAGAAATGTTTATACACTCTGTGCTCATCCTGAATATCTTCATAGTGTACACACACGCTTGCGCAAAGATGACCACCTGCCGAAAATCCACACAAAATAACTTTTTCCGGATCTATCTGATATCGTTCCGCTCCCTGCCTGATCTTGCGGATGGCACGCGCCAAATCTTTCATCGGCTGCTCCTTTAACGGTTCTGTCATCGTCAAATCAGTCGTATACGTCAGCACAAACGTGTTATATCCCTTATCATAAAACGTTCTTGCCACAATCTCACCTTCCCGCTGCGAGACAAATCGATACCCACCGCCCGGAACGATGATCATGCAAGGTCTGATTTTTTCATCTTCATGAATATAACTCACCAGATTCGGTACAAATCCACATGCAAGCGGATACGAATATTCTCCGTTTTCCCATAGTCTGATCACTTCTCCAAACATCTTTTCCCCTCTCTTTTTACAATGCTTTTACAGCCTCTAAAACAGCATCTCGCTCCGCTGTATTCTCAGGTCCATACGCAATACCGATCAGCACCGCATATCCATCTACCATACGGACATACGAC
>ENA-OWPM01001306-OWPM01001306.1-human-gut-metagenome-genome-assembly--contig:-NODE-1306-length-21058-cov-6.764557_pt1 | contig 21058 bp, 9 predicted proteins | sample MGYA00248267_ERZ651852 | MGnify/ENA primary metagenome ERZ651852 (study PRJEB26924, sample SAMEA4378228) | human gut metagenome | biome: human gut; feature: human-associated habitat; material: faeces...
CAGCCTATCTCTAAGAAGTTAAAAGCTTAAATTTCTTAATACAATACTACGCCTAAGCAGAGAACCCAAATCTGTGATTTGGTGTGAATCGCTTAACCAGCGAATGAATATGAGTCGGGTATTCATATATTGAATTTCTTTATTTTGCTCTAAAATCATAGATGTCTAACTTTTTTTAGTTATAATTTATATTTTTAGGAATATTACGAGTCTAAAAATATAGTTTTCAATCATTTGTAATAATTTGGGAAGCTACTTATAAAACACCGGTATCCACCAATAAATAAGAAAAGATACGAATTGCAGCATAGCTGCTCTTCTTATAAGTGTACATTCGTAAGCAGAGAGCCCCAATTTTATATTTGCTGCGAATCGCTTATACCTACGAATTTATGTGAGTAGGTATTTCCTTAAACTCAGTACGTCCCTTATTTATGTTATGAGAGACATTCTTTATTATTTGAAACATATTAAATTTCTCAGAATCATATCAATATTTAAAGATGTTTTGAAAGAGTATTGAAATGGATTTCATTAAAGATTAATATAGATTTAATAAATTACTTTATTAAGCAAAAATTGAAAAGATTACATTTATGAAAAGAGGTGAATTTCATATTTATAAAGTACTTATACTAATCTAATAGGGGGAATGAATTTAAATGGGAAAAATAAGAAAACGTATTAAAAGTATTATTGCAATGACATTAGTTGTTACTACCATAATAACAAGTGGACTTAACTTTAAAATAGTAGCGAATGCTGAAACTGTAAATAATACTGTTACAAGCAACTATGGACTTGCTGGTAATACAGAAGATGGGGTAATACTTCATGCATGGGATTGGTCTTTTAATACAGTAAAAGATAATCTAGAGGATATAGCTAAAGCAGGCTATACATCAGTGCAAGTATCACCAATACAACCAAGCAAAAATGATAATTATACAACAAATTCTAAATGGTATATTTTATATCAACCAATTGCATTTGAAATTGGAAATAAGCAGCTTGGAACAGAAGAAGAATTTAAGGCAATGTGTGATGAAGCTGATAAATATGGGATTAAAATAATAGTAGATGTTGTAGCAAATCATACTGGAAATAATGAAGGGGATGGAAATACTACTATAGCCCCACAAGTCAAATTCCAAGGGGCAGGATTTGAAGATTATTGGCATAATCCACTTCATGGAGTTACAGATTGGGATGATAGAAAAGAAGTAACACATGGCGGAATTGGACTTCCAGATTTAAATACTTCAAATAAAGATGTTCAAAAAATGGTTAGAAATTATTTAGAAGAATGTTTAAAGGATGGAGCAGATGGATTTAGATTTGATGCAGCTAAGCATATAGAGCTTCCAACAGATAAAGAAGGTATTAGTAGTGATTTTTGGCCAAGTGTATTAGATGGCCTAAAAACTACAGATGGAACTAATCCTTATATATATGGTGAAGTATTACAAGGTGGAGCTGATAATTATGCTGAATACACTAAAATAATGCATGTAACTACAAGTAATTATGGAAACAATATAAGAAAAGCTGTTGGTTTGGGAACAAGTGCAAACGTTTCTAATGCTATTGATTATGATGTACCACCAGAAGTGAATCCATCAAGATTAGTTACATGGGTAGAATCTCATGATACTTATGCAAATGATTCAGAAGAATCAACTGGCATGACAAGTGAGCAGATAAAAGATGGATGGGCAATAATTGCTGCACGTGCTGACTCAACACCATTATATTTTAACAGAACTGCAGGCAGAAAAAAACTTCAAGGTAATATTGGTGATGCAGGTAATGATGATTGGAAGGACCCAGATGTAGTAGCAGTAAATAAGTTCCATAATGATATGGCAGATGAAGATGAAAATTTAGTTAAAGTAAGTAAAGAAATTTTGATGATAGAACGTGGAAATAAAGGTGTTGTTATTGTAAATCTTGCAAACGATTGCTCAATCAATCAAGATATCAATCTAGAAGATGGAATTTACAACAACTGTGCTACTTCTGGTGGAACTTTTTCTGTAAAGGGTGGAAAAATATCAGGAACTTTATCAAAAGGGATTACAGTTCTATACAAAGATGGAGTACCAGAAAAGCCTTCCACATCTCCTAAAGTTTCTATATCTGAAGAAGATTGTTCATTTGAAGGAACTTTAGATTTAACTTTAAATGTAACAAATTCTACTAATGCAACTTATTCAATAAATAATGGTCAAGAGATAGTCTACACAAATGGACAACAAATAACAATAGGGCAAGATGCTGAGGCAGGAGATAAAATAAAAGTTGTAGTTAAAGCAGTAAATGAAGATAGAAAAGCTAGTGAGGAATATAATTATATAAAGAAAGATAGTAATTCTGTGGCTACACTTTATTTTAGAAAGCCAGATGGATGGATGGCACCATATGTTTATATTTATAATGAACTTGATGAAGAAGATTGTGCATGGCCAGGAAATAAGATGACAAAGATTGATGATGATTTATATAAATATGAACTAAAAGGATTTACGGATTCAAAAGTAATGTTCAATGATTGGTTCTATGGTGGAAATAAAACCGAAGAGCTAGATTTAACAGCTACAGGAAAGATGCTTTATGATTCTAGTAAATCTGATAAATGGAGTGCAACAGAAGATATAGAAGCTAATCCGAATGTTAAACCTGATGTAGAAGAAAAAAGTACTTCAAAAGTATATTTAAAAAAACCAGCAGACTGGGAAAAAGATGATATATATATTTACTTCTATAAAAATGGTGCAAGTGGACCAGCTTGGCCAGGTATACCAATGGAAAAAGTAGAAGGAAAAGATGATTTATATACTTATACTTTACCTAAGGGTCTTGAAGGTGCAATGGTTTTATTTAATTGTGATGGTGGTTCTGTTCAAGTGCCAAAAGACACTGGTTTTAAAGCGCCCGCTAATACTACAATGATATATGATGAAAGCTGGAAAGAATATACAGAAAATTCATCAAAGGTTTATTTTAGGAAGCCAGCTGAATGGGGAGAACCTAATGTATATGCTTACAAAAGTTCAGGTGGAGAAAATGAAAAATGGCCAGGTGCAAAGATGGAAAAGGTCTCTGCCACTGAAACTTTATATTCTTATACTTTGCCAGAAAACTTTGGCGATTGTAATGTAATATTTAATGATGGTTCTAATAAATACCCATCAAAGGAAGGATATGCATTATCAGTAGGTGATGTTAAAATCTATGATAATGATGGATTAAGAGACTTTACTTTAGATGATTTAGAAGAGCCAGAACAACCAAGTGATGATGAGGAACAAGGAGTAACAAAGGTCTATTTTGAAAATACATTTGGCTGGGATAAAGTAAAAGTATATGCTTATAATGATGGAACTTCAGATGAGGTTAAAGCATGGCCTGGAGTAAATGCAAAGGATGAAGGTGATAATCTTTATAGTTATACTTTACCAAATGGATTTGAGAGTGCTACAGTTATTTTTAACAATGGCAGTGGTGGAGAAGGCAATCAAACAGGAAACTTAAAAACTGAAGCTGGTCATACAATGATATATGATGCAGAAAATGATGTTTTAAAGAGTTTAAGTAAGGTTTATTTTAAGAACACCGAAAAATGGGATAAAGTAAAAGTTCATTATTGGATAGATGGTGGAGCAAGTACTAATTGGCCAGGTATGTCTATGACATATGAAGGTGATGATTTATATAGCTATACATTACCTGATGATTTTCAAAATGTTAACGTTATATTTAATAACAACTCTAATGGAATGCAAAGTGAAACTGTAAAGATTAAAGAAGGAGAAACTTTAATTTTTATACCATCTTTAACTGGTTCAGAGGATAATCGTGAAGGTCAATGGAGAGCTTTTGAAAAAAGTGATATTCCAAATTCAAGCACAAACCCAGATCCAGATGAACCAGATACTGATGAGGAAGTAGGATCAACAGTTTATGTTAAACTTCCAGAAGGATGGAGTGGAATTCCTAATATGCATTATTGGAATGCAGTAGGTGGACAAACTGAATGGCCTGGAAAAGCTATGAAAGATGAAGGAAATGGAATATATAGCTGTGAGATTCCTAAATCATTTGGAGATGTTAGCATAATTATTAATGATGGAAATAATAAGTTAACAGATTCAGAAGGTAACAATGAATTTGCTGTTAAACTTGGAAGTTCAATAATATTTGAAGATGGTGTTTGGAGAGATTATGTTAAACCAAATCCAGGTCCAGAAGATCCAGATGATGGTGATGATGATAACAAAGAAGTATCAAAAGCTCCTAAGGTAAATGGTGATATCTATACAACAACTACAAATGTAATTGGTACAGCTGGTGCAAATGCAGAGATGATTTTAACTGTAGATGAAATAGTGGAAACTACAACATCAGATGGAGTTACCTTAAAGACTATAAAAGATGTAGAAAAGAAAGAAATTGGTTCTGCAAAAGCTGATGAAAATGGAAGATGGTCAGCTAATATCTCTAAACAAGAAAAAGGTACTGTTATAACAATAACTGCTACCGAAGAAGACAAAGAACCAGCTTCAATTGAAGTTACAGTTAAAAAGAAATCTTCATCAAGTAGTTCAGGATCAACTTCAAGCTCTAGCTCAAAGAAGAAAACATCAAAGCCTATAACAATATCTAGAGTAGAAGATGCACTATCAAATGCAATAAAAGGAAATATAAATATAGATTCTAAGAAACCGTATATTGAAAAAGATGTATTTGATTTCTTAGCTAAAAATCCAAATAAGACAATAACTTTAATAGGGAATGGATATTCGTGGACATTTAAAGGTAGTGATATTAATTCTTCTATGGTTTTGTCTGAAGATATTGTTACAACAATAAGTAATGTTTCGCCAAAACAAGAATCAATAAATAAATTGGCAAAAGGTAATGACATTTTAACTTTACATTTTGACTATGAAGGATTATTACCAGGTAAGGCTAGTGTTCAAATAAATGTAGATTCTAAATATAATGATTCAATAATGAATTTATATATTTATAATGAAAAGTTAAATAAATTAGAGTTGCTATCTGAAAATATAGAAGTGAAAAATAATAATATAAATATTGAAGTACTTAGAGGTGCAGATTATATTTTAAGCAAAACAAAAATACCTGGGGTTATCAAATCAGGATGGAATCTAAATGAAAATAATGCATGGATATTTATTGAAAATAGTGATCTTGTTAAGGGGTGGAAACTAGTAGATAATAAATGGTATCTTATGGATGCCAATGGGATAATGAGAACTGGATGGAATTTAATAAATTCTAAATGGTATTACTTAAATGAGTCTGGTGCAATGGAAACAGGGTGGTTATGTATTAATGATAAGTGGTATTATTTGGCTGATAATGGAGTGATGTTATCTAATACAACAATAAATGGATATATACTTGGAAATGATGGAGTATGGATTAAATAGTCATATGAAAAGAGGGATTAAAAAAATCTCTCTTTTTTATATAATAAATTCATTTTAATTTTTGAGAGTAAATAAAAAAATAGTTAAAAAAGTACCAAAAAACAAAATATACTTTGTATTATATAGCGTAATTAGTTAATAAAGGTATTTTAGGGATAAAAAAATATTTTAGGCAAATAAAAATATTTTTTATAAATTTTCTAAAAAAGTACCAGAATATTATTTTGACATTGTATAATATAACGTGATTTAGATAATTAAGGTATTAAAGTTAATTTAAATAAAAATTAATAAAAGGTACCCAAAAAAGAAATTACGTTTGTATAGTATAGTGATTTCAATAAAAGTTATTTAAATCCATATAAGATATAAATATTACATGTTTACATAAAAGTACAAACATGTTATAATTTATCTGAATTATGAAAAATTAGGAGGGAAAGAAAACTTATGTTTAGAAGATCAACAAAAATCACAAGTTTAATAGTAGCTGCTGCTTCTGTAGTAACTATGGTTCCAGCTATGGCTGCAGACGTTAAAAAAGTAGACTCACAAGATGGTACTGTTTATAATGCAGTTGCATATAAAGATGGACAAATCTATATTGATGGTGAATTAGAAGATAAAGATGAAGCTGCTTACTATTTAGCAAACGGAAAATATACTGACTTAGATGATATCGACTCAGGAGATAATGTAAATCCTTATGGAGATAAATATGTAGAAGTTGATGATGGAGATTATTATCTTGATCTTTCAACTGGTAAAGTAACAGATGATGACGTTAAAGGTGATCTTGAAGATGATGCAGCAACAGCTTTAAGAAAAAAAGTAAAGAAAGATAATGATGGCAGATATTTAGAAGCTGACGAAGATAAAATATTCGATACAGATACAGACGCTAGTTATGTACCAACAAATAAATTCGGTGAAGTATGGTTTGAAACTTCTTACGGAGTTGATGGGATTGACGCTGATAAAAATGGTAGAGCTACTGACTTTACAGTATATACTGATGTAAGCGGTAACTATATTGATGCTGATTACAATCTAGGAAAAATCAATGTAATTAATGTTAGTACAGATGATTCAGCAACTTTAAAGAATACAAATGATGATGATGATAATGTTAGAGGTGCTATAAAGCATGTAAAAACAATTGCATCTGATAAGGATTATATCTACAGATTAGCTGAATTAACAATTTCATATAATGGTAAAGATGTTACTGCTGAAGCTGGATTTGGTAGTAAAAATAATCCAATAAATGTTACTACTGATAATGCAGTAAGACTTACTTCAATACCAGTTATTCAAAAAATATCAAAAGCTCAAAATAGTGATGATGTTGATGGTGCAAAATATGCAAAAACAGTTAATACTTATTTTGTAACTAATGATGAAGGAAAAGCTAAGGATTTATATGATAAATTCTCAGTTGTTGATGGTAAATTAGTAAACTATGAATATGATGGTGGAAAAGTATATGCTAAAGCTATTACTTTAAAATCTAAGAATGGTTACTACTATACTGATATTTCAGATGGAGCAGACTGTGATGTAGAATCTTCAAATGCATATGGTGTTGGCGTAGACGGAACTCTATATATCTTAGATTCTGGTTATGTTAAGACATTTGATAATGATGAAGATTTTGATAAGATATATAAAGTTGATGGATCTATGGATGAATTATCAGTATATGACAAAAACAATATAGTTGTTTGGAATGAAGATGATGAAACTTATTCTATAATAGCTGGTAAAGCTACAGAAGAAGATACTACAACTGATGATGCAGTAACTACTGGATGGGTACAAGATGCTACAACTGGAGCATGGTCTTATACAAAAGCTGATGGAACAAAAGCTATCGGCTGGTTCCAAAGCCCAACATCAGGATTATGGTACTACATGGATGCTAACGGAGTTATGCAAGCAAACGGATGGATTCAAGATGGTGGTTCTTGGTACTTCTTAGATTCAACTGGTGCTATGAAGACTGGATGGGTTTACACTGGAGGAGCTTGGTACTTCTTAAAGAACACAGCTGGAAACTTAGGTGCTATGCAAACTGGATGGATTCAAACTGGTGGAAAATGGTACTACTGTAATGCTTCAGGAGCTATGCTTTCTAACACAACTGTAGGTGGTTATGTTTTAGGAGCAGATGGAGCTTGGATTAAATAGTATTAATTAAGATTAATATGTACAAGCATCTATAAAGATGTGATATATAGAAGTGAGGCTTTATGCCTCGCTTTTTTTAATGGAAGTTGCTCTAGAATGATTTTTAAAATAAAACTAGGGCAGCTATTTTTATATATTAAAATGAAGATATCTACAACCTTATAATGCGTAATAATGTATTATATTCATAACTTGTATTAGTAATTTAATTGAGTGATCTATAAGAATTGTAATTCTTATAAATGATGTTAGATAAGAAAATACGAAAAAATATACGATGTAGAAAAAATAAAATTAATAAAAAGTTTAATAAGTTAATAAAAAGTTCATATACAAACTAATATATAGCTGAGTTGGCATCAAAATTGCTATAAGTTGGGACTTTGAAAGAATATACTTAAATGTAAACAAGTTAATAAAATATTCAAAAATCACATTATTTTAGATCTTTTGAAAACATTTAACATCTCTAAAATTAAGGAGAATATGAAGGTTATGGAAATTTGTTTCGTGGTAAAGTTTTCACTTTTTTGTAACATTGACTAAAAAAAACAGATGGTTATAATAGGACTATAGACTCAATGTGTAGAGTTATTTAATTCTAGCATGTAGAGTTATTAAACTCTATATTGATAGAGATAGAGTTATGAAACTGATATTTAGGAGGAAAGAAATATTATGTTAAAAAGAACAACAAAAATCACAAGCTTAATAACTATAGCAGCTACAATGGCTACTATGGTTCCAGCTATGGCAGCAGATGTTAAAAGAGCTGAGGATTATGACGGAACAGTTTACAATGCAGTTGCATATAAGGATGGTAAATTCTACATTGATGGTGAATTAGAAGATATGGATGAAGCCGCATATTATAATGATGGTGGAAAATATACTGACCTAGATGATATAGATTCAGGTGATTATGCAGAAGCATATGGAGATAAGTATGTAGAAGCTGAAGAAGGAGATTATTATCTTGATCTTGAAACTGGAAAAGTAACTGATGATACTGTAAGAGAAGATGCATTTGATGATGCATCAACAGCTTTAAGAAAGAAAGTAAATAAAGATGATCCATCAGATAGATATGCTGATCCTGATGTGTTACCAGATTATGATGAAGATAACTATGTAGTTGATTCTTCAAATTTAAAAGTTGAATCTGGAAAAGATGTATCAGATTTAGTTGCTATTCCAAAGAACAAATTTGGTGAAGAATGGTACATGGCAAAATATAACAGAGCAGCAGGCTATGATAGTAATTACATTAATGGTGATGATCAACCATTTGCAGTTTATACTGATAAGGATGGAAAATACATTGATGCAGATTACAATGTAGGAAAAATATCATTTACAACTACAGATGGAAGTGCTTCTTTAAAGAATACTGATGATGATGATGCAGGAGCTAAAGTTGCAGTTCGTCATATAAAGACAATAGCATCAGATAAGGATTATATCTATAGATTAGCTGCAGTAGTAGTAACTGATTTAGATGGTAATAATGTAACTGATGAGGTAAAATTTAAAAATATTGACGATGATGTAGATATAACTACAACTGATGCTGTTGGATTCAAATTAAATGATGGTGGAAAATTTGTTTTAGCTATTCAAAAAATTTCTAAGGAACAAGATTCAAGCGATATAGATGACGCTAAATATGCAAAAACAGTTAATACTTATTTTGTAACAGATGAGGATGGTAAGAATTCAGATGACCAAATAGCAGTAGCTTATGATGATAATACTAAATTCACTGTTGCTGATGGTAAACTTATAGCTTATACAACTGAGGATGATAGTGTACAAGCATATGCTTATACACTTAAATCTAAAAACGGATATTACTATGTAGATTCTTCAGATGGAGATGATAATGATGCAGAAACAAGAGAATCAGATCTAGATGGAAGAGAATCAGAAGCAGCTGTAGATACAGACGTAGATGGAAATCTTTATGTATTAGATGGCGGATATGTATATAAATTCGATAATGATGAAGAATGGGAAAAAGTTGCAAAAGTTGATGGGGCATGTACAGATTTATCAGTATATGATAAAGATAATATCATAGCTTGGAATGAAGACGATGAAGCATACTCTATTGTAGCTGGTAAAGCTAAATCAGACGATGCTACAGATGAAGATACAACAACTACAACTACTGGTTGGGCTCAAGATGCTACAACTGGAGCATGGTCTTATGTAAAAGCTGATGGAACAAAAGCTATCGGTTGGTTCCAAAGCCCAACATCAGGATTATGGTACTACATGGATGCTAACGGAGTTATGCAAGCAAACGGATGGATTCAAGATGGTGGTTCTTGGTACTTCTTAGATTCAACTGGTGCTATGAAGACTGGATGGGTTTACACTGGAGGAGCTTGGTACTTCTTAAAGAACACAGCTGGAAACTTAGGTGCTATGCAAACTGGATGGATTCAAACTGGTGGAAAATGGTACTACTGTAATGCTTCAGGAGCTATGCTTTCTAACACAACTGTAGGTGGTTATGTTTTAGGAGCAGATGGAGCTTGGATTAAATAGTATTAATTAAGATTAATATGTACAAGCATCTGTTGTAGATGCGATATAAAAGGTGAGACTTATGTCTCGCCTTTTTTGTACAGAAAAATATAGAATTTCTATATATAGAATATTGTTAACCAAAGATTGTATGTGAAATTTACAATATCTAATTGATGTCTCTTGTGAATGAACAAAGAATAATATACATTGAAAGAGACTTTATTAAGTTAAAAAATATGATATAATTAACTACTCAATATTATTATGTCAGGTGAAATAATTGGATAAAGAAATTTTAGAAATTTTAAAAAGATTAGAAAATAAAGTAGATAATCTAGAAAATGGTCAACAAAGACTAGAAGGTGGCCAAAAGAGAATAGAAAAGAAAATTGATATAACGTATGAGAAAGTAGCAAGAACAGCTGAAGATATTACAGGCATAAAATCTGATTTAAATACAGTTGAAACAATTACAGCTAAAAATTGGCAGGATATAACTAAATTAAAAGCAATAAAATAAATAATATTTTGATTATATACAGGGTATTTTGAAAAAAAGTACTCTTTTTTATTGCATAAATCATAGGTTTATTTAATCGTTAATTATCAGTTACAGAATGTAATGATAAAAAAATTAAAAATTACAAAGAACTTTTGATTGGCATTAAGCATTGAATATTTATAATTGATTATTATTATATGGTATAATTTACTTAATATAATTATAGATGGAGGGAAATTAATGAATTACGAAAAAACTGCAAAAGCTGCTAGCGCATTAGTTGTAATTGCATCTGTATTTTCAGCAATTCCGGCAGAGGCAGAAAGCTATAAAAGAATACAAGAGAATGAAGGAATAGTATATGATGGACTAGCCTATAAAGATGGAATATTTTATATTGATGGTAAAGTAAATCAATTAGGGGAAGGAAACTTCCATTTATCAGATGGTAAATACATAAAATTGAAAAAAATAAATTCTGGGGATAACTTCAATCTATATGGGGAAAAGTACTTAGAAATTGAAAATGGGGATTATTATGTTGACTTAAATACAGGAAAAATAATTGATGATAATATAGAAGAAGATGAAAAAGACGATGCATTAACAAATTTGAGAAAAGAAATAAGAAAAGATAATGATGGCAGATATTCAGAAGATGAAGATGTAAGAAATAATGATATATATATTATTGAAAACAATAAATTTTTGGAATCTTGGTATTATACTTATTTAAAAGATACTAACTCTAAAGAAGTTATGGTATTTACAGATAAAGAAGGAAACTACATAGATGCTGACTATAACATTGGAAAAGTTTCATTATATTCTAAGAAATTAATAAATAAGAATAATGGGAGAGTATCTTTTGAAAATACCAAAGATGAACAAGAAAATTTAAAAGCTAATATATATAATGAAAAAGTTTTATGCCAAGATAAAAATTACATCTATAGATTAGCATATTTATCTATAATATATAATGATAACAATGTAATAAGTAACGTTACAACTGACTCAAGTATTACTTTTGGAGGATATAAAAACAATAATAAAGTAAATACTGTAAAAATAGAAAATGCAGGAGAAGAACTCTATGCTATTCCAGTGATTCAAAAAATATCAAAAGAACAAGCAGAAGATGATATTGATGGAGCTAAATATCCTAAAAGTGTAGAGATATATTTTCTTACTGGAGATGAAGGCGGAAACCTTGAAACTGATAAATTATTAGAAAACTATACTGTTAATGATGGAAAAATAATTACTTATGGTTTTGAAAATGATAAATTAAAAGCTTATTCTATTTCCCTGAAATCAAAAAATGGATATTATTATACTGATTTTAGTGACGGGGTTGACATTGATTCAGATGATGTAAAAGACATGGATGTAAGTACAGACGGTGAGCTTTGGATTTTAGAATCAGGATTCATAAAAAAATTTAATGATGATGATGATTTTGAAAAAGTATATAAAGTTGATGGGTCAATGAATGAACTTTCAGTATATGATAAAGAAAATATCTTAGTTTGGAATGAAGATAATGAGATTTATTCAATAATAACAAAAGATATATTAAATAAAAGTGAAGAAATTAAAGAAGAAAATAAAGTAACTGATAACTGGATTCAAAATGATGATGGAACCTGGAATTATTTAAATGATGATGGAACAAAAAAAGTTGGATGGGTCCAAAGTTTATCAAGTAAGCTTTGGTATTATATGAATGCAGATGGAGTTATGGTATCTAATTGCTGGATTAAAGATAATGATAAATGGTATCACTTCAATGAAAATGGAGCAATGCAGACTGGATGGAATTATATTGATAACAACTGGTACTGCTTAGAACAAAGTGGAGCAATGAAAACAGGATGGATTAATGATAAAGGCACATGGTATTATTGTAGTGAAAGTGGAGCAATGCTCCATAATACATTTGTTAATGGATATTATTTAGGAGATAATGGCGCATGGACGCGATAATCTTCTGATTATAAAGTGCCAAATATAAATGGATGATGCGTGATAATTTTGATAGGGAAAAATTAAAAAAATATATTAAAGAAATTCCGAAAAAATTTCAATCACCATTGATCATTAAGCATTGGTGATTGAATAATTAAAATAATCTTAATTTTAATTATTCAATCAAACAAGTGTTCATACTATAATGAAAGATATGGTATAATTATCTTATAATATAAATAATCATGTAAATATGGAGGGAAAAAATGTTTAGAAGAGTCAAAAAAGCAACATCACTTTTAATTTTAGCAGCATCTGTAGTTTCAATAATGCCAGTTAGCGCATTAGCTGCAAGTTATACAAAAATTGACGATGTAGAAGGAATTATTTATAATGCAGTTGCTTATAAAGAGGGGAAGTTTTATATAGATGGAGAGCCGAAGAAAAAAGATGAAGCTGTTTACTATTTAGAAAATGATAAGTATACTGAATTAAAAAAGGTTGATAATGAAAGTGATATATCTTTATATGGAGATAAATATATAAACATTGAAGAGGGTGAATATTATCTTGATTTATCATCAGGAAAACTTACTGAGGATGATCTTAAGGAAGACAATACAGATGAGGCATCTGAAGCATTAAGAAAAAAAGTTAAGGATGATAATGATGGAAGATATCAAAGTACTGATAGTAAGAATTATAAGAATTTAACTACAATACCAACATCAAAGTTTGGAGAAGTATATTATAAAACAGAGTATGAAACATCAAAAGCTAAGAATTCAATCAATGGTGATGCGAATAGTTTTACTGTTTATACTAATGCAAATGGTAAGTATGTTGATGCTGATCATAATTTAGGAAGTGTAAAAGTAAAATTAAAGGATGGAACTACGGCAAAAATAGCAAATACAAGTGATGACGATGATGATGTACGAGTAAATGTATATGATACTAAAGAAATAGGACAAGACTCTTCATACATTTATAGAATTGCTATGATGTGTGTAGATTCATCAGAAGCAGGTAAAGAAATTGAAGAGGTAAATGGAATAGAGGTTGCAGGTAATACAGAATTATTCCAGATAGAGGATAGCGGAAAAAAGGTTGACTTTAAAGTGATTCAAGCAATTTCAAAGGATCAAGCATCAGGTGATATAGATGGAATAAAGTATGCTAAGACAGTAAATAATTATTTTTTAGCAGATAAAGATGGAGATGCAGAAAAGTTATTAAATGAAGAGGAAAATAGTTTTTCTGTAGTAGGAAAAGATAAGATTCTTAATTATAAAATAGATGGTGATAATGTATCTGTTCAAGTTATTAATTTAAAGTCTAGAGGATCTACATATTATGTAGAAGTTGAAGATGGAGAAGACTTAGAACTTAATGATGGAGAAACATCTTTTGATAAAGACTGTTATGGCAACCTTTGGGGAATTTCAGAAGACTACATATATAAGTTTGATAATAAAGATGAATGGAAAAAAGTATATAAAGTTAATGAAGATTTTGTATCATTAAGTGTATATGATGAGAACAATATAGTTGCATGGAGTGAAGATGATGAAGTTTATTCTATAGTTTCTTCTAAAGAATCTACTACAGATAAAGACAATAACAATAGTGATAGCAATAATAATTCCAATGCTGATAATAATAATAACAACACAACAGCATTAAAAGGCTGGGTATTTGGACAAGATGCTAAATGGTATTACTATAAAGAAGATGGAACTAAGGCCGTTGGATGGTATAAAGATGGAGCTACATGGTACTATTTAAATGCAAATGGTGATATGAAGACTGGATGGTTATATTCTAATGGAGCTTGGTACTATCTAAAAGAATCAGGAGCTATGGCAATTGGATGGATCAATGATGGTGGTACATGGTATTATTTAAATGCTTCAGGTGCTATGCTATCTAATACTACAGTTAATGGATATAAATTAGGTCCTACAGGAGCTTGGATTAAATAAAAATAATAAATATAAAATTATGTAATTTAAAGTTATTTTAAAGAGATTGATAAAAGACCTCTTTAAAATAACTTTTTTTGTTCAAATTTCATAAATATATTAAAAATTTAATATATTTAAAATAAAATTTGATTATATGAAAATAAAATAAAAATATGTTGAAAAATACTAACAAACCCAAGAATTTTAAAAATAAATATAATAGAATAAAAAAACATTACGAATAATGACAAAAAAATACAAAAATAGCATAACAAGTTTGGACAAGTAATGACAAGCCTGTTATAATGAACTAGCAATAACTTAAAAGGTAGACTTGAGGAGGATATAAGAATGATAAAAAGATTAAATAAAGTTACATCATTAGTAGTTGCGGCTGCTGCAGTTGCTTCATTAGTACCTGCTACAGGAGCTATGGCTGCTGATTATAAAAGAATACAATCAGAAGACGGTGTAATATACAGCGCAGTTGCTCACAAAGATGGTTTCATTATTGATGGAAGCATTGTAGATGAAGATACAGATGCAGTATATTATTTATCAAATGGAAAATATACTGAATTAGAAGATATTGATTCAGGTGCTGAATTTGAAGTATATGGAGATAAATATGTATCAGTTGATGATGCAGATTATTATGTTGATTTAACAACTGGAAAAGTAACTGATGATGATGTTGCTGAAGATGCTCAAGATGATGCTGAAGTTGCTTTAAGAAAGAAAGCAAAAGATGTTGATAGATATGATAGCAAAACTGGTTTACCAACATTAACAGAAATCAAAGGAACTAAGTTTGCTGAAACATGGTATTCAACTGATTTCTATGGATATGATGTTTACACAGATGCTAAAGGTAATTACATTGATGCTGACTATAACTTAGGAAAAATCAAAGTTACTGATACAACTGGTGACTCTGTTACTATAAAAAATACTGAAGATGAAGAAAAATTAAGTGGTTCAGTAAAAGTTAAAGCTTCATTATCAGATGTAGAATATTTAGGACAAGATAGCAGCAACATCTACAGATTAGCTACAATCAACTTTACAGGTGCTAACATAGCAAAAGTATATGGAAAAGATGGAAATGCTATAACTACAGGTGAAGCAGCTAAAGTTACAGTTATCCAAAAGATATCTAAAGCTCAAGCTTCAGATGATATTGATGATGCTAAATATGCTAAGACTGTAACAAACTATGTTATAGCTGACGAAGATGGAAAAGTATCTGAAGATGCAGAAAAATTAGTAAAATTAGCACAAGAAGAAAAAGCAAACTTCAGCGTTGTTGGCGGAAAAATAATAGTTAGCATTGATAATGAAGATGGTACAGTAACAGCTCAAGCTGCTACATTAAAATCTAAGAATGGTTTCTACTATGTAGATGCTGAAAAGCAATCAACAGAAGACGCAGTAGCTTACGATACAGATGTAAACGGAAATGTTTATAGATTAGATGGCGGATATGTTTACAAATTCGATAACACTGATGACTGGGATAAGCTATATAAAGTAGACGGATCTATGGAAGAATTAAGTGTTTATGATTCAAACAACATGGTTCTTTGGAATGAAGATGATGAAGTTTACTCAATAATCACTGGAAAATCTGCTACAGATGAAGAAGATAAAGAAGAAGAAACTACTACTTCAACAGGTTGGGTTCAAAATGCTGATGGAACTTGGAACTACTTAAATGCTGAAGGAAACAAAGTAACTGGTTGGTTACAAAGCCCAGCTTCAGGATTATGGTACTACATGGATGCTAACGGTGTTATGATGTCAAACGGATGGATCAACGATAATGGTACTTGGTACTACTTAACTTCAACTGGTGCAATGAAAACTGGTTGGTTAAACGATAGAGGAACTTGGTACTACTTACAAGCTAATGGTGCTATGAAGACTGGTTGGTTAAATGACAACGGTACTTGGTACTACTTAAATGCTTCAGGAGCTATGCTTTCTAACACAACTGTTGGTGGTTATGTTTTAGGTGCTAACGGAGCTTGGATCAAATAGTAATATTTAAAATTAGACGAGGTAAATACCTCGTCTTTTTTGTCGTATTTTAATGAGGAATTTTTGGCTATATGAATTTGATATAAAATAAATTTAATTTAATTTAAAAAAATAATATTTTTTTTAAAAAAGGTACCAAGTTATAGAAAAGCTTTTGTATTATATGATGTATTCAAGCTTAAGAAAATTAATTATAAAAAATTAGTTCATTAAGCAAATATTAAGAAACTACTGATAAATTGATATTAGTAGTTTTGATACAAAAACAAATTTAAAGTAAAAAAACTATTTACAAAATTCGACTCGTGTGTTAGAATCAAAAATGTGGTCGAAAAGTTAATAAAAAACATAATAAGTAATTTATGTAAAAACTATTATGTTCTAATTTTACAAAAGATAATTACACAGGGGGAAAAGAATATGATAAAAAGATTAAACAAAGTAACTTCTCTTTTAGTAGCTGCTGCTGCTGTAAGTTCATTAGTACCAGCAACAGGTGTTATGGCTGCTGATTACAAGAGAGTAGAATCAAAAGACGGAATAATTTATGAAGCAGTTGCTTACAAAGATGGTAACTTCTACATAGATGGTAACTTAAAAGATGGTGAAACTGATGGAGCTTATGTATTAAGCAACGGTAAGTACACTGAAATTGATGATGTTGATACAGGTGCTGACGTTAAAGTATATGGAGACAGATACTTAAACGTTGATAATGGAGATTACTTCTTAGATTTATCAACTGGAAAAGTAACAGACGAAGATTTAGAATCAGATGCAAAAGATGATGTTGCTTTAGCTTTAAGAAAAGCTATAAGAAACAATGCTGATGACAGATATTCTGATCACGCTAAATTAGATGCTGACTCAATTTCAGAATTAAAAGGAAACAAGTTCGCAGAAACTTGGTATGAAACTTCATATAACTTAGCAGATAAAGAAGATGCTATATCTAGAGTTTACACAGATGTAAAAGGAAACTACATAGATGCTGATTATAACTTAGGAAAACTTAAGTTAGAAGTAGGAGCTGATACAACAGCTGAAAGTGTTACATTAACAAACACTGAAGATACAGAAAAACTTAAGAAGAGTGATGCAAAAGTAGGTGCAGAAGTTAAATCTGCAGAAGTAGTAGCTCAAGATGCTAGCTATATCTACAGAATTGCAACTATCCAATTAACTTCAACTAGTGATGTTGTATTTAACACAGTAAATGGTGTTGAAGTAAATTCTGATAACACTATAACAGTTATTCAAAAAATATCTAAAGCACAAGCTTCAGGAGATGTAGATGGAGCTAAATATGCAAAAACTGTAACTACATATGCATTAGAAGCAGATCAAGTAAAATTATTTGAAGATGCTGAAGGTGTTAGTGCATTCGGAAACAAAGTTGTAGTTTACGATGTAACAGGTGAAACTGTAACAGCTCAAACAATTGAATTCAAAACAACAAAAGGAAATTACATTGTTGAAACTAATGATGCAGATGAATTAGAAAATATCTCTGCTTATGATGTAGATGCTAACGGAAACCTTTGGGTATTAAAGAGCGGATTTGTTTACAAATTCAACAATGATGAAGAATTCGTAAAAGCATACAAAGTAGACGGAGCTATGGAAAAATTAAATGTTTACGATGCTGACAACATGGTTGTTTGGAATGAAGATGATGAAGTTTACTCAATCATTTCAGGAAAATCAGCTACAGATGAAGATGATGCAGACGAAACTGTAAAAGCAGGTTGGGTACAAAATGCTGATGGAACTTGGAGTTACTTCAATAACGATGGAAGCCAAGTTAAAGGACAATGGTTAAACTTAGGTGGAGTTTGGTACTACATCAAAGCTGATGGAATCATGGCTACTGGTTGGTACAAAGATAATGGAACTTGGTACTACTTACAATCAAACGGAGCTATGAAAACTGGTTGGTTAAATGACAACGGAACTTGGTACTACCTACAATCAAACGGAGCTATGAAAACTGGCTGGTTAAATGACAACGGAACTTGGTACTACTTACAATCAAACGGAGCAATGGCTAAAAACACTACAATAGATGGTTACAGATTAGGATCTAACGGAGCTTGGATCAGATAATCTATAACATAGATGACATTAGAGTAATGACATAATTGACATTAGAGTAATGACAGAATGATATAATATATATAGCCTTATTGGGATAAGTTCCCGATGGGGCTATATTTTTTGCTTAATAATGTTAAAAATATTAAAAGAGCATTAAAGACCTCTGTAAGATGTAAAAAATATAGTATAATTATATTTGAGGAAGGGGAGGATTGACAATGAATGATAAGCAATTGGTAAGAGTTAATAAGGTAGCAGCTGTAATTCTATCAATAGTAGAAGCGTATATTTCTTTTTCATTATTTATGGAGGTGATAACTGCTGGTTTTACAATTAGGACTGGCATTCAGCTTGGCGTGGCATCTTTATCAATAGTCTTAACAATAATTTTATATCAGTTTAAGAAAGATACAATGATATTCTCAAAAGTAATCCTTGGTGCAGCTTTACTTACATATGCTATTATTATGCTGGAAAATAGAATTGTATATATAGGAATATATGCCTTTCCTATAATAGTTGTAACAATATTATTTTTAGATGTAAAGTTATCTATTGTAAATAGTATAATTATTTTTCTGTTAAATATAGTACATATAATAAAATTAAGTTTAGTAGGAGATATAAGTGATTCTGATTTATCACAACTAACTGTATTGACAATAATAGTGATATTAATGTGTTATTCTGGAATAAAGGTAACAAAACTATTGTCAATATTCCAGAAAGAAAACATGAGCAGTATAATTGAAAAAGCAGATAAGGAAAAAGAAGCTTTGGAGAAAATATCAAAAGTTGGAGAGAAGTTAATTGAAAGTTTTGATACTTCCAAAACAATAGCGGAAGAATTAAATAATGCTGTAAGTACAAGCCATTCTGCAATGAAAGATATTGCAGAAAGTATAGGAACCACTGCAGAAACTATACAAAATCAAACTAACATGACATTTGAAATTAAAACTAATATTGAGAATACAGAAAAAGAATCATTAAATATGTATAATATATCAAAAGATGCCACAGAATTAGTAAATGATGGTATGAAAGCCATTGAAGTATTAAGAGAACAAGCTGTTGGGGTAGCAAAGGATAATAAGAATACAATAGATTCTACTAACAAATTGTCAAATAGAATAAAGAGAGTAGAAACTATAATTGATAATATATCGGATATATCTAATAAGACTAATTTATTAGCATTAAATGCATCTATAGAAGCAGCAAGAGCAGGGGAAGCAGGCAAGGGATTTGCGGTTGTGGCAGATGAAATAAGACAGTTATCAGAACAAACTGATAATGCAACCAACGAAATTGTTACAATAATAGATGATCTTGTTAAAGATGTATCTATTGTAAATGAGTCCATTAATAATTCTACACAATCTATAGATAAACAAAATGAAATGATAAAATTGACAGATGGTAAATTTAAAGAAGTAGATACTAAAATAAAAAATTTAAATTCTAAAATAAAAAATATAGATGATATGATTAAAGAGATAAGTTTATCTAGTGATAAAATACTTGAGCACATATCTAATTTATCAGCAACAAGTGAAGAAGTATCAGCAACTTCACAAGAAGGATTTAAGATTAGCGAAAGAACTCTTGAAGTTCTAAATAAATATGATCAATTAACAGAGCAGATTTATTTATTAGCTTCAGAATTAAAAAGTCATTAATATAAAATAATGCTATTATATATGAAATAAATAAGGGACGTACAAAGTTTAGGGGGAAATAACCGAAATAAAGCTCTTATGTGTGGCTCGCTTGCTACAAAAATTCTACACCTTCATTTTCGAATGCAAGACACCGCCCAACATAAGAGCTTTATTTCTTTGTTTCATCTAGATTCATTGTATCGACATTATTGGTCTAAATAAATATATTTTTAAATTAATGAATAGTTATTTATATATATTAACGATTTAAGAAGTTAATATTTTATCATTTTTTAAAAAGTATAAATTTATAAATATAAGGATATATATTCTTAAGAATGTGCACTTATAAGGAAACCTATTCATCATTAGATGAATAGCGGCTATACTGCTAAATTCGTACCTCACCAAGCATTATATGCCAAAGAGCAGCTATGCTGCAATTTGGAACTTTCCTTATTTATTGGGTGATGCAGGGGAATAAGTAGTTCCATAAATTATTATAAGTGATTGAAAAATATATTTTTAGGCATGAAATATTCCTAAAACATAAATTATATCTAAAAAAGTTAGATATCTATGATTTTAGAGAAAAACAAAGAAATTCAATATATGAATATGCGTAGTATTGTA
>ENA-OWPM01001338-OWPM01001338.1-human-gut-metagenome-genome-assembly--contig:-NODE-1338-length-20336-cov-6.508801_pt1 | contig 20336 bp, 16 predicted proteins | sample MGYA00248267_ERZ651852 | MGnify/ENA primary metagenome ERZ651852 (study PRJEB26924, sample SAMEA4378228) | human gut metagenome | biome: human gut; feature: human-associated habitat; material: faeces...
GTTTAGATGGAGAGATAATCTCACTTGATACATTTGGTGCATCAGGAAATGCAAACGAACTATTTAAGCAATTCGGATTCACTGTTGATAATGTTGTTGATACAGCAGTTAAGGTTGTTAATAAATAGGAAATTAAAGGCTAAACAAGTTGAAAAAATAATATAATACAAGGTAAGTAACAAAGAGAGTATTTGTATGCTGGAAGCAAGTTCTGCATTTAATAAAATTATTTATTTGCATAGCTTGCTTTCATTAAAATAAATGAAGATATAGTGGAGGTATTTTATGAGTTTACAAATCAATGATATAAAAAATTCAATCATTAATGGTAAGACAGTTCTTGGTATTGAACTTGGATCAACTAGAATTAAGGCAGTTTTGATTAATGAAGATAATGAACCTATTGCTTCAGGAAGTCATGATTGGGAAAATAGATATGTTAATAATATATGGACTTATACATTAGATGATATTTGGAGTGGTCTGCAAGATAGTTATGCTAAGATGTCTGACGATGTTAAACAAAAATATGGAGTTACTATTGAAACAATAGGTGCTATAGGAATCAGTGCTATGATGCATGGATATATGGCTTTCGATAAAGAAGGCGAACTTTTAGTACCATTCCGTACATGGCGTAATACTATTACTGAAAAAGCTTCAGAAGAATTAACAAAGTTATTTAATTATAATATTCCTCAAAGATGGAGTATTGCTCATCTTTATCAAGCAATTTTAAATGGAGAAGAACACGTAGCACATATTGACTTCCAAACAACATTAGCAGGTTATATACATTGGAAACTTACTGGTGAAAAGGTTTTAGGTGTTGGAGAGGCATCGGGAATGTTTCCTATTGATATAGAAACAAAAGATTATAATGCTAATATGGTTAAGCAATTTAATGATCTAATAGTATCTAAAAATCTATCGTTGAAGCTTGAAGATATATTTCCAAAAGTTTTACTGGCAGGTGAAAGTGCTGGGGTTCTTACAGAAGAAGGAGCAAAGCTTCTGGATGTTACAGGAAATTTAAAACCAGGAATTCAACTTTGCCCTCCAGAAGGTGATGCAGGAACAGGGATGGTTGCAACTAATAGTATTGCAAAGCGTACAGGTAATGTTTCAGCAGGAACATCTGTTTTTGCAATGATTGTGCTTGAAAAAGAATTAGCAAAATTACATGAAGAAATTGATTTGGTTACTACACCTACTGGAAACCTAGTAGCTATGGTTCACTGTAATAACTGCACTTCAGATCTTAATGCATGGGTTGGACTTTTCAAAGAGTTTTCTGAGGCATTTGGCATAGAAGTTGATATGAATAAATTATTTGGAACTTTATATAATAAGGCACTTGAGGGTGATTCAGACTGTGGTGGTTTATTAGCATATAATTACTTCTCAGGGGAGCACATAACTGGCTTTGAGGAAGGGCGTCCATTATTTGTTCGTTCACCAGAAAGCAAATTTAACTTGGCAAATTTTATGAGAGTTCATTTGTTTACAGCATTGGGTGCATTAAAAATAGGTTTAGACCTTCTTCTTAAAGAAGAAGGAGTAAAACTTGATCAAATTTTAGGTCATGGTGGATTGTTTAAGACTAAGGATGTTGGACAAAAGATTATGGCAGCAGCTATAGATGCTCCAGTTTCAGTTATGGAGACTGCTGGAGAAGGTGGTGCATGGGGAATTGCATTACTTGCATCATATATGCTTAATAAGTCTGAAGATGAAACATTAGAAGAGTATCTTACAGCCAAAGTATTTGCAGGAAAAATGGGAACAAAGATTGACCCAAATCCAGAAGATGTTGAAGGATTTAATGAATTCATCAAACATTATACTAATGGGCTTGCCATTGAAAGAGCTGCAATAGATAATTTTTAATGTTAAAAAATGAGTATTAGAATAATTGATAATATTTTAAAATTGGTAGTATAAATAAGTTAGCCTCTTTAAATTAAAATATAGCATATAAACTGTCTTGAAATAGAAAATAATTTTCATATTTTAAGACAGTTTTTTATTTTTATATATTCTAAAAAGTGTTAAGAATTTCGATGATTTTGAGAAGAATTTTGTATGGAGTAAAAGTGTATAAGCTTGTATAATTAATAATGTAATCGATATCTAATTTGAAAAATTCGATAGAAAGTGAGAGGATTAATAATGAGTGAAAAGAACGTAACGTTATGTAACAAACTACTTTATTATGGTGTAGCTCCGTTATTATTATTGTATTTCTTTTTAATTGATAGTGGACTGGCCATATGTAATTTCAATGTATTAGTAGTATTTTCATTAGTGATAGTATCTATGGTCACAATGCATCTAAGCTATAAAAAGAAGAATAATGATTATAAATTTTTAGTAAACAATTCATATGGAAAAGTCATGATGGTGTTAGTCCTTTTTGAATTATCGTTTAATTTCTATAGATAGTTACTTTAACAATATCATTTCATTTTTATGATACTAATGAAAACGATTAAGAATGAAAGATAATATAAATTTATTAATGTTGGAGGAGAAGTTTATGAAAAAGAAGTTAATGGCAATGTTATTATCAATGACACTTTTAGGAGCACTAGGTGGTTGCGGAGTTACCACTGCACCAAATACGGATGCAGCTTCAAATAAAGCAACAAATGAAGAGGGAGGGGCAACAGAAGGAAAGACAATAGGAATATTAATGCCAACAAAATCATCAGAAAGATGGATTAATGATGGAAATGATATGGTAGGTAAACTTAAAGAATTAGGGTATAATACAGATCTTCAATATGCAGAAGATGTTATTGAAACACAAGTATCACAAGCAGAAAATTTAATTACAAAAGGTGTTGATTGCTTAGTTATAGCTAATATTGATGGAGAGTCATTAACTGATGTTTGCCAAAAGGCACATGATGCAGGAATTCCAGTTATAGCTTATGATCGTTTGATAAAAAATACAGAATATGTAGATTATTATATATCATTTGATAACACACTTGTAGGAGTACAAATAGGAGAATATATAGAAAAAGCCTTAGACCTTAAAAATGCTAATGGAAAATCATATAATATAGAATTATTTGCAGGATCTCCAGATGACAATAATGCACATATGTTATATGATGGGGCAATGAGTATATTACAACAATATATTGATAATGGAAGCTTAGTAGTAGCTTCTGGACAAACTGATTTTGATACTGTTTGTACATTAAGATGGGATGGAGCTTTAGCTCAATCAAGAATGGAAAATATATTAACAGCTAATTACTCTTCTGGTAAAAAAGTAGATGCAGTATTTTCTTCATATGATGGGTTAAGTCGTGGTATTGTTGAAGCATTAAGAAGTGTTGGTTATGGCTCAGCTGATCTTCCATGGCCAATAATTACAGGACAAGATGCTGAAACAGCAACAATTAAATCAATAATAGCTGGTGAACAAACACAAACAATTTTCAAAGATACAAGATTATTAGCAGATCAAGCGGTTAAAACAGTTGATGCTGTTCTTAAAGGTCAAGAAGCAGAAGTTAATGATACAGAAACATATAATAATGGTGTTAAAGTTGTACCATCATATCTTTGCACTCCAGTTTCAGTTGATGTAAATAATTATAAAGAAGTATTAGTTGACTCAGGTTATATAAAAGAAGCAGATCTTAAATAGTATACAAATTAAGGTGATATGGAGATATTAACTGTCGCCATATCACTCTAATAAAGGGGGTAGGAAGTTAGATGATAAAAGATAGGAATGATATTATTTTAGAAATGAGAAATATAACAAAAACTTTCCCTGGTGTCAAAGCTTTAGATAATGTTAATTTGAAAGTTAAAAGAGGAGAAATACATTCTTTATGTGGTGAAAATGGTGCAGGAAAATCTACACTAATGAAAGTTTTAAGTGGAATATATCCACATGGTGATTATGAGGGAGAAATTATTTATAACGGGAAAACTTGTACGTACAAAACTATAAAAGACAGTGAAAGAGATGGAATAGTTATTATCCATCAAGAATTAGCATTAAGCCCATATTTGAGCATAGGTGAAAACATATTTATAGGTAATGAAATTTCAAAACATGGAATCATAGATTGGCAGCAAGTTAGAATTAGAACAAAAGAATTACTTAAAAAAGTTGGATTAGATGAAGATCCAGAAACAATAGTTAATACTTTGGGTGTAGGTAAGCAACAACTTATAGAAATAGCGAAAGCATTGTCAAAAGACGTAAAATTATTAATATTAGATGAACCAACAGCTTCATTAAATGAAGATGATAGTGAAAACTTATTAAATCTAATGTTAGAACTAAAGGAACAAGGAATTACATCTATTTTGATTTCACATAAATTAAACGAGGTATCAAAAGTTTGTGACTCTATAACAGTACTACGTGATGGAGCTACAATCGAAACTCTAGATGCTTCTGGAGGAAAGATTTCGGAAGATAGAATAGTTAAAGGAATGGTAGGTCGTGAGTTAACTGATCGTTATCCTAAGAGGACACCTAAAATAGGAGAGGTGTTATTTGAAATAAAAGATTGGAATGTTTATCATCATGACTATCCTGATAGAAAAATAGTGGATAATGTAAGCATAAAAGTTAGAAAAGGTGAAGTTCTTGGAATAGCCGGACTTATGGGAGCTGGAAGAACAGAACTTGCCATGAGTATATTTGGCAGAACTTATGGACAAAAAATTTCTGGATCAATTGTAAAAGAAGGAAAAGAAATACACATAAAAACTGTGCAGGATGCAATAGATGTTGGTATAGCATATGTAACTGAGGATAGAAAAGAGGCTGGATTAAACTTAATAGATGATATACGACATAACATAACAATAGCCTCATTGGGAAAGATATCAAATCACGGTATTCTTAATGAGCAAGCTGAAATTATAGCAGCACAAGACTTTAGGGTATCTATGCAGATAAAAACGCCTAGTATATTACAACTTACAGGAAATTTAAGCGGAGGTAATCAGCAGAAGGTTGTACTTTCAAGATGGATTTATGCAGAGCCAGACTTGCTGATATTAGATGAACCAACAAGAGGTATAGATGTCGGTGCAAAATATGAAATATATACAATAATAAATGATCTTGTAGAGAAGGGAAAAGCTGTTATTGTAATCTCGTCAGAATTACCGGAAGTACTTGGATTAAGTGATAGAATTTATGTTATGAATGAAGGGAAAATTATAGGAGAGTTAGATGGAAAGGAAGCTACTCAAGAAATTATAATGAGTAAAATAGTTTCATCTAAATAGGGAGGCGAAAATAATGAGTGAAGCAAATGTTGTAACAAAAGGCAATATGGAAAAGAAAAATAAAAAAAAGGAAGCAAATCTTTCGGTAAATAAATTTATAAAAGAAAATGGGATGCTTATAGCATTATTGGCAGTAGTTGTTATATTTCAGATTTTAACTAAAGGAATTATGTTAAAGCCTCTTAATATAACAAATCTTATTCAGCAGAATGGTTATGTACTTATTCTTGCAGTTGGGATGCTATTAGTAGTTATTATAGGTACAGTTGATCTTGCTGTAGGTTCAGTAAGTGCATTTGTAGGTGCCATTGCAGGCGTTGTGATGGTTAATAAAGGAATAAATCCTGTAATATCAATACTAATAGCTATAGCAATAGGTATGATAGTAGGTGCTGTTCAAGGTTATTGGATTGCATATAAGGATATCCCAGGATTTGTAGTAACACTTGCAGGTCAATTAATATTTAGAGGATTCACTATGATAATTCTAAATGGTAAAACAATTGCACCATTCCCTACATCTTTTGCTAATTTAGGATCTGGATTTATTCCACCACTATTTTACTTCCAAATTGGTTCAGGTTATTTGGTTGGATCATCAATCATTGTAGGAGTAATATTATCAGTTATAGTATTATTAAATAACTTAAGAAATAGAAAGAAACTTGAAAAGTATAAATTTGATACTGACCCAATGGGAATATTCATAATGAAAATAGCTATTTCAATTGTAGTAATAAATGCAGCGACTATTGTATTGGCATCATATAAAGGAATACCAAACATATTAGTAATAGCAGGAATAATAATAGTGATATATACATTTATTACTACAAAAACAGTATTTGGTAGACAAGTATATGCAGTTGGTGGTAATAAAAAAGCAGCAGCATTATCTGGTGTAAAAGTAGCTAAAACTCAATTTTTAGTATTTGTAAATATGGGGTTAATGGCAGCACTTGCAGGATTAGCTTATGCAGCCCGTGTTAATTCAGCTCAACCAAAAGCTGGTGTAAACTTTGAACTTGATGCTTTAGCAGCTTGCTATATAGGTGGTGCTTCAACAAGTGGTGGTACTGGTAGAGTTATGGGAGCTGTTGTTGGAGGACTTGTAATGGGCGTACTTAACAATGGTATGTCACTAATGGGCGTAGATAATAACTGGCAACAAGCAATTAAAGGTTTCGTATTACTTTTTGCAGTAGTATTTGATTTATATTCTAAGAAAAAGAAATAATTACGAATATTAAGCAAGAACAGTATTATAAGAAGTATCCAAAAAGAGTGGTAGGTATTTTTGGATACTTCTTATTGTAGATTTTAGTTTAATAGGAGGAGATGAATTAAAATGAAAAAGAAAATAATAGATACCAACCATGGTAACATATCTATAAGAAAAAAATTAATTAAATCATTTAGATATTTATCTTCTTTAGGTATTATATTGGCTTTACTAGGGGTTGTATTTTTAATACAGACAAATTATAAATATAAAAATGCTATACAGAATTATGGGTATTCTCAAGGCACAATAGGAAAACTTGGAATGGAATTCAATAATCAAACAGCACTTTCAAGAGATGTAGTACTGGCAACTAATAGAACTGAATTAAATAATGCGAATATAGCACTAAATAAAAATACAAGTAATATAGAAAATTTATTATTAGAAGTTAGTAAGACAATAATAAGTCCAAAAGAAAAAGAAATTTATAATAAGCTAACTGATGACATAATAGAATATAAAAAGACAAGAGAAAGAGTTTTAGATTTAGCATTAGCAGGAAGTATTGAAAAAGCAAAAAATGAATTGAAAGGAAATGGTGCAGACACAGCAAATAAAGTTGAAGAAGATATGAATAAATTATTAGAAGCTAATATTGCTCAATGTGATGAGGTTATTAGAAATTTATCATATTTAAAAATAATGTCAATATGTATTACATTTATGGCAATAATATTTTTCGTTATAATATCATCAAAATTAAGTAATAAAATTTTAAAATCAATTTCTGATCCATTAGAAAATATCAAAGATGCTGCAGGAAAAATAGCAGAGGGAAAATTAAATGTAGAAATAGAATGTAGTACAGGAGATGAGTTTGAAGACTTAGCATTATCTTTTAAAAAAATGATAAAAAACCTTAAAGAATATATAAGTGAAATAGATGAGGTTTTAGCACATATAGCAAAAGGAAATTTAAATATTACTACTGATGGAAATTACAGAGGAGATTTTATACAGCTTAAGAATTCATTAGACAATATTTTATCATCGCTAAATGAAACATTCTATGAAATAAAAGAAGCAACAACACAAGTGAGTGGAGGTTCGGAACAAGTATCAAAAACAGCACAAAGTCTATCAGAAGGTGCAACAGATCAAGCAAGTGCAATAGAAGAACTTAAAATATCAATTGGAGAAATAAATAAGCAGGTAAAAAGTAATTCTAAAAATTCAAAAAAAACTGATGAGATAGTAAAAGAATTGGCAAAACGTATAAATGAAAGTAACAAAGAGATGGATAATATGGTTGTTGCAATGAGAGATATCGAAAATTCATCAAAAAATATAAAAAATATAGTAAAAACTATTGATGATATAGCAGAACAAACAAATCTTTTAGCACTTAATGCATCGATAGAGGCAGCAAGAGCTGGAGGGGTAGGAAAAGGATTTGCGGTTGTTGCAGATGAAGTTAGAAAACTTTCAGAAGAATCTTCAGAAGCAGTTAAAAAGACTACTGAGTTAATAGAAAATTCAATAAAATCAGTAGAAAGTGGAAAAATAATTGCATCTAAAACATCGGATTCATTACAAAAAGTTGTACAAAATACTCAAAAAGCCACAAATCTAGCCATGGATATAGCGAAATCATCAGAAGAACAAGCATTATTTATAGATAGAATAAATGATAGAGTAGAGCAAATATCAGATGTTATTCAATCTAATTCGGCAGTAGCAGAGGAAAGCGCAGCGGCAAGTGAAGAATTGACTGCACAAGCCGAAACTTTGGATTGTATGATTAAAAAATTTAAATTAATTAATATATAACTAAATAATTAAACAATAGAGTGATGGATTAGTAAAAAATGATTTTTATGAAATGATTTTTGAGTTTCTATCACTTTATTTTTTTCTACTTATATTTGAAATATAACTTTGAAAGCAATTGAATTTTTATAGAAATACAAATTATATTAAATTACGATACATTAGTACATCAATGATAAAATTAATAAAAGAAGTGAAGAAATAGATTATTATGTATTGGTTTATTTTTCAATATATATGATATAATTACTATAGAAATATTTTAAGTCTATGGTTGTGAGGTGAATTTACTAATGGATTTATACAAAATTTTAATAGTTGATGATGAAGAAGAGATAAGGCTTGGAATAATAAAAAAGATTAGTTGGGAAAAACTGGGTTTTATGGTTGTAGGTGATGCAGAAAATGGACAAGAAGCTCTTGAAAAATCAGAAAAATTGCAGCCAGATGTTATAATGACAGATATTAGAATGCCATTTATGGATGGATTAGAATTAGGTAAAAAGTTGAGAGAAGTGATGCCTACAACTAAGGTGATTGTATTTTCAGGATGTGATGATTTTGAATATGCAAAAGAAGCTATTAAATTTAATGTAATCGAATACGTACTTAAACCTATTAATTCATTGGAAATTGTTGAAATTCTTAAAAAACTAAAAATGAATCTTGACAAAGAATTCAATGAAAAAAGAAATTTAGAAACATTAGAAAAATATTATCTTGAAAGTCTTCCAGTGATTAGAGATCAATTTTTAGTAGGAGTCATTGAAGGACGTATTTTTCAAAGTGATTGGAATAAACAAATAGAAAGGCTCAATATAAATTTTAATAATGAATGGTTTTGTGTAGGGATTATTAAACTTGATAATGAGATACTAAATAGGAGTCAATATTCAGATAAAGATGAACTTATGTTTATTTCCTTACAAAAGTTTATAGAAGAGGCTATGACTGATTACTGCAATTATATTAGTTTTTTATATTTAAAAGAAATAGTTGTGATTGGTAATTTAAAAGAAATAAACGAAATTAAAATATTTATAAACAAACTAGATGAGGTTGTGAAAAATTTTAAGCGAATTATGGGTTTGAGTATATCAATAGGTATAGGAAATGTTGTTAATTTATCAGAAAAAATATCACTATCATATAAATATGCACAAAATGCATTAGAATATAGAGTTATATTTGGAAGTGAAAAGGTTATCTATATCGAAGATGTAGAAAAAAATGTTACATGTAATCTTCATTTTGATAGTGAAAATGAACGATTATTATTAAATGCTATAAAGGTATCTTCAAATGAAGATATAACGAATGTAATAAGAAAAATTTTTAATAATATAGAAAAGTCATTATTGCCGTTTAATAAGTATAGGATATATCTTATGGAAGTTATGACATCTATGTTTAAATTAGTGGATAGTTATAATTGTAATATTGATGAAATTTTTGGAGAAGATTTTAATTGTTATACTTACTTATCAAAGTTTAATTCATTAAATGAAATGGAAAAATGGTTTTTAGAAAAATCATTAAAAATAAATAGTATTATAAAGAGCGAAAGAGTAAATTCTTCTATGCTTCTTATTGAAAAAGCTAAAGAATATATAAAAAATAATTATATGGATAGTGATATATCCGTAGAGAAGTTATGCTCTGAACTTCATATTAGTCCTACTTATTTTTCAACTATATTTAAAAAAGAAACTGATATGAGTTTTGTAAATTATCTTACAGAGATAAGATTAGAAGAAGCAATAAAGCTTTTGAATACAACAGATTATAAGACATACATTATAGCTGAGAAGGTTGGATATCAAGAGGCAAATTATTTTAGTTATGTATTTAAAAAGAAATTTAAAGTATCTCCATCTAAATATAGAAAGAGTTGATTAGACAATGCTCAAATTAATTAATTCTAAAATCAATAATGTTTTAAAAAGATATGAAAATACGAGTATACAAAGTATAATATCAACAACCTTTACTATTATATGTATAATTGGAATGCTTGGAGTTGGTGGTGCAATTTATGTATGTTTTATAAATTCTACAGAAGAAATTGTATATGAAAATAATATGTTTATAGCTGAACAGGTTAATTCTAGTTTGGAAAGTTACCTTAGAAATATGATGAGAATATCTAATGGGACATACTATAGTATATTAAAGAAAAATAATTTTTCAGAATCAAATGTAAATAATAAGCTGGATTTATTATATGAAACAAATAAGGACTTATTGGTAAGTATATGTGTATTTACAGAAGATGGAAAGGTTGTGTCATCATCACCTGTTGGTCAAGTGAAGGATTTAGTAAATCCTGCTGAAAGCGATTGGTTTTTGAAAGCAAGAAAAAGAAGTGAAAACCTTCATTTTTCAACACCGCATGTACAAAATTTATTTATAGATCATGATAATCAATACAGGTGGGTAGTTTCTTTAAGTAGAGCAGTAGATATAACCTATGATGGACAAATTGTTTCAGGAGTACTTTTAGTTGATATGAATTTTAGTGGAATAGAGCAAATATTTAGAAATATAGATGTGGGGAAAAATGGATACATATATTTAATTAATAATGATGGAGAAATAATATATCATCCAAAGCAACAATTGATTTATTCTAATTTACTAGAGGAAAATAATATTGTTGCATCAACTTATGATGATGGCAGTATAAAAGAAATATTTAAAGGAGAGGACAGGTTAATTACAGTAAAAACAGTTGGATATACAGGCTGGAAGGTTGTATGCGTAACTCCAATTAAAGATATTACATCAGATTATAGGAGAGTTGGTATAATTGTTATATTTATATTATTACTCTCAATATTTATATTTTCTTATCTAAATATGATTGTATCAGTACGTATAACAAATCCAATTGTAGAATTAGAGAAGTCTGTAAAGCAATTAGAAAATGGAGATAATAATGTTGATATTTCTATAAAGGGATCATATGAAATTCAACATTTGGGAAAAGCTATTAAATCAATGATAAAGCAAATGCATGTACTTATGGAAAATATAATTCAGCAACAGGAAGCCAAAAGGAAGAGTGAACTTAATGCTCTTCAAGCTCAGATAAATCCACATTTTTTGTATAATACTTTAGATTCTATAATTTGGATGATTGAAAATGAAAATTATGATGGATCTATTATTATGGTAACAGCATTAGCAAGACTGTTTAGAATAAGCTTAAGTAAAGGAAAAAATATAATTTCTGTTAGAAATGAAATTGAACATGTTAGAAACTATTTAACTATTCAAAATATAAGATATAAAAATAAGTTTACTTATGAAATACAAGATGATGAAAATACTTTGGATTTGTGTTGTATAAAATTAATAATACAACCATTAGTTGAAAATGCAATATATCATAGTATGGAGTTTATGGATGGGGATGGTGAAATAATAATAAAATTATATATAAATGATGATAATTTATTCATAGAAGTTATAGATAATGGTTTAGGAATGACAGAAGATGAAGCTATGAATTTGCTAAAAAAAGAAAGAAAAAATAAAAGCAAGGGTTCAGGAATTGGTATTAAAAATGTAAACGATAGAATAAAAATATATTTTGGAGAAAAATATGGTGTAAGTATATATAGTGAACCTGATGAAGGGACAATGATAAGAATTAATATGCCTTGTATTAGATATGATGAAGATCAAATTGAAGAGGGGACGAATTAATGTATAAAATTAAGAAAAAATCATTTTTTATACTATTTATATTAGTTGTTTTTTCGTTTATAGTCCTTTTAAATGAAATTATAAATATAGAAAAAGAAAATATGACTTATAATATTTCTATAATAACAGATAGTGGAATCAACGAAAGTTCAATCACAATGAAGGCAGGGGCTGAGCAAGCTGCAGAAGAATTAAATGCTAATATAAGAGTTATTACTTTATCAAAAGATGATTTTTTAGAAGAACAAAAGGAACTATTATTAAGTGAAAGTAAAAGTGAAGCTAATGCAATACTAATTGCACCTATAAAATATGAGTATTTAAAAGAAACAATAGAAAAAGTTAATAAGAATATACCAGTCATTTCACTAGAGTCTTATCCAGAAGAGAACTATAAAATAAACAGTGTTACTTTTGATAATTATAGTATAGGAGTAAACATAGGAAATGAAATTTTAAACGTAGTACCTAATGAAAAAAAAGTTGTTATAATTAAAGATCATTTAAAATCAGATATAATAGAAGAACGTTGTAATGGAATAATTAGCGTCTTAGAAAAAACTGCTCCATATGATATCGTTGAATTTGAAAGTGATTCCAATATAACATATTATGATGAAGCAAAAAAATTACTACAGAGTGGTAAAGCTAATGTAATAGTATCATTTAATGCAGAAATATTAGAAAGTATAGCACAAGCCAAAAGTGAACTTTTAAGTACAAATAAAGAAATTACTAATGTTAAGGTTTATGGTACAGGAAACACAAGAAAAATAATCTCTTTTTTAGACCAAGATATTATAAATGGTATTGCATTAGAAAATCAATTTAACATTGGGTATTTAGGAGTAAAAAATGCTATAAAATATATAAAGGATTCTGACTTTAATAGTGATGTTATTTTATCTGAAATAATAACAAGAGACAACATGTATTCAAGAGAAAATCAGAGGTTACTATTTTTATTTATTCGATAGGGAGGGTTTATAAAAATATGTCTTATTATGTTAAAAGAATAACATCTATTATTTTAATTATCTTTATATCTAATTTCTATATTGGTTGTAGTTCTATTAAGAGTAAATTAAATAAAAGTGATGCTAAGAAAATAAAAATAGGTGTAACATTATTTGATCAAAATGATCCGTTTATATTATCTCTAGGTAAGCAGATAGAAAGTATAGCAAGAGAGAAGGAAGGTTCTAGTGAATATGAGATTACTGTTAATATTGTAGATGGAGCTAAAAGTGTAATAACACAATATGAGCAAGTAGATAATTTTATAGAGCGAGATTATGATGTTATTTGTATAAGCATGTTTGATAGAACAACTGCATCAGCTATTATTGATAAATGTAAAAAGGCAGATATACCTGTAGTTTTTTTTAATAGTGAACCAGTTGAAGAAGACATGAATTTATGGGACAAAGTTTATTATGTTGGAGGAAAATCAGAAGAATCAGGTAAGATGCAGGCAGAAATAATCAGCAATTTTTATAAGAAGGATCCATATAGAGTTGATAAAAATAAGGATGGAAAAATTCAATATGTAATTCTTGAAGGGGATCCAGAACATCAAGATGCTTTAATACGAACTGAGTATTGTATAAAAACTATGATAAGTGAGGGAATAGAAGTTGAAAAAGTTGGAGATGATATCGCAAACTGGCAAAGCTCACAAGCGTATGAAAAGATGACAAGATGGTTAGATGAATATGATAATACTATAGAGGCTGTATTTTGTAATAATGATGCTATGGCACTTGGGGCTATAAAGGCACTGGAAAATTCAAATATTAGTGCAGATGAAATGCCTGTTATAGTTGGAGCAGACGGTATTTTTGATATACTTCCATATATAAAAAATAATATTATGCTAGGAACTGTATTTAATAATTATAAGCAACAGGGAAAATATATATTTGATATTGCATATGAACTTGCAACTAATGGAAATGTTAATGCTATAAGTGAATTAAAGAATAAAAAAAGTATAAAAGTATCATATACAAAAATTACAGCAGATAATGTTGATGAGTATATGGGAAAAAATAATTTTAAATAGCAGTAGAGTACGCATAATAATTAATATAATTTTTAAGTTATATATGCTATAATACAAGCAATATGATTAAATTTTTATGAACATAAGATAAAATGCAATATATTTAAGATAAATACAATATATTATAATTTGTTGAGTTATATAAATTTAATTATTAAGATTTATAAGACTATATATTGTAAGTATACGGAGGATTAAAATGAATAATGAAATTATAATGGACACATGCATAGATTATAACAATGAAATATTTGATAATGAAGCATGTATGGAAAGAGTTCCATTTAAGATATTAATTGATGGTGAAGAAATTGTAGATAAGGATCTAGAACAATCAGTATTAATAGCTAAAATGAAAAATACAAAAAATAAAATAGCCACAGCATGTCCGTCACCGGATGAATTTTTTAAAGCGTTAAAAGAAAAGAAAAATAATTTTGTTGTTACAATTTCAGAGAAGCTTAGTGGATCACATAACAGTGCAATACTGGCAAAATCTATGATGGAAGAAAAGTCTCCAGAAACATTTGTACATGTATTTGATTGCAAAAATGCTACAGCTGGTGCAAGTTTAATAGTATTAAAATTAAAACAGTTAATAGAAGAAAAAATTCATCCAGCTGAAATCGTTAAAAGTATAAATGAATATATTGAGGAGACAAAAACCTTTTTATTAGCTGAAAGGTTAGATAATCTAGCTAAAAATGGAAGGATAAGCAGTACTAAAGCATTTGTTGGAACACTTCTTAATATTTCGCCTATCATGTGCGATAATGGTGATGGAGAAATAATTTTAAAAGAGCAGGTAAGAGGAAAAAAGAAGGCTTTTAATAGACTTATTGAGATAATTGGAGAAGAGGGTACTGATATTAAAAATAAAGTTATTGGAATAACACATGTAAATGCTAGAGAAAAAGCTGAAAAATTAAAGGAAGAAATTAAAAATAGATATGATTTTAAAGATATCATAATATTTGAAGCAGGTGGCTTAAGTACAATTTATGCTGATGATGGTGGGATTGTAGTATCATTCTAATAGTTTTCTAAAAAAACATCTAAGACTATTCTAATAGTTTTAGATGTTTTTTTAACGTATAGGAAAATATAAAATTTTTATTATAGCAAAAGCCTTAAGAATAGATCTATTCTGTAACTTAGATATTCCAATACGTTAAAAAAATTATAATCCCGCAAAAGAACCCAAAAGCAAGTTTTGGAACCTTTTTTATTTATATGTAATGAATTCTGTAATTAAAGGGTTTTATAGTAAAAATATATATGTTAAAATAATAACAAATCTTATCTTGAAGAATTTTCTAAGAGAGAAGATTAAAAAATATAAAACGTTCTGAAATACACAAGGATTAAATCCTAAGAATAAGGCGATATCTTATATTAATATTAAATGAGTATATTTAAAATCTTATCTTGAAAGGATGAGTTTTATGGAAACTAGAATTGCATTGATTGGAATTATAGTTGAAGATATAAATGCAACTGAAAAATTAAATTCAATATTACATGAATATGGAGAATATATAATAGGAAGAATGGGAATTCCTTATAGAGAAAAGAAAATTTCAGTAATAAGCATTGTTGTAGATGCGACTAACGATGTTATAAGTTCATTGTCAGGAAAGCTTGGGATGATCAAAGGCATAAACGTTAAGACAATGTACTCAAAAAGTGGGAAATAAATGATATTTAGTGAGCCTTGTGAAATGTATCCTTGTATTAAGATGTAGTTATTATTAAAATAATTCATTTGTTGTCAGAACGAGTTATACAATTTATTTTAAGAAAGAAGATGTAAAGATGTATAATGTAAAATCAAATGTGGCAACAGAATTTATTAATCATGAGGAGATTTTAGAAACACTCAAATTTGCTGAAGAGAATAAAAGCAATCGTAAGCTGATTGATGAAATTTTAGAAAAAGCAAAAACTTGCAAGGGATTATCCCACAGGGAAGCAGCCGTACTTCTTGAATGTGATTTAGAAGATGAAAATGAAAAGATGTACAAGCTTGCTAAAGAAATAAAACAAAAATTTTATGGAAATAGAATAGTTATGTTTGCACCATTATATCTATCAAATTATTGTGTAAATGGGTGCACATATTGTCCTTATCACCATAAGAATAAGCATATAAGAAGAAAAAAGCTTACACAAGAAGAAATTGAAAAAGAAGTAGTAGCTCTTCAAGATATGGGACATAAAAGATTAGCACTAGAAACTGGAGAAGATCCAGTAAATAATCCTATAGAATATGTTTTAGAGAGTATAAAAACAATTTATGGTATAAAGCATAAAAATGGTGCTATAAGAAGAGTTAACGTAAACATTGCAGCTACAACAGTTGAAAATTATACTAAACTTAAGGAAGCTGGAATTGGAACATATATATTATTTCAAGAAACTTATAATAAAGAGGCCTATGAAGAGCTTCATCCAACAGGCCCAAAGCATGACTATGCTTATCATACAGAAGCTATGGATAGAGCTATGGATGGCGGAATTGATGATGTAGGGTGTGGAGTTTTATTTGGTTTAAATTTATATAGATATGACTTTATTGGGCTTTTAATGCACGCAGAGCATTTGGAAGCTTCTAAGGGAGTAGGACCACATACTATAAGTGTACCAAGAATAAGACCAGCAGATGATATAAATCCAGATGAATTTACAAATGCTATTTCAGATGATATTTTTGCTAAGATTGTTGCTGTACTTAGAATAGCTGTACCATATACAGGACTTATAGTTTCTACAAGAGAATCTAAAAAGACTAGAGAAAGAGTTTTAGAACTTGGAGTATCTCAAATAAGTGGTGGTTCATCAACAAGTGTTGGCGGTTATGTTGAAAAAGAAGAAGAAGAGGATAATTCAGCACAATTTGATGTGAATGATAATAGAACATTAGATGAGATAGTTAATTGGCTTCTTGAACTTGGATATATGCCAAGCTTTTGCACAGCATGTTATAGAGAAGGAAGAACAGGGGACAGGTTTATGAGTCTCGTTAAGTCAGGCCAAATAGCAAACTGCTGTCAGCCTAATGCATTAATGACGTTAAAAGAATACTTAGAAGATTATGCGAGTGAAATTACAAGAAAAAATGGCGAAAAACTAATAAAAGAAGAAGTTGATAAAATACCAAATGAAAAAGTAAGAAAAGTAGTTTTAGAACATCTTCATGATTTACATGAAGGACAACGTGACTTCAGATTCTAAAAAATATGATTAAAATAGGAGTAATAAGATTTATTCAAAATCTTATTACTCCTTATTACTATATTATATTTTTAGAATCACCGCATTTATTTTCAGAAGTGTTCTTTGTATTCGTAATAGTATCAATAGTATCACTTTCTAATTTATCAGAAATATTTCTATACTTATTTTGCAAGGTTAACATTTTGATAACTTCAATAAAATCTTTATAATCAATCATATCATTATCTAATAATGTATCCAGGGATTTTGTAAAATCTTTAGTATTAGATGATGAGAGTTTATTACCATGCTTTTTCATTATAGAAATAATGTCTAACTTACCATTACCTTTATAATCTTTACCTGTTATATTCATATCAAGTACTTTTTCAATTGTAGCCAAAGCTGATTTAACTTCTTCAGATAATTTATCACTTGAATTTGATTGAAGAAATGAATTTCTGACTGCTTCCAATTGAGCATTAAAACCAAAAACAGAATTAGTTGTATTTGTTTTTTTTCGAGATGTGCTAGAAATAATATCATCAATTTTTGCTATTTCCATATAAAAACCTTCTTTCAAAAACATGTTAATCTGGGTATTTATTTATCGATTATACTGATAAGAAATTTATATACTTAATAATAATTTTTACTAAATAATTTATTTGAATTTAAATAAATTATTGCTATAATAAACCTTAAGGCAATTTATATACTTAATAGAATAATTTTACATAAGCATATGGGGAGGTAACTATGAGTAGTTTACAATGTATAATGGAATATAATAAAGAATTCGTGAATAATAAGCAATATGAGAAATATGTGACTGATAAGATTCCTAAAAAGAAAATGGCCATATTATCGTGTATGGATACAAGACTTACAGAGCTTTTACCTAAAGCTATGAATATAAAAAATGGTGATGCTAAAATCATTAAAGATGCAGGAGCAACTATCATGCATCCATTTGGTGGAGTAATGAGAAGCATATTAGTGGCAGTCTATGAATTTGGAGCTGAAGATGTATTTGTAATTGGACACCATAACTGTGGCATGAGCAATTTAGATACAAAGAGCCTTATTGATAAAATTAAAAATAGAGGAATAAAAGAAGATACATTTGATATTCTAAAGTATGCAGGAATTGATGTGGAGGGGTGGCTTTATGGTTTTTCATGTGCAGAAGAATCAATAAGAGAAAGTGTTAAAATGATAAAAAATCATCCGTTATTTCCAAAAGACGTAAGAGTGCATGGACTAATTATTTCTCCAGAAACAGGAAAACTAGACATTATTATAAATGGTGATGAAAATAAATAAAGGACGTACTAAGTTTATAGGATAATACCCGAAAAGAAGCTCTCATGTTATGCTCGATTGCTACAAAAAATAAGCTAAGAATTCAAACATGCAGACTTGCATCCACAACTGTTTGCTCCAAGGCATATAATGCTTAGTGAGGTATGAACTTAGCATTATAGCCCATCTTCATCTACTTATGAAGATGTTTCCTTTAATATACCTTGGACAAACAATTGTGGAACAAGTCTACATGAAGAATTCTAAAGCTTCCTTTTTGAATGCAAGTCTCCGCCGAACATGAGAGCTTTATTTCTTTGTTTTATCTGAACTCATAGTATCAACATTATTGCTCTAAATAAATATATTTTTAAATTAAGGAATAGTTATTTATACATGTTAAGAATTTAAAAAGATAATATTTTATTATTAAAAAACATCTAAATAAATATCACAATTAACTTTATTGCTTTTAAGCACACTACTTTCATTTATCAGAAGGAGCTTGCCCCTTCTGATAAGAGCAATTTTTTATAATTCTTAATAAAAACTTACTTATTAGTGCCGAATTGGTCACTTATCTTGCTTTCATATTCAAGACTATTTACTGCCTCTGTTGTCTTTTCATTAACCGTTCCAACAACTACAACAGTCAACAACACAGCCGCCAACACTCCTGCAAGTGCCACAACCACCTTACCATAATGTTCAATTATATCGCTCATAAAGCACCTCCTAAAATCATAAAAATTATTTTTAAAAATCGGGAAAAATTTGAAATGTATACATTTTATAATAGACACAGCATTGCGCTGTAAATTGAAAGATATCTTGTACATATATATTAACACATTACATACTATTTGTAAAGTATATTTTATATTTTTAGAAAATTTTCCTCACAAACAATATATAACAACTAATAACACAAAACTATATAATAATCACTTAAAATTTTCATACACTGATTTTAATGAATAACTCAAAATAAAAAATCATTATCAATTTAACAAAAAGACAAAATGGCAGTATTTTTATAATAAATCATTAAAGTTTTCCAACTACTTAATATAATTTACAACTTAAATCTCACCCCACCAATTAAATAAATTGTAGTGAACTCACATTTGTGTAATAAAAGTAAATAGAAGAATGTGAGTGATTAGCCTATATTATTATAGTAAAACCTTATTAATTTAGTAGTCTAAATAGAAAAATGGAGTGTGTTTTTAGAACATATAGTAAATGTTTAGTACATCTTAGATAAGCTGTACAAAGTCAGGGTAAATTGCACACGACGTGCAATTTAGGAAAAAGCAACACGATGTTGCTCTTTTTCCGACCTGTACGTTTTCAAAAAATCTTTTAGCTTATCTTAGAGGTTCTTAACACTTATCTATCAGTTCTAAAAACACACTCCATTTTTCTCTTATATATAACTACAATTTCTTTAAAGCCTCAATCACCTTAGGAAACTCCATTCCATGTGATGCCTTAACAAGAATATTATCACCCTTTTTAATAACATTAGCTAAATCACTAATAAGCTCATCTCTTGTATCATAAGCATGAACTTCACACTCATGCGCCTTATAATGATTGTCAATATAATCAATAGTACCTTCAGCAAGTTGCTTTGCAAGTCCTCCAGCAGTTAAAAGCACATCTATACTCTTAGTTCCAAGATATTCGCCAACGTCAAAATGA
>ENA-OWPM01001357-OWPM01001357.1-human-gut-metagenome-genome-assembly--contig:-NODE-1357-length-20025-cov-3.989685_pt1 | contig 20025 bp, 18 predicted proteins | sample MGYA00248267_ERZ651852 | MGnify/ENA primary metagenome ERZ651852 (study PRJEB26924, sample SAMEA4378228) | human gut metagenome | biome: human gut; feature: human-associated habitat; material: faeces...
CCCCGCCCGCGTCTCCGGTGTCCCGCTGCCGGGTTTAGGCGGGCGGCCACGAGGGCCGCCCCTACAGGGCGCATGGCCGGTGGGCGGAGCCTCTCGTCAAACGCTGACACGTAGGGGCGGGGCTTGTCCCCGCCCGCGTCATCTGTGTCCCGCCGCCGGGTTTGGGCGGGCGGCCACGAGGGCCGCCCCTACAGGGCGCATGGCCGGTGGGCGGGGCCTCGTCAAACGCCGACACGTAGGGGCGTGTGCCCACACCCGCCCGGTGGGGGCTACAGCATCTGCTTGAGCTCGTAGAGCAGGTTCATGGCCTCGATGGGGGTGAGCACATTCACGTCCACATCCCGCAGGCGGGCGGACACCTGGGCCGAGCCCATATCCAGCAGGGAGACCTGCTCCTCCGGCTGTACGGCGGCCGGAGCGGGGGCGGCGGGTACGCCCGCCTCCAGCTCCTCCAGGATCTTCCTGGCCCGGCGGAGCACCGGCTCGGGCACCCCGGCCAGCTTGGCCACCTCGATGCCGTAGCTCTGGTCGGCGCCGCCCCGGACGATTTTGCGCAGGAAGAGGATGTCGTCCCTCTTCTTTTTGGCGGCGATGTTGTAGTTCTTCACCCCGGGGATCTGCCCCTCCAGAGCGGTCAGCTCGTGGTAGTGGGTGGCGAAGAGGGTCTTGGCCCCCAGGCGCTTCTTGTCCGCGCAGAACTCCAGCACTGCCCGGGCGATGGACATGCCGTCGTAGGTGGAGGTGCCCCGGCCGATCTCGTCCAGGATCAGCAGGCTCTTGGCGGTGGCGTTTTTCAGCAGCTCGGCCACCTCGGTCATCTCCACCATGAAGGTGGACTGCCCGGCGGAGAGGTCGTCGCTGGCGCCGATGCGGGTGAACACCCGGTCCACGATGCCGATGCGGGCGGAGCGGGCGGGGACGAAGGAGCCCATCTGGGCCATGAGCACAATGAGGGCCACCTGGCGCATGTAGGTGGACTTGCCCGCCATGTTGGGGCCGGTGATGATGGCCACCGTGTCGTCGCGGTTGTCCATGTGGGTGTCGTTGGGGACGAAGAGGGCGTGTTTGAGCATCTTCTCCACCACCGGGTGGCGGCCCTCGGTGATCTCGATGGCGTCGGAGAGATCCACCTCGGGGCGGCAGTAGCCCTGCTCGGCGGCCACGGCGGCGAAGGAGGAGAGCACATCCACCTGGGCCACGGCGGCGGCGGAGCGCTGAATCCGCCCCACCTGGGCGGCCGCCTGCTCCCGCAGGTCGCAGAACAGCTCAAACTCCAGGGCGGTGATGCGGTCTTGGGCGGAGAGGATCTCGTGCTCCAGCTCCTTGAGCTCCTGGGTGATGAACCGCTCGCAGTTGGTGAGGGTCTGCTTGCGGATGTAGGTGTCGGGCACCTGGTCGTAGTAGGACTTGGACACCTCGATGTAGTAGCCGAAGACCTTGTTATAGCCCACCTTCAGGCTCTTGATGCCGGTCTTTTCCTTCTCCCGGGCCTCGATGGAGGCCACCAGGCCCTTTCCGTTGGCCATAATGTCCCGCAGGCGGTCCACCTCCGGGTGGTAGCCCGCCCGGATGAAGCCGCCCTCCCGGACGGAGAAGGGGGGCTCGTCCACGATGGCCCGGCCGATGAGCTCCCGCAGCTCGGTGAGATCGTCCAGCTCCTCCCGCAGGGAGGCCAGCAGGGCGGAGGAGCAGCCGGCCAGCCGCTCCCGCAGGGCGGGCAGCTTGCCCAGGCCGTTTGCCAGGGCCACCAGATCCCGCCCGCCGGCGGTGCCGTAGACAATGCGGCCGATCAGCCGCTCCAGATCGGTGATTTCCCGCAGGGTGAGGGTCAGCTCCTCCCGGCCGATGGCGTCGCCCACCAGCTCCCCTACCGCCCCCAGGCGGCGGCCGATGGCCGCCGGGGAGAGCAGGGGCCGCTCCATCCACGCCCGGATCAGCCGGTGGCCCATGGCGGTACGGGTCTTGTCCAGCACCCACAGCAGGCTCCCCTTCTTCTCCTTGGAGCGCAGCGTCTCGGTCAGCTCCAGGTTGCGCCGGGCGGTGAGATCCAGCTCCATGAACTGCCCGGTGGTGAAGTACGTCAGGGTGGAGAGGTGGGACAGGTCGGTCTTCTGGGTCTCATAGAGGTAGGACAGCAGGCCGCCCACCGCCTGGAGGGCGGCGTCGTCCCCGGCGGGCAGGGCGTCCAGGCCGGCGGAGAACTGCTTCTCCGCCGCCGTGCGGGCCGCGTCCAGCCGGAAGCGGGCCTCGCCCCCGTTCTCGCAGCGGCAGTCCAGGCGCTTGACCAGGAAGTCCACCAGGGCGCCGTCGCTGTACGCCCCGTCGGAGAGCATGGCCTCCCGAGGGGTGAAGCGGCCCAGCTCGTTATAGAGGTGCTCGTCCGCCTCCGGCCCGGTGAAGGAGGTGACGGAGCACTCGCCGGTGGAGATGTCGCAGAAGCACAGCCCCGTGCCCGCGCTGTCCCGGTACACGGCGCAGATGAAGTTGTTGCGCCCCTCCTCCAGCATGGAGGAGGTCATCACCGTGCCGGGGGTGATGATGCGGATGATGTCCCGGTCCACCAGCCCCTTGGCCAGGGCGGGGTCCTCCATCTGCTCGCAGATGGCCACCTTGTAGCCCTTGGCGATCAGCCGGGCGATGTAGGCGTCGGCGCTGTGGTAGGGCACGCCGCACATGGGGGTGCGCTGCGCCTCCGGCTTGCCCCGGTCCCGGCTGGTCAGGGTCAGCTCCAGCTCCTTGGATACCAGCTTGGCGTCCTCGTTGAACATCTCGTAAAAATCACCCAGCCGGAAAAACAAAATACAGTCCGGGTGCAGCTCCTTCATGCGCAGATATTGCTGCATCATGGGCGTGGTCTCTGGCGGCATAGCGTCTCTCCTGTTCTATCTCTCTGTGTAGTAGCGGTCCAGCTCCCAGCGCAGGGGGTTGTTGTCAATATAGGTCCAGATGCGCAGAAAGTCGTTTTCACTGCGGACAATATGGTCGTAGTAGCCCCGCTGCCAAAGGCGGCCGGCCTCCAGTCCCCGCCCGGCGGCCAGATGGACGGACCGGGATTTCACGGTGCCTACAAGCCGCCCCAGTTCTGCGGCGGCCCGCGGCCCACTGTCTGTGGGGGCAACCCTTGCGTCCGCCTGCGTCCCGGCTCCTGTGGGGGCAACCCTCGCGTCCGCCTGCGTCCCGCGGCCTGTGGGGGCAATCCTTGCGTCCGCCCGCGTCCCGCTGTCTGTGGGGGCAATCCTTGCGTCCGCCCGCGTCCCGCTGTCTGTGGGGGCAACCCTCGCGTCCGCCTGCGTCCCGGCTCCTGTGGGGACAATCCTTGCGGCTACTCGCGTTTGGCCGTCTGCGGGGGCAATCCTTGCGGCCGCCTGCGTCCCGGCCCCTATAGGGGCGGCCCTTGTGGCCGCCCGTTCCAGCGTCAGGAGCAGATGGACATGGTTGGGCATGATAACCTGGTGCTCCACCCGTACCCCGGTAAGCGCGATGGCCTCCGCCACGCACTCCCCTAGCGGGGTGAGAACGAGGGGCGGGCGACCACAAGGGTCGCCCCTACGGATGGAGGAGAGGACGGGGCGGTGCGCTGAGGTGCAGAACGTCACAAAATAGGTGCCGCCCGCGCCGTAGTCCCACCCCCGCAGGCGGGGGTTCTTCCGCTCCGGCCTATCGGGCGTCACTGCGGCCCACCAGATAGTCGATCGTTACCCCAAAATAATCCGCCATGCGGATCAGCGTGCTGACGGAGGCCTCCCGTTCGCCATTCTCATAGCGGTGATAGGTTCGGAGGTTAATTCCCGAGGCATTCGCGGCCACGGACTGAGAGACATGCTTTTCTTCCCGCAGGAGCAAAAGCCGTTCTGCAAAAGTTGCCATAAAACCTCCTTGACATTGACCGAATGGGCAATGTATAATAGAAATGGAATTGACCGTTCGGTCAAAGATTGGGGGGCTATCCGATGGAACAAATTTTAGACGTTCTCTACAACTATATCCAGGAAAACCGGATTGCGTATTATCTGAACGGCGACCCGGAATACTGTCTGGCCGGGCGGCGGATGGACGAGGCGGAGGAGTGGCTGGAGGCCAACCTGCCGCCGGAGGCCAGGGCGCGGCTGGAGCGTCTGGCGGCGGCCCGCGCCGAGCGGGACTTCCGGTATGAGCGGGCGCTGTTCCGCTGCGGGCTGGGCCTGGGGCTGGAGCTGGCCGGGTCAGGCCGGCTCCCCGGATAGGGACCACTTGTTGGCTCCGGTGATCTTCACGTCCACAAACTGGCCGATCAGGCCCTCGTCCCCGGTCAGGCGCACCAGCCGGTTGCCGGGGGTGCGGGCGGTGAGGCCCTTGCCGTCCCGCCCGTCCACCAGGCAGCGGACGGTTCTTCCGATGTAGGCGGCGTGCTTTTCCTCGGAAATCTGATCCTGCCGCTCCACCAGCCGCTGGAAGTGGACCGCCTTCTCCGCCTTGGGGATGGGATCGTCCATTTTGGCGGCGGGGGTGCCCTCCCGGGGGGAGAAGATGAAGGTGAACAGCGCGTCGAAGCGCACCTCGTCGATGAGGGTCATGGTGTCCTCGAACTCCTCGGCGGTCTCGCCGGGGAAGCCCACAATCACGTCGGAGGTGATCACCACGTCGGGAATGGCCTGGCGCAGGCGGCGCACCTTGTCCAGGTAGCCCGCCCGATCGTACACCCGGTTCATGGCCTTCAGAATCCGGTCGTTCCCCGCCTGGAAGGGCAGGTGGAAGCAGGGGGCGATCTTGGGGGAGGACGCCATGGTGTCGAAGAGCTTCTGGGAGGCGTCCTTGGGGTGGCTGGTCATGAAGCGGAGCAGGAAGTCCCCGGGGAGCTCCGCGGCCGCCTTGAGCAGATCCGCAAAATCCATGGGCTCGTCCAGATCCTTGCCGTAGGAGTTGACGTTCTGGCCCAGAAGGGTGATGTCCTTGTACCCCTCGGCCACCAGGCCGCGGATTTCGTCCAGGATGATCTCCGGCTTCCGGGAGCGCTCCCGCCCACGGACGTAGGGCACGATGCAGTAGGTGCAGAAGTTGTTGCAGCCATACATGATGCTCACCCACGCCTTCACCCCCTCCTGGCGCACCAGGGGGATGCCCTCGGCGATGGAGCCGGGCTCGTCGGCAATGTCGAAGATGCGCCCCCGGCGGGTCACAAGGCGGTAGAGCAGCTCCGGGAACCGCCAGAGGGCGTGGGGGCCGAAGACCAGATCCACCTGCCGGTAGGAGTCCTTGATCTTCTGCGCCATGTGGGGCTCCTGGGCCATGCAGCCGCACACGCAGATGAGCTGGCCGGGCTTGGCCCGCTTGGTGTGCACCAGCGCGCCCACGTTGCCCAGCACCCGCATCTCGGCGTGCTCCCGGATGGCGCAGGTGTTGATGACAATCAGGTCGGCCTCCGCCTCACTCTGGGTGAACTGGTACCCCATCTCGCTGAGGTAGCCCCGCAGCCGCTCCGAGTCGGCCTCGTTCTGCTGGCAGCCGTAGGTGTCCACAAAGGCCAGGGGCGCGGACGGCCGGGCGGCGAACCGCTCATGAAGTTTCTGGCAGAAATCCCGCTGGCGGTCCACGTCCGCGGGGGAAATTCGGGTGGTCTGTCGATTCAAGCTGGTTCCTCCAAAAAGAGTATTTCAATCTCAAAATCATATCACTTTTCCTGTCGAAACACAAGCGGAAACCCCTTTTCGTTGACGGAAACTTTCTGGGAGTATATAATAGAAAAAACCAGGCAAGAGAGAGAGGCGGGGCCATGAAAACGCTGGTCATCGAGCGGGAGGCCGTAAAGAACAACATCGGCGTCATTAAGGAGCGGGCGGGCGAGGCCGTGATCTACGCGGTGCTCACCGGCGACGGCCAGGGGGCCGGGCTGGTGGAGCTGGCCCGGCTGCTGCGGGAGGAGGGCATCGGCCGCTTCGCCGTCAGCGAGCCCGCCGAGGCCGCCGCCCTGCGCAGGGCGGGCTTTGTGGAGGAGGAGATTCTGATGCTCCGCCCCACCGTGGACCGGGCGGAGCTGGAGCAGCTCATCGACCTGAACGTGGTGTGCACCGTGGGCTCGGCGGACACGGGCATGGCCCTCAACGGCGCGGCGGAGGCCCGCTCCACCGTGGTGGAGGCCCACATCCAGATCGACACCGGCATGGGCTTCGGCGGCTTCCTGGCCGACGAGCCGGAGAAGATCCTCTCGGTCTACCGCAACCTGCCCAATGTGGCCGTGTCGGGCATCTGCACCCAGCTCCACGCCCGGAAAAAGGGCGGAGAGGATCTGGCCGCCCGGCTGGGGCAGTTCCACCGGGTGGTGGAGGCCATCCGGGCCGCGGGCTTTGAGACGGGGGTTGTCCACGCCGCCGGGTCCTACGCCCTGCTCCACTGCGCCGACGCCCGGCTGGACGGGGTGCGGGCGGGCTCCGCCCTGCTGGGCCGCTGCCGCCGCGTCCACGGCGACGGGCTGTACCGGGTGGGCTACGGCGAGGTGGGCATCGAGGAGACCCGCTGGCTCCCCAAGGGACACACGGTGGGCAGCGCCCGCCCCATCGTCCTCCGGCGGCACACCCGCGTGGCGGTGCTGCCCGTGGGCTATCAGAACGGCTTCGGCGTGGCCCGCGCCCAGGGCGGCGGCCTGGGCGCCCTGCTGCGGCGCTGGCTGGCCGCCCGGCGGCGCACCGTCCGCGTCAACGGCCAGCGGGCCCGCATCCTGGGGGCCATCGGCGCCATTGAGACCGTGGTGGACGTCACCGACCTCAAGTGCTCCGCCGGCGATCCGGCGGTGTTCGACATCGACCCCCTGTACGCACGGGGGTTTGTGCGGGAGTACCGGTAGCCCAGCGGCCCGTGCGGAGGACGTAGGGGCGGGGGTCCACACCCGCCCGCCGGACGGATGCGGGCGGGAGAGGCCGCCCTGGGAGTGCCGGCTCCTGCAACAAACAAAGAGAAGGGAATTTGAGCGATGCGCGCAGTTGTTACCAGAGTGAAGAGTGCTTCCGTCACCATTGACGGCCGGGTGAACGGCGAGATCGGCCAGGGGCTGCTGGTGCTGCTGGGGGTGGGCCCCAGCGACACCGAGGCCCAGGCGGTGAAGCTGGCCGACAAGGTGTGCGGCCTGCGGATTTTTGAGGACGAGAACGAGAAGATGAACCTGAACCTGGAGGCGGTGGGGGGCGCGCTGCTGGTGGTGAGCCAGTTCACCCTCTATGCCGATACCAAGTCCCGCCGCCCCGGCTTTACCGGGGCCGCCAAGCCGCCGGTGGCCATCCCCCTCTATGAGAAATTTATGGCCGAGTGCGCCGGGCGGGGCTTCCGGGTGGAGCACGGCGAGTTCGGCGCCGACATGCAGGTGTACTCGCAGAACGACGGACCGGTGACCATTCTGCTGGACACCGACCAGATGTAGGGCCGAACGCGCTCCGCGCCCCCGGCGTTTGCGGGCGGCCACAAGGGCCGCCCCTACGAATTCCGCCGAAAACAAGCAGAGAATAGGGATAACCATTTGCCAGAAGACATTCCGCCCGGTAGGGGCGGCCCTTGTGGCCGCCCACGGAGGCGCAGGCACAGACAACCATTGATGAGGTGAAAAAGGATGCAGATCAAAGTGATGCAGGTGGGCAAGCTGGGCACCAACTGCTATTTGCTGGAGGATGAGGAGACCCGTACCGCCGCCGTGGTGGATCCCGGCGGGGAGGGGGCGCGTATCCTGGCCCAGCTAAAGGCGGACGGGATGGAGCTCAAGCTCATCCTGCTGACCCACGCCCACTTCGACCACACCGGCGGCGTGGCCGAGCTGTGCGCCGCCCTGCCTGGGGTGCCGGTGTATCTCCACCCGGCCGACGCGGCCCTGGTGGGGGGCGACGTGTTCCCCGCCGTCGGCGCGGAGACGACGCCCTATCAGGACGGGGACGTGGTGAAGCTGGGGAAGATGGATATTGAGGTGCTCCACACCCCCGGCCACACCCCCGGCGGGGTGACGCTGAAGGTGGGGGACGTGCTTCTCACCGGCGACACCCTGTTCCAGGGCTCCATGGGCCGCACCGACTTCGAGGGCGGCTCCTACGCGGAGATCATGGCCTCCCTGGGGCGGCTGGGCCGCCTCTCCGGCGACTACCACGTGCTTCCCGGCCACATGGGGGCCTCCACCCTGGAGCAGGAGCGCAAGACCAACTACTACCTGCGGGAGGCCATGGAGGGATAAGGCGGAAGGCCGCCGCCCCCCGGAGAAAGGACACGGCCCATGAAGCTGTATTTACACGGACACGACTACAAATACGCCGCCGAGCAGATGCTGCTGGTTCCCCACGGGAGCGGTGCTCCTGCGGGGGCCCCGTCTGATTTTTATGTATCGCCGGGCGGAAGTGAATCCCGCCCGGCTCCGCGCCATTGGGCGCGGGAGCGTCAGCAGCATGGGGAAGGGAGGCGGCCATGAAGCTGTACTTATACGGACACGACTACAAATATGCCGCCGAGCAAATGCTGCTGACGCTGTTCCCCGCCCAGCGGCCGGAGTATCCCGCCGGGCCCCCGGCGCCGGGGGAGGACGCGCTGGTGCTCTCCCTGCACCGGGGGGCGGTCTGGGCCACCGCCACGGCGGCGCTGAGCTATGGGGGACGGGAATACCGGGCCGCCCGCCGATGCCGGACGGCGGAGCTGACCGACCCGCTGTCCACCGACCGGGCGCTCCAGCGGATTTTGAAGCTGGCCTTCTACGACGCGGGCACCGCCGCCCGGGGCGGCGAGCCCCCCTGGGGGGCGCTGACCGGGGTGCGGCCGGTGAAGATCCCCACCAAGGCCATGCTGGCCGGGGCCGGCCCGGCCCAGGCGGAGCGGCTGCTGCGGGACACCTATCGGGTGACGGAGGGACGGCGGCGGCTGGCCATGGACTGCGCCGGGGCCAGCCTGGCGGCCCTGCGCAGCCTGGCCCCCGGTGAGGTCTCCCTCTACGTGGGCATCCCCTTCTGCCCCACCCGGTGCGCCTACTGCTCCTTCGTCTCTGCCGACGTGGGGCGGGCCCTCAAGCTCATTGACCCCTTCCTGGACGCCCTGTGCCGGGAGCTGGCCGCCACGGGGGCCATGCTGGCGGACGCGGGGCTGCGGGTGCGCACCGTCTACTTCGGCGGCGGCACCCCCACCACCCTCTCCGCCCCCCAGCTCGACCGGCTCATGGGGGAGCTGGCGGACCACATCGACCTGTCGGGCTGCACCGAGTACACGGTGGAGGCCGGGCGGCCGGACACCATCACGGCGGAGAAGCTGGCGGTACTGGCCCGCCGGGGGTGCTCGCGGGTGTCGGTGAATCCCCAGACCATGCAGGACGCGGTGCTGGAGCGGATGGGCCGGGCCCACCGGGCGGACGACATTCTCCGGGCCTACGCCCTGGCCCGGGAGAGCGGCATCGGCTGCATCAACATGGATCTCATCGCCGGGCTGCCCGGCGACAGCGCGGCGGGCTTCCGCGCCTCCCTGGAGCAGGTGCTTGCCCTGGGGCCGGAGAATGTGACGGTGCATACCCTGGCCCTGAAAAAGGGCTCCCGGCTGATGGAGGAGGGGGGCGGCCTGCCCTCCGGCGCGGCGGTGGCGGATATGCTGGATTTCGCCTGGGCCGCCCTGCGGGCGGCCGGACAGAGGCCCTACTACCTCTACCGCCAGAAGTACATGTCCGGCTCCTTTGAGAACGTGGGCTGGTGCCGGCCCGGCGCCGAGAGCCTCTACAACATCTGCATGATGGAGGAGCTGCACACCATCGTCTCCCTGGGGGGCGGCGGGGTGACCAAGCTGGTTGACCGCGCCACCGGGTACATCGAGCGCCTGGCCAACGCCAAATACCCCCAGGAGTACATCCAGAAGATCGACGCTATCTGCGCGGACAAGGCCAGGGTGGCCCAATTTTACGCCGCGCACGGAAGGTAAAGGAGGGAAGACATGCCCTATCAGCTCAGTGAGATCAACGAAAAAATCCGGCGGGACCCGGCCGCCTTTCTGGCCGAGTGTGACGCCCACTACCAGGAGCGCATCCACGCCGCCGTGGACAAGATCCTGGCGCGGATGAAGGAGAGCCCCATCGTGCTCCTGTCCGGTCCCTCCGGCTCGGGCAAGACCACCACGGCCATGAAGGTGGAGCGGGAGCTGGAGCGCCGGGGGGTCAACGCCCACACGGTGTCCATGGACAACTACTTCAAGACCCTCAACCGCAGGACCGCCCCCCGCACGCCGGAGGGGGACATCGACTACGAGTCCCCGAAACTGCTGGACATGGAGCTGCTGGACGAGACCTTTGACCGGCTGTCCCGGGGGGAGGAGGTCATCGTCCCCCACTTCGAGTTCGCCCGCCAGATGCGCAACGACAGCCGGGGCACCCCCCTGCGGCTGGGGAAGGACGAGATTGCCATCTTCGAGGGCATTCACGCCCTCAACGACGACATTGCCGGCCGCCACCCGGAGGCCACGGGCATGTATATCTCCGCCCGCTCCAACATCCTGGAGGGGGAGCAGCTGCGCTTCAAGGGCACCTGGATGCGCATCTCCCGCCGCGCCGTGCGGGACTACAATTTCCGCGGGACAGACCTGTTGGAAACGCTGCTGATGTGGTATAATGTCCGCCGGGGGGAGAAAAAGTATATCTCGCCCTACAAGGGCCGCGCCCATGTGATCATCGACTCCTCCCTGCGCTATGAGGTGCCGGTCTTTGCCCATTACGCCGACGCCCTGCGGGCGGCGGTGGAGCAGGTGCCCCCCGACAACGAGCGCTGGCAGGAGTACCACGATCTGGTGGACGCCTTCCGGTATTTTGAGCCGGTGGATCCCGCCCTGGTGGCCCCCGACTCCCTGCTGCGGGAGTTCATCGGCGGGGGGAGCTACCACTACTGACCGGCGGGGCGGCACACAGGCCGCCCTCTGTGCCGTATCAGAAGGCCACCCGTAGGGGCGCACCTGCGTGTGCGCCCGTCAGGCGACCGCGGGCCCTGCGGATTGTATGGGCGGCGCGGCGGGGCAGGGCCGCGATATATCGCGGCCGTGTCCCAGTCCGCCGTCCGTATGTCCCGCCCAAAACCCTGTTAATCACATAGGAAAGAAGGAACGAAAATCATGTCCGATTGTACGCACGACTGCTCCTCCTGCGGCGAGAGCTGCGGGGAGCGCACCGCGCCCCAGGACTTCCGCGCCCCGGCCAACGGCCTGTCCCACATCGGGAAGGTCATCGCCGTGGTCAGCGGCAAGGGCGGCGTGGGCAAGAGCCTGGTCACCTCCTCTCTGGCGGTGGCCATGCGCCGCATGGGCAAGAAGGTGGGCGTCCTGGACGCCGACATCACCGGCCCCTCCATCCCCGCCGCCTTCGGCGTCCACACCAAGGCCGAGGGCAGCGAGCTGGGTATCTACCCGGCGGAGACCAAAACCGGCATTGAGATCATGAGCCTCAACCTGCTCACCGAGAACGAGACCGACCCGGTGGTATGGCGCGGCCCGGTGATCGCCGGGGCGGTGAAGCAGTTCTGGACCGACGTCATCTGGGGCGACGTGGACTACCTGTTTGTGGATATGCCCCCCGGAACCGGCGACGTGCCCCTGACGGTGTTCCAGTCCCTGCCGGTGGACGGCATCGTGGTGGTCACCACCCCCCAGGACCTGGTGAGCATGATCGTCACCAAGGCCGTCAAGATGGCGGAGATGATGCACATCCCCGTCCTGGGCCTGGTGGAGAACTACAGCTACTTCCGCTGCCCCGACTGCGGCAAGGAGCACGCCATCTTCGGCGAGAGCCACATCGAGCGGGTGGCCGCCGACCTGGGCCTGAAGGTGCTGGCCCGCCTGCCCATTGATCCGGCCGTGGCCGCCGCCTGCGACGCGGGCCGGATTGAGGAGCTAGATCCCAACTATCTGACCGCCGTGGCCGAACTGCTGGCGGAGTAAGCGGGTCATTCCTTTACAAAATATTCATATCCGGTTCAAAAGGGGTTCACAGGGATGGAATAGGATAACAGCGTGGTCAGAGATGACCACGCCCCCTCTCTTTCCTCTCTTCTTTCAATTACGAAGGCACAGGCCCGCGAAAGGCGGCGGGCCTGTGTTTTCGCGTATATGGAGCGTGAGACGATGAAAATCCGGTTGGAGCCGGTGACCGTGGCTTCCAGGGCCGCTGTGGAGCGGCTGGAGACGGCCCCCGGACAGGAGGGCTTTGTGGAGAGCGTGGCGGAGTGCCTGGCCGAGGCGGACCGGCGGCGGTGCTGGCGGCCCGTGGGGGTCTATGATGGGGATGCCCTCATAGGCTTCGCCATGTACGGCTTTTTCTGGGAGTACCTGCCCTTTGGACGGCTGTGGCTGGACCGGCTGCTGATCGACCGCCGCTTTCAGGGCCGGGGGTACGGCCGGGCCGCGCTGGCCGCCCTGCTGGAGCGGCTGGAGCGGGAGTACCACAAAAAGCGGATCTACCTCAGCGTGGTGGAGGCCAACCGGCCGGCTGCGGCGCTGTACGAGTCCTTCGGCTTCCGCTTTACCGGCGAGCGGGACACCCACGGCGAACGGGTGATGTGCCTGCGCACCCGCTGAACCGGGCAAAAGCGCCCGCCCCCTTTTGGGGGCGGGCGCTTGCGTTAGGGAAACACGGCCTGGACGAGCACCATATACAAAATGGTGCCTCCGAAGATGCTCAGCAGGGTATTGCTGCGCCACAGGTGAAGGATCACCACCGTCGCCACGGACACGAGCTGGGGCACCCAGCCGCCGGGGGCGGCAAAGGACACGCCCCGGAGACAGTAGACGATGAGCATGGCGATGATGGCCGGTGGCAAAACCCGGCCCAGGTAGAGGACCAGCTTGGGGGGCGACTCCCCCCGGTCAAAGAGAAGGAAGGGCAGGGCGCGGGTCAGAAAGGTGATAATGGCCATGACCGCGATGGCGGCGACGGCCCCTGCGGTGCTCAGCATGTCTCTTCCTCCTTCTCGTCCAGCCTGTCCCGCAGGACCAGCAGGCACAGCACAATCACGCCCAGCGAGATGAGCAGCATCTGATCCTGGCCGAAGAAGTGGCCCAGGACAATCAGAAACAGCACCGTCACCCCGGCCCCCAGAACGGCGGGCAGGTGCTTCCGGTAGCTCCTCCACTGGTCCACGGCGATGACCACGAACAGGGCGGTCATGGCGAAGTCCACCCCCTCGGTGCTGAAGGGGATCAGCGCCCCGGCCACTGCGCCGATGACCGAGCCCAGAATCCAGTAGCTCTGGTCCAGCAGGGCGATGGCAAAATAGAAATTCCGGGGGTCCACCCCCACCGGGGCCCGGGCTGAGGACAGCAGGGCATAGGTCTCGTCGGTAAGGGAAAAAATCATATAGAGCTTGCGGGGCCCCATGCCCCGGAACTTCTCCAGCATGGACAGACCGTATACCAAGTGCCGGAAGTTGATGAGCAGCGTCATGACCGCCACCGTACTCAGGGCGGCGGCGGCGCCCAGCAGGGTCACCCCCAGGTACTGACCCGACCCGGCGTAGATGGTCAGGCTCATGAAGAAAGCCCAGATGAAGTTGTATCCAATCTCCTGGAGCATCAGCCCGAAGGCGATGCCGATGGCCAGGTAGCCCATCAGCACCGGCACCGTCACCGGGAATGCCGCGGAGAGCGCTTTGCGGTCCATACGATACACCCCTTTTGCCAAACAGTGGAGTCTCTATTTTACACACTTTAGCATGGAAAAGCAAGAGGGATGGCGGATTTTTGGCGCTTCCGTCCACAGCGGAGGTTGTTTTTTGCCCACAATCCGGTATAATGGATGCACAAACAGATGGAGGACACCCATGAAAAAGCTGCTCTTTCTCTACAATACCCACGCGGGCAAGGGCCTGCTGAAAAGCAGGCTGGCCGCGGTGCAGGACGCGCTGGCGGCGGACTGGGACGTGACGATCCACCCGACCCGGGGGGCCGGGGACGCCACGGCGGTGGCCGCCGCCCGGGCCGGGGAGTTTGACCGCATCGTCTGCTCCGGCGGCGACGGCACCCTCCACGAGGTGGTGGCCGGGCTGATGGGCCGGGAGAACCGGCCGGAGGTGGGCTACATCCCCGCCGGTACAACCAACGACTTCGCCAAAAACCTCTCCCTCCCACGGGGGATGGAGGCCATGGCCAGGGTGGCCGCCGCCGGTGTGCCCAGGCCGGTGGACATCGGCTCCTTCAACGACCGCTATTTCATCTATGTGGCCGCCTTCGGGGCCTTTACCGACGTGGCTTACAGCACGCCCCAGCCGGTGAAAAATATCTTCGGCCACCTGGCCTACGTGCTGGAGGGGGCCACCCGCCTGGGATCCATCCAGGCCTACCCCCTCACCGTGGAGCACGATGGCGGCGTGGAGGAGGGCGGCTTCTGCTACGGCATGGTGAGCAACACCGTGTCCGTGGGGGGCTTTAAGGGCATGCCCGCCGAGCCCGTCCGCCTAGACGACGGGCTCTTTGAGGTGGTGCTGGTGCGCCAGCCCCAGAATCCCCTCCAGCTCCAGGCGGTGATCAAGGCGCTGCTCACCATGTCCCCCGACGAGGGCGGGCTGGTGACCAGCTTCCGCACCAGCCGCCTCCGGGTCGCCTGCGGCCAGGAGCTGCCCTGGACTCTGGACGGCGAGTTCGGCGGCACACCCGCCGTCGCCGAGATCGTCAACCGCCAGAAAGCGGTGACCATCGTCTACGGCAAGTAGGGGCGGCCCTTGTGGACGCCCGGCTGGGCCGGGGACTCTGGCGGAGTGCGGGGGCTGCGGGCGGGTGCAGGCACCCGCCCCTATGGGTCTGCGTTGATGAAAGAGTTAGTGCAAAAATGTAGGGGCGGCCCTTGTGGCCGCCCGACCGGGCTGGGGACTCTGGCGGAGTGCGGCTGCCGCGGGCGGGGACAAGCCCCGCCCCTGCAGGTCTGCGGCAAGGGAAGTATTTCCCGCAAAATGTAGGGGCCGATGCCTACATCGGCCCGCTGAGCCGAATTTGGCGGTTTTTCCGCTGCCTGGCCCGTTGGATACTTTGAAGCGAGAAGGAACATACATGGATTACGAAGCAGGAAGTTACGATATTGCCGTCATCGGCGCGGGCCACGCGGGCATTGAGGCAGCCCTGGCCGCGGCGCGGCTGGGGCTGAACACCCTGTGCTTCACCGTCAATCTGGACGCGGTGGGCAACATGCCGTGTAACCCGGCCATCGGCGGCACGGGCAAGGGCCACCTGGTGCGGGAGCTGGACGCCCTGGGGGGAGAGATGGCAAGGGCCGCCGACCGGGCGTGCATCCAGTACCGGCTGCTCAACCGGGGCAAGGGCCCGGCGGTGTGGTCCCTCCGGGCGCAGGCCGACCGGCGGAGGTACCAGGAGATCATGAAGCACACCCTGGAACAGCAGGAGCGCCTGTGGGTGAAGCAGGCGGAGATCACCGATATCTATGCCGAAGGCGGCCGGGTCACCGCCGTGCGCACCGCATACGGGGCGGTGTACCGGGTGCGGGCGGTGGTGGTGGCCTCGGGTACCTACCTGGGGGGCCGCACCATCGTGGGGGATGTGACCCGCTCCTCCGGCCCCGACGGCCTGGCCGCCGCCCTCCCCCTGACCGAGAGCCTGAAAAGGCTGGGCCTGGGCCTGCGGCGGTTCAAGACGGGTACGCCCCCCCGGGTGAACGCCCGCAGCGTGGATTTCTCCCAGATGGAGGTACAGCCGGGGGACGAGCGGGTCCTCCCCTTCTCCTTCGAGACGGAGCGGCCGCCAGAGAATCAGGCGGTGTGCTGGCTGACCTACACCAACGCCGCCACCCACGCCGTTATCCGGGCCAACCTGAACCGCTCCCCCCTGTTCTCCGGGGTGATCGAGGGCATCGGGCCCCGGTACTGCCCCTCCATCGAGGACAAGGTGGTGCGCTTTGCCGACAAGGAGCGGCACCAGCTCTTTGTGGAGCCCATGGGGCTGAACACCGAAGAGCTCTACATCCAGGGCCTGTCCTCCTCCCTGCCGGAGGACGTGCAGGTGCAGATGCTCCACACCATTCCCGGCCTGGAGCGGGCCGAGATGACCCGCCCGGCCTACGCCATCGAGTACGACTGCGTGGATCCCACCGAGCTGCTCCCCACCCTGGAGCACAAGCGGGTGGCGGGACTCTACGGGGCCGGGCAGTTCAACGGCTCCTCCGGCTGCGAGGAGGCCGCCGTCCAGGGCTTCGTGGCCGGGGTGAACGCCGCCCTGAAGCTTCTGAACCGGGAGCCCCTCATTCTGCGGCGAGACCAGGGGTACATCGGGGTGCTCATCGACGATCTGGTGACCAAGGGCACCAACGAGCCCTACCGCATGATGACCTCCCGCACCGAGTACCGCCTGCTCCACCGGCAGGACAACGCCGACCGGCGGCTGTGCCCCGTGGGGCACGCCATTGGCCTGATCAGCGGCGAGCGGTATCAGCGGGTGGTGGACAAGTACGCCGCCGTGGACCGGGAGATCAAGCGCCTGGAGCACACCGGCACCGCGGAGGGCCGCCTGTGCGACCTGCTCCGCCGGCCGGAGAACACCTATGAGAGTCTGGCCGGGGCGGACCCGGACCGGCGGCCGCTGTCCACCGCCGTCACCGAGGCGGTGGAGATCGCCGTGAAATACCAGGGCTACATCGACCGCCAGCTCCGCCAGGTGGCTGAGCAGCGGAAGATGGAGAGCCGGCCCCTCCCCCCCGATCTGGACTACCTGTCCCTGCGGGGCCTGCGCACCGAGGCCCGGCAGAAGCTGGACAAGATCCGCCCCCTCAATCTGGGGCAGGCCTCCCGCATCTCGGGCGTCTCCCCGGCGGACATCGCCGCGCTCATGATCCATCTGGAGCGGCCCCAGGGCGGAGAGGGGGCGGGCCCCTGCCCCGCAAAATCCCAGGAAAAGGAGACGCTATGAAGGAAAAGATTGTGCTGGGCCTGTCCGGCGGGGTGGACTCCGCCGTGGCGGCCCGGCTCTTACAGGAGCGGTATGAGGTCACCGGCCTCTACCTGGACATCGGCCTGGGCGGTACGGGGGCGGCGGACGCCGCCGCCGTGGCGGAGCGGCTGGGCATTCCCTTCGAGACGGCCGACATCCGGGCCGAGCTGGAGCGGGAGGTGTGCGCCCCCTTCGCCGCCGACTACCGGGCGGGCCGCACCCCCCTGCCCTGCGCCCGCTGCAATCCGGCGGTGAAGTTCCCCGCGCTCTTTGCCCTGGCTGGCCGCATCGGGGCCCGGTATGTATCCACCGGGCACTACGCCCGTGTGGAAAACGGGGTGCTGAAAAAGGGCATGCCCGCCAACGACCAGTCCTATATGCTGGCCCGGCTGACGCGGGAACAATTACAGAAAGTAATATTTCCGCTGGGAGATTACGAAAAGGCCCAGGTGCGCGCCCTGGCCCGGGACTTTGGCATCCCGGTGGCGGACAAGCCGGACTCCATGGAGATCTGCTTTATCCCCGACGGGGACTACGCCGCCTGGCTGGAGAGGCGCGGGTTTTCCACACCGGAGGGAAACTTTGTGGATAAAGATGGAAAGGTGCTGGGCCGGCACCGGGGGATCCACTGCTATACCCTGGGCCAGGGCCGGGGCCTGGGGGTGTCGGGGCCCCACCGGTACTATGTGACCGCCCTGCGGCCGGACGCCAACGAGGTGGTGCTCTCCGACGGCTCCGATCTGGGCCGGGACGAGGTGCGGGGGACGGAGCCCAACTGGCTGGCCGTGGACGGCCTGACCGGCCCCATGGAGGTGACGGTGCGGCTGCGCCACTCCCGTACGCAGACGGCGGCCACCCTGGAGCCAGAGGAAGACGGCGTGCTGCTGCGGATGCACACCCCCGCCCGCGCCCCAACCCCCGGCCAGCTGGCGGTGTTCTACGACGGCGACGCCGTGGTGGGCTCGGCCTGGATTGTATGAGAGAGAAAGAGAGGACGATGGACATGAAAAAGCTGCTTGGTTTGGCCCTGGCGTGCGCCCTGCTCCTGACGGGCTGCGGCGCCCGGGGCGGAGACAAGGGGGAGGAGCTGGGGGACAACACCATCCGCCCCCTGGAGCTCACCGAGGAGGAGGCGGCCCTGCTGAAGCTGGTGGGGGGCTCCGACGCGGAGTATGGCCTGTTTGAGTGCGCGGCCGGCGAGGGTGTGAGCGACTGCACCGTGGAGGTACTGTCCTGGGAGGACGGGGCCTGGCAGACCGTGGCGGAGGGGGGCGTGTCCATCAGCGCCGCCGGGACGCGGCGGCTGGGGGTCGTCCTCAGCGGGGATAAGATCACCGTAAATGTCCAGGACGGTGGCACCCAATACAGCTACGCCCCCCGGCTGGACGGGATGGACCGCGGCCTGGAGACAGGCCGGGCCTCGGTCTGGCTGGAGGAAGATCAGGCCATGACCATAGGGGAGCGCACACCGCTCTATCTGGAGATCTATGATGACGGGGAGGGCGTGGGAATTCCCCCACTGCCCGGCGGGTTCTCCGACTTGGCCAATCTCAACCAGTACGATCGGGCTTACGCTGTGGCTGTCACCCTGAAGGGCTAGAGGCGGGCCGTTTCAGCACCGGCGTAGGGGCGGCCCTTGTGGCCGCCCGGCCCCTATGGATGGCAATTGTCCGCCCCTATACAAAAACAGCGGGTATTCTGTCTCTGGCAGAATACCCGCTGTTTTTATTTTACCTCCAGGCCGGAGAGATACCGCCGGGTCAGGTCAAAGGCGTGGGAGGCGGACACGTGGCGTACCCGCTCCCGGCCCAGACCCTGCTGGATTTTCCGCACCCAGGTGCCGTCCGGCGCGGCCAGGGCCAGGTAGACCAGTCCCACCGGGTTGCCCCGCTCGTCGGGATCGGGCCCGGCCACGCCGGTGGAGGCCACCGCCAGATCGCACCCCAGTACCCGCCGGGCTCCCTCGGCCATGGCGCGGGCCACCGGCTCGCTCACCGCCCCGAACTCGTCCAGCAGCGCCTGCTCCACCCCCAGGACGGTGTGCTTCACCTCGGTGGCGTAGCTCACCACGCCGCCGCGGAACACGGCGGATACCCCGGACAAATCGGTCATGCGCTTGGCGATCAGCCCGCCGGTGCAGCTCTCGGCGCAGCCCAGGGTGAGGCCCTTTTCCTTCAGAAGCTGGAACACCGCCGCCTCCAGGGAGGGTACGTCGGCGCCGTAGATGAGGGGGCCGAACCGGGCCCGCAGGCGCTCCTCCACCGGGGCGATCAGGGCCCGGGCAGACTCCTCGTCCGCCGCTTTGGCGGTGATGCGCAGCTCACACTCCCCCTCCTTGGCATAGGGGGCCAGGGTGGGGTTGGTCATGGCCTCCATCTCCTCCCGGAGCTGGGCCTCCATGGAGGACTCCCCGATGCCGAAGAGCTTGAGCGTCCGGGAGACAATGACCCCGTCGGCCAGGCTCTTCAGGTAGGGGATCACCCGGTGGGTGAACATGGCCCTGCACTCCCGGGGCGGGCCGGGGAGCATGATGACCCGCACCCCGTCCGCCTCGAAGGCCACGCCGGGGGCGGTGCCCCAGTCGTTGTCCAGAACCGTGCACCCCTCGGGCAGCATGGCCTGCTGGTAGTTGTTCTCCGTCATGGGGCGGCCGGCGTGGAGCCGCTCAAAGTAGGCCTCGATGCGGCGGGCGGAGGGCGCGTGGAACACCAGCTTTTTGCCGAAGCACTCGGCCAGCACGTTTTTGGTCAGATCGTCGCAGGTGGGGCCCAGGCCGCCGGTGGTAATAAGAATGTCCGCCCGGCTTTTGGCCAGCTCCACCGCGGCCCGCAGCCGCTGGGGGTTGTCGCCCACCACCGTGTGGTAGTAGACGTTGATGCCCAGGGCCGACAGGCCCTGGGAAAGCATCTGGGCGTCGGTGTTGGCGATGTTGCCCAGCAGCAGCTCCGTACCGACTGCGATCAGCTCCGCAGTGTGAGACATAAAAAAGACCTCCTGTCGCCAACACCGGCATCGGCGGCGGGTGCCGCCGCAAATGCGCAGCGCAGCATTTCCACAGGGCGGATTCACTCCGCCCGAGGATGTAGTAATTGGGAGTTCTCCTCCGCGGGGGGAGAAACCGTAGGGGCGGCCTTTATGGCCGCCCGC
>ENA-OWPM01001359-OWPM01001359.1-human-gut-metagenome-genome-assembly--contig:-NODE-1359-length-19989-cov-11.276864_pt1 | contig 19989 bp, 20 predicted proteins | sample MGYA00248267_ERZ651852 | MGnify/ENA primary metagenome ERZ651852 (study PRJEB26924, sample SAMEA4378228) | human gut metagenome | biome: human gut; feature: human-associated habitat; material: faeces...
CTTTCATTTCAGGCTTATAAAGTGCTTCTCCATACATATAGTCTACCTGCCCATACTTCATAATTCTTATAGATGAGAGAAAATCTCTCGTGAGGATTCCCATTTGCATAGGCATCCACCAGTTTTTGTTCTGTAATGCACATGTTCGCACCTCCATGAAATTGATTGGAGGTTAGGCTTGCCGGCTTGCGTCACCTCTTGCTTACATATGTCATTCTACGGAACACCACGGAATAAATCGTTCGTCAAACGGTCAACTTCTGTTGACCGGTAGTCAACTCAAAAAAGTAAAAAAGAAAAGACGTATGAAACCAAATGTCTCATACGCCTCATAGGATTTATGATTATAACTTTGTAAATTCATCAAGCTGCTTATCTACATCTCTTCCGGAATACATAACCCGAATCACTGTAACCAATTTCTTTGTCTTATCGGGGATATAGAAAATAACATAATTATCAACAGGCACAACTCGTGTATTTCGACTCTTCCAGGGCTCTCTTTCATATTGTCGGAACTTCTCCGGATACTCTCCCAAGGAAAGGATTTTTTCTTCGATCCGGTCAAGCTGTCCGGCTGCATTCTCAGGCGAAAGAAGATCAAATGCTATATACTCAAAGATACCGCGAAGATCGTTCTCAGCCTGCTCCGTAAAGGTAACATCATATTTCATACATTATAATCCCTTCGGATATCCGCAAAAACCTGAGCTGCAGATTTGGTACGCCCTGCCTGCATATCCGCATATCCTTTCTCAAGTTCCATGTCCAAAGTCTCTACGTTCATTCTCGAAATATCAACAGGTCTCGCCGTTGGAATCTTTACCTCAAACGGAAGCCCCCTATTTAGAATGATCTGCTTATAAAACATATTGATAGCATTAGATGCCGGGATCCCCAAAGTAGCCAGAATTCCCTCAGCCTGTTCTTTAACATCCGGCTCTATTCTTGCATAAAGATTTGCTGATTTAGCTGCCATATCATCACGCCCCTTTCTTTTACCCATATTATAAGTCAATGTACGGACAAAGGCAATACATTTTTCAAATCAGTGCCCTAATCTGCTTCAAAAGAATCTCTCTTACAGACTGATCCTTCACATCTCGCAACAAACCAAGCGCTTCGTCCGCAAATCCATCATTATTATCTGCAAAACCCAGCAGATAATTCGGCGTAGTCTGAAGTACTTTGGCTATCTCTGCCAGACCGCTGGCTCTCATCTCCTTCTTATCATTCTCGTAGTAGGAGATTATAGACTTAGGAAACGCTCGATGTCGTATTTTGCTGTAGCGAAGTCCGTCATCTCCTGCTTGGCTTTTCGGTATTCCCGGTAAGCCTCTTTCTTCCTGGCAAGGAGTTCTGCGTATTCTTCGTTCAACTGCTTTACCGTCGGAAGCTTCTCTACCCCCAGCTCGGAAAATGCCTGCTTGGCCGCTTTATGAAGAGTGATCTCTTCGCGGTGAGCTTCAAAGAAGGCTTTACTGTATCCCGCCTTTCGGTAGGCCACATAGACATCCTTACAATCAGCAATTTGTTTTACCGCAGAAACAACTCCCGGATATGCTTCTATGGAGCGGGATGCAATCTTTGCAGCATCTGATAAGGCCTCCATATTTTGAATATAAACAGATGGAATAGTATCCTCTTCCTCTTCGCCCATCGCCCACAGTATAAAATCAATCTTTTTGGTATCACTGATTGATGAATAATCTGGAAAACGACTATCAAAGGATGTTATATATTCGTTATAGCTTGCCTTGTTTGCCTTAAGATCACTATACCATTGTACAATGACATCATATAACTCAATTGTTTCCTCGAGTTTTTGCTGTCCTCGTTTATTTGAAGATTTAATTCCAATTCTATCAAGAACCCTCGAATCCCAAATTGGCATATTCTCATCTATAGATGCCAGCATCTTACTCGCAAAGGATGCCTCAACTTATCCGGTTCCTTCGTACAGTTCCGTTATAATTTCTTTGTAGGAACAATTCTTCTTTTTCTTCCTTTCGAAAATCTCAAAGAATACTTTCCGCCATTCTGCATTTCGTCTAACCTTGTAAAAAAAGTCAAATTCCCGCTGAAAATCTTGATCATCGGCAACGTTAACCGTCTTTACTTTGCTCATAATATTCATATAGTGTTGAATATCCTGTGCCCTTTTTTCAAGATTATCCAATGCTTTCTCAATGTCATGATTCATTTATTATCCCTCTGATCAATCCTCATTCCACATTCTTCGTTCTTCCCGGTGACGCTCTTCTTCCTCGCGGCGATACTCACTGTCATCCCAGTTATAAACATATTCACCACGATCTATACTGAAGCCGTCTCTTTCTATATATTCATATTCGCCGGAATCATAATTGAATGCATATTTTGCCATGGCTTATTCCTCCTCCAAAACAAATGTCAGCATATCATATGCTGCCTGTTTCTTCGCATCTTTCTTAGACGAAGATCTTCCATTGGTTACAGTATCTTTTTCTTTTATAGAGCATTTACAATTCCAAACCGGATTACCATCTTCGTCATGCGTTTCTTTGAAGTCATATTGAGGGATGGAGAAATAGCCTCTTCTGGCAAGAATCTCCAACTGCCCGATGGAATCATTATAATTCGGATCATCAATCTCATCTCTAATAGAAAAGAGCATATCCTCATCTTTCAGATATTCATACGCCAATCTCGATGCGTCCATCCTGGCCAGATTCTTTGATCTGCCGTATCCGACGAAATGATAATCAATTCCCGGTATTTGAACTTCACACGCAAAGTGCGTATCCTGCTCCGCTTTTCCATATATACATATATGATGCCTTGGCATATACCATGTACCCTGCATGGAAGTAGGATAGAAACAGTGAAGTGGAATGTTTCCTGAATTAGCCGATGACCAAGCTTGTATCTCAGCCACATAGTTTACGTCTTCATCAAACATGAGCTCGCCTGGATTCAGCATAACATTCATGCTATCCTGTAATGCTTCAATATCCCAATTTGAATCCAAGGCTATCGCACCAAGAATCGCTTCAAACAGATCCTCTTTAACCGATAGTGAATCCTGAATGTTTTTTTCGACATCTCCTTTTCCCATTATCAGATAGTAGGCTATCCCTAAGTTGTCGATTGCATCTGCAAGAGTGTTCTTTTGAACCAATTGCTTCTTAATCTCAGTTAATTCTCCCTCATCCAAATCAGAAATAAAGGTTCCCGTTTCCTCGGTCTTACCCCACTTTTCCCAGTTCTGATACTTCTTTGAATAATGGCCGAATTCCTCGGAGAGCTGCTTCACGACAACAAAATCCAATGCCTTGTCTCCGATAAATTCAAGGACCTCATTATCCTGTCCTCCATTTTCCATTGAATAGGAGCGACGAGTAAATGCTTGAACAAGCAGCTCCTGGTTTTTGAACGTGTATCCAATTTGATCTTGGATAAATTTGATTTCTTTCTCGTCCATAAAAAAAGACCTCCTAGTATTTATACTAAAAGGCATAAAGATAGTCTGGCAGAAAATCCACGTATCCCGGGTACGCTGAATAAGCCAGACATGATAGATTAAATTTGATTCCTTGTTCTTGAGAGTTTACCGATGCTCACTTTCATAAGCAAAGCTAAACATGCATAAACAATGTCTCATATTTAACTTATTATGCCTTTTCCAAGTAAAGTTTAATACACGTCAAATAGAAACACAAGATATAATTACATAATCATATCTGTTTTTCACTTGACTCAGATAATTCTTGAGGGTAGTTTCTCTGCTCATCGCGTTCACAAGGTTAAATTCCATTGCTGAAAGCTCAAGGTTTGCCGGAACAAGGTCAACACCTTTCTCACATCTCCAAATCACTTTCTTATGAGAACCAATAGAAACTTCTGTCGGTTTTATCTTATTCTTTTCCGACCACTCCGAAACAAGCTCCGGGTGTACTTCTACTAAACTGTTATTCATAGCCAAACCTCAACCCCCTTGTGCTTAGAGTATATGAAGTTTTGGCTTTATCTTGTAGTTTGCGAATATCCGTATAAATAGAAAAAAACCTTTGAGAAAAGGATTTCTCCTCTCTCAAAGGACTAGCAAACAACTGGATAGTTTATATATAATCAGCTATCTAATAAATTGAATTTACGCTGCAAATAACATTCTATAAATAAAGCTGCTTGATTGTCTGCATATTCAGAAGCGGATGATTCATGATTAACAATTACTATCGTTTCACTCCATTCCGCACCACTTAAATTATTTAAAAATATTCTAGCATATCTGTTGTCTTTTTCTCCGTTTCTACTATCAAATAGTAAATCTGGATTAGTGTAATTAGTTTTCCCAGCAACAATACCATAGTTCTTACCATTAACATTAAAAAACTTTATGTAGATAAAAAAGCGATTGTTTTCTCCTAGATTTTCCTCGTTTTCTTTATAATATTTCTTTATTTTTTCATTTGTAGCTTTTTCCATCTTAACAACATTTTTAAAATATAACTTGCTGTTTCCTAACTCTTTTAAAATATATTCCATAGAATACCATTCAAATGGCAACTCAATCCCATAACAAGAAATCGTAAATTTATCTTTATCTGCACCTACATTTTTATTCATATCTTTATCCTGCATAAAATCTTTATTATCATTTTCATTTATTTTTAAAAATGGGCAACTCCGATTGGAATTGCCCACTCATTGCACTAATTATGCGATTTTTTCTTGCTTGCACTTAATTTTGCATCAATTGATGTAAATTTGATGTAAATCGCTGTTTTTTCAGTTTTTTATCAAATGAAGTACATCCCGTCTATTCGGTGAAACGGTACATCTTTACATCATCTTAATAGAGCTTGGCACCTGCCGGAATGTGAGGATCCACCATCAGCAAATGCAACTTTTCTTCGCCTTCTTCTTCGTGAATAGCACTGAGGAGCATACCGCAAGAGTCAATGCCCATCATAGCTCTCGGTGGAAGATTTGTGATAGCAATAAGAGTCTTTCCAACCAGTTCTTCCGGCTCATAAAAGCTATGAATACCGCTTAAAATGGTTCTGTCTGTGCCTGTTCCATCATCAAGAGTGAACTGTAACAGTTTCTTTGACTTCGGTACTGCAACACACTCTTTAACTTTTACTGCACGGAAATCTGACTTGCTGAATGTATCAAAGTCTACCATTTCCTCAAACAAAGGCTCAATCTTTACCTTAGAGAAATCAATCTTTTCAGACTCAGTTTTTACATTTTTTTCAGGTGCTTCAGAAGCTGTATTATTTACATCATTTTTCTTATTTACACCATCTAAGGACTTCATTGTCGGGATATGAACTTGCCTTCCCTCTCGTATCCTGTGAACAGAAAATCCAGACTAACCCCAAGCTCCCTGTGTAACCTTAAGAATTTGTCTTCGGTGATCATGCTGACCCCACGAAGAAGTTTATCGTATTGAATTTCTGATATGCCTAACAGAGTCGCTATCTCAAAGTTTGTTAACGCTGCCAGCTTCTGAATCTGTTTGACACGCTCTCCAATCTCCTGCAAATCTGCTTTTGTAATTTCATAGGACATGCGTTCCCCCCTCTTTGCACTTTTATTCTACCAACAGAATGAAAGAATATCTCCGTCCTTTTTTGGTTTTGCGTCATCCTTTTTTGGTTTGAGGCATTCAAATTCCTTTTCTGCTGATACAATAATTTCCTGGAGGAGGGTTTTATACCGGCTGCCTTTGCAGCCAAAACCCGCAAATCTCCAAAGGGGATTTGCACAAGAACAGCAAGCATTGGATATGTCCGTACACATAAGGGGATTCTCCCCCTAACCCCCATGAAGAAAGAAAGGTCAAAGGCTATGGCAAACCGAACCAGGAAAAATAAACTAACGCTCTATCTGAGTGACGATGAAAAATATATTTTAGAAAATAAGACCAGACTGTCCGGTCTGAACAGTCAGTCCGCTTATCTGCGGAATCTGATCATTTACGGCTATGTCTATGAGGTGGACTACCGGTATCTCCATGACTATTCCGTGGAGCTTTCCCGGATCGGAGGTCTGTTAAACCAGATCACGAAGAGAGCCAACACAACCGGGAATCTTTATCCGGAGGACATCAGGGAAATAAAGGAGATCATGGAAAAAATATGGCATACACACGCATCCATGCTATCAAAGCAACCGTTGACCGCTCGATAGCATACATCTGTAATCCCGACAAAACGGACGGTGAATTGTTTGTTTCATCCTATGGCTGTTCTGCCAGGACCGCCGCCCTGGAATTTGCTTTTGCAAACGGGAAAACCACCGGTAATGATGGGAATCTGGCGCACCACTTAATACAGTCCTTTGCCCCCGGGGAAGTCTCTTTTGAAGAAGCGCATCAAATTGGAACGGAGCTTGCCGACCGGCTGCTGGAAGGGAAATACTCATATGTGCTTGCGACCCACATTGAAAAAGACCATGTGCATAACCACATTATTTTCTGTGCCACGGACAACATCAGCCATCGCAAATACAATACCTGCAGACGCAATTATTACCGGATCCGGACACTCAGTGATGAGCTATGCTCCGAACACCATCTGTCCGTCATTGTACCGGGACAGCGCCGTGGAAAGCAGTACGAGGAATGGGAGGCTTCCCACAGCGGAACCTCATGGAAAGACCTGCTCCGGAAAGATATTGATGCTGTAATCAGACTGTCCAACACCTATGATGACTTTATCCGTCTGATGAAACAAAAAGGATATGAAATCAAAGGGGATTCTTGACAGAGCAGGAATCGACTTATCCTCACTGGATTCCAGCCGTCTCCGGGCAGACTATGCTGCCACGGAAAAGGAAAAAACCGCATTACAGAACAGCTATAAAGCTGCCGGCAAAGAATTTAAGGCAATGGAACAGAATCTCCAGAAAATCTGCCAGTATCTTCAAAAGGATCTGTCTCAGGACGAACCAGTTCCCGGGATATCCGATGATCCTTTCCGGTCTTTTTAGCGCAAGAAAACCAAACAGCCATCACAGCCATTTGGTTTTCTTAAAATTACTTCTTCTTTTTTACTTCTTACATCCTTCTGTTCTCATGGATTCCCAGCACTACTGCACATACTGCTGCGATCACAAGTCCGATCCAGAAGATGAATGCGTCTGCAGCACAGTGCTTTTCCGTGACGAACAGCAGGACACCTATCAGGATATATACTGCAAACAGTATGACTTCCACTACAATGTATAATTTCTTATTCGGTTTCGTGTTTTCCATGTCTGTTTTCCTCCTTAGGCTTCTTCTGACTCATCACGGAGCTTCTTCACACGTACTACGGTATAACCCAGGATTACAAGGAGCCATACAATGGGGATCCAGTGGAAACCACATTCACCAAACGGTATATGGCTGTCACTGTCCGTACCATTCTCAACGCTGTCGCTGTCTGCATGGATGCTCTCCTCTTCCTGTATGCCATCTGCATCACTTCCGTCTGCATCGCTGCCATCTGCATCACCTGTCAGGCTGCTTTCATCCGCAGCATCGTTCAGGCTGTCATCCTCTGCCGGATCCTTCTGCCCGGCATTACTGTTGCCGGTACTGTTTCCTTTATTTCCTTTATGGGCATTATTTCCGGAATCATTGCCGGCTGTATTACCTGCATCTGGTGTATTACCTGTGTTACCTGTACTTCCGGAATTGTTATTCCCATTGGTATTGGAGTTATCACCACCGTTATTGCCGCCGTTGTCTCCGGAGTTATTTCCGGAGTTATTTCCGGAGTTATTTCCGGAGTTATTTCCAGAGTTGCCTCCGCCGTTGTTACCGCCGTTTCCTCCATTGCCATTGTTGGAGCCGCCGCCATTTCCGCCGGGTCTGTTACCGTTACTGCCGGAGCTGCCGCCGTTTCCATTGTTTCCGCTGTTGGAGCCACCGCCGTTTCCGCCGTTTCCTCCATTGCCGTTGTTGGAGTTACCGCCATTTCCGCCGTTTCCTCCGGTGCCGTTGTTGGAGCCACCGCCATTTCCGCCGTTGCCTCCGGTGCCGTTATTGGAATCTCCACCATTGCCACCGTTGCCTCCGGTGCCGCTGTTGGAGTCTCCACCGTTTCCGCCGGATCCTCCATTGCCGCTGTTGGAATCTCCGCCATTTCCACCGTTGCCTCCGGTGTTGTTACCACCGTTTCCTCCGGTTTCGCCTGAGCTTCCTCCATTACCGCCGGATCCGCCGTTACCCTTGTTTGAGTCTCCGCCATTTCCGCCGTTGCCGCCACTGCTGGTGCCGCCGTTGTTATTATTTTCCCCTGTGGAGCCGCTGCCGCCGTTTCCTCCGTTTCCACCGTTGCCGTTGTTGGAGTTTCCGCCGTCTCCGCCATTTCCACCCGATGTTGTACCACCGTTATTATCGGTCTTTCCGGGCTGTGTGGTCTCGGTTCCCGTACCGCCGTTACCGCCGTTGCCACCAGGATTCGTGTTATCTCCTGTTGCGTTTCCGCCGCTTCCTGCATCACCGCCTTTGACGGTTCCACTAGGATTGATGGTGATGGTCTTATCGCCTGCGCTGATTCCGGTTCCACCGTTTCCACCATTGCCAGGGATACCGGCTGCGGAATCTCCGCCTTTACCACCGTTGCCACCGGTTACCGTTCCATTGACCGTCGGAGTGATCTTGCCGTTACCGTCGATACCGGCTCCACCGTTTCCGCCATCTTTGCCTTCTGTGCCATTTGCACCGTTGCCACCGATCACCTTTGCATCGTTTCCGATGATAAGTCCGGCATCTGCTGCATTACCGGCGGCTCCGATACCGGGCGCTCCATCCGGATGTTTAGCAGAACCATCTCCACCCTTGATCGTACCGTTGACGATCTCCAGCTTTGTTCCGGGATGTTCATTTATACTTCCATCCTTCACAAAATCAAGTCCGGGCTTCGCTGCATTATTATCATCTGCCTTGTCACCTGTAATGGTATGTCTGCCAAGGTCAATCTTGACCTCACCCCAGGTATCAGGGATTTCAACTGTGTGGTCGATGTCTTTCTTCACAATTACCTTGTAGTTGCCGTCATCATCCACTACAACCTGTACATTGGAGTTTTCTGCTTTTTCCGTTCTGTCCGTAGCATTATTGCCTTTTGTATCACCGGCGCCTCTGTCCTCGAACTGCTTTGCGATATCCTTTGCATCCACGAGGGCTGTTTTGCCGTTTACAGAACCATATTTCTTATGACTGATCTGATATGGTGTTGCTTTCTTCAGACCCGTGATGGTTGCTTTTCCATCTCCATCCGTCAGTATGGTTAATACTTTACCTGTCGGGGTTCCCTGGGAATCCAGCTCCTGATACTCATAAGTCTCATTTGCTCTTCCCTTGAAGGTCAGCGTATGTGCTGTCTTGCCAGTGATCACAGGACTATCATCCGTGATCTCTACTGTTACACTGACTTTGACACTGCCCGGGATCTCGAAGGTCAGTGCATCCGGATAGATTCCAGCTGTGCTCTGCTGTAAGGCAGAAAGCTTGTCCTGATCTACCGTTACCGTATTAGTGATGTCTGCGCCCTTCTTATCGTATGCCTTGACATTGGCAAGCTTCTTTGCTTCCGTTTCTGTCAGTCTGCCTACTTTCTCGATACGGATGGAGAAATTATCTGCTGCGATGGTATTTCCATCCTGTCCCGGGATCACATTGCTGTCTGCACGGTACACCGGAACCAGTGTCACACTGGCTGTGATCTCCGTCTCTGCGGTATATACCTTATCTGCATTGTTTTCCTCAGTCCATGCAAAGAACTTTTCATCTGCCTTTGCCTGCGCATCGGTCTTTTCCTGCATCTTGTCAAAGTAGTCTTTGGTTATTTTACCATTTGCCGCTACTTTGCAGGGATTTGCTGCATTCAGCGGATTCTTCTTCTGGTCTTTGAAGAAGATCATGAAGAAAATTTGACCATCCTGACCATTGTTACCATTCTGGTTTCCTCCATTGACCGTTCCCTCGGTACCACTACCGCCGGAACCACCGATTCCGTTGCTTCCTCCATTGTTGGAGTTACCACCGTTTCCTCCGTTTCCTCCGGTCGTTGTTCCGCCATTCGTATTGTTCGTCTCTCCAATGGAGCCGGAACCACCATTTCCTCCGGTTCCTCCATTGCCCTTTTCGGAGCTGCCGCCATTTCCTGCATCTCCACCGGTAATGGTGCCTCCTTTGTTATCGATCTTTCCGTTGCCGCTGTTGACACCGGAGCCTCCATTTCCACCGGAGCCACCGGGATTGGTATTGTTCTCACCGGTTGCATTTCCACCGTTTCCGGCATTTCCACCGGTGATGGTTCCTCCGTTAATGACTACATCTTTATCGGTCTTGATACCGGAACCGCCATTTCCGCCGTTACCAGGAGTACCTGTTGCGGAATCAGAACCCTTACCGCCGTTTCCGCCTGAGACAGAGCCTCCGTTTACGGTCGTGCCGATGGTTCCTTCGATACCGGAACCGCCGTTTCCACCATTGCTTCCGTTCTCACCATCTGCTCCGTTGCCGCCCTTGATGACTGCATTTGCGCCTACGGTGATACTACCAGCCTGTGACGGCTTGCTGCCCGCAGCTTCCCCTACACCGGCTGCGCCATCGGGATGTGCCGCTGATCCGCTGCCACCCTGGATCGTACCGTTTACGATCTCCAGATTCGTTCCGGGATGTTCTGTCGCTGTATCATCCTTCTTAAATACCAGTCCGGGCTTTGCTTCATTAGAAGCATCTGCATTGTTTCCGGTGATGGTATGTCCACCCAGGTCGATCTTCACATTCTCCCAGGTATCCGGGATTTCCACGCTGTGGTTGATATCCTTCTTGACAATCACTTTGTAATTGCCGTCATCATCTACTACTACCTTGACATTCGGGTTTTCTGCCTTTTCATCTTTGCCCTTTTCCCCATTCGTCTTAGTATCACCCTGTTTATCTTCAAACTGTTTTGCAATGTCTTCTGCATCAACAAGAGCAGTTTTGCCTGTTGTGGAGCCAAGGACATCTCCATCAATCTTATACTCGGTTCCCTTTTCAAGTCCGGTGATCCGGTAGATGCCGTTTGCGGTCTCTTCAATCTTTGCTCCCGCTACCACTGCGCCTGACATGCTATATACTTTGTATTCCGATGCACCGTTCGGCACACCTTCAAAGGTCAGTGTATAGGCTGTCTTTCCGGTCACAACAGGGATCGCATTGGTCACTGTAACATTTACCGTTATGGAAGCATCGCCATACTTGAAAGTCAGCGGGAAGGTTCCTTCTTTCAGCACTGCATCCAATCCTTCCACAGAAATGAGGGTTGTGACATCCTTACCGTTTGCATCATACGCTTCTGCTTTGGCACGCTTGACTGCCTCTGACGTATTAAATGCTCCTTTTTTGATCGAATTCAGATGGATCTTGAAATCGTTTGCTGCAATGATATTTCCATTCTGGGAAATATTGGCCTTCTCCCGGAATACCGCATGCAGTTCTGTAGCCGCACTGATCACAGTCTGGTCGGTATAAACCTTTCCTGCCGTATCCTTCCATGCCATAAACTGGTATCCCGGCAGGACTGCAGCTGCCGCCATTTTCGCATAGGCTGCCTTATCCAGCTTTCCGCCATCCATGACCACCTCAGTGCCGAGCTTCTTTTCCGGGCTGACTTCTTTATTCCAGAATGTCACGGTACACGATGGAACCAGGGTGACATCAATGGTCGTTGCCTCCCCGATCGTACTGCCCGCATCCCCATTCGTATAAGCAATGATCCTGTTATTCTGATCTTTTACTGCTTCCACCATTGAAGTAACGTCTTTTGTGTTCGCAAGAATGCTTTTTAATATATTGCTGCCTTCCACATTGATCTTAAAGTGTACGGTCTGGTCATTTTCTGGTACCACTAACTGGTATTCATGATCAAATCCGGAGGAAGCAGCTGCCTTGGTGATCCAGTTTCTCACAGGCGTTCCGTAGGCTGTATCCAGCGTTCCACCCTTGATACGGATTGTCAGCATCTGACCTGCAACAAAGCTTACGTTCAGATAACTTGGCTGTGTGACCGCCAGTGTACTGCCCTTCCAGCTTCCTGCGTCCTCACTGAAGTTTACTGCTCCCAGATCTGTCGTATTATCATGAGAGAGCCATTTTGCTGTAAATGAAGGATTCTGTAAACTTCCATCCGGTGAAAATTTCAGATTGTCAAGCGTCGTCTGATCCGGGACAATGATACGGATATTGCTCGCACTCTGTGTGTTCGCTTCCAGTCCTGCCGGAATCGTATTAGTATCCATGGAGCCTCCGGAAACATGGATATGCACGACGTGAGACTTTTCATAAGACGCTTCCAGATCGTAAGATGCGGATGTGGAAGTGAACTTATAGGTATAGCTCTTATCCGTCCAATCAAAGCCTGCCTTCAGGCCTGTGGTACTTCCTGTCTCTGCCAGCTTCGTAAGTATATCAAAGGTTTCATCCTCCGTGATGCCTAAATCTGCTTCCGTAGGGTTCGGGTCTGATGGGTTCATGGCAGGGAACTTCAATGTGACTTCCACATTCTTAAATACTTCCACTTTGCCGTTCTGACTGCTTACCGTGATGTCTTTACTCTTCTGTTCGTCAAAATAAGTCGCTGTAAATTCCGGTGTCGTCACAGCGGAGCCAGCCGCTGATGTCACCTGAATGGTTGTCCTGTCATGGGTTACGGTGGAACCGGAACTGCTTCCGCCGTTCACCTTACCAACATAATAGATCAGGTCGCCATTGACCGGCTTCTTAACGGTTACCGTGATGTTGCCGGTACCCTGGTCCTTTGATATATTAAATTCGGAGGCATCCAGCATCTGTGGAGCTCCCTGTACATCCACGCCCATGGATACCCACACCTTATCTACATCAATGGAATAATCCTCTCTCGGCTTAATGGTCACCGTGTAAGGGGTAAGCTGATGATAGGGATTATTCGGCTGTGTCTGTGGTTTCACCAGTTCAGCCGGAAATTCCGGGGAACCAATTGATGCCAGTGCTGCCACTCCGCTACGTTCCTCCCAGTTTAATACAGCGGAGTATTCTCCAAGGTAAAAGGTCTGGTTATCCTTCGTTGCGGTATAGGTATAGGTTGCACCATTCTTCACAGCAGTGAAGGTATCTCCAATAGCTTTTAATGTGACACTCACCTGACTGTCACCTAAGGTAGTATCGTTGCTTGTATCTACCGCCTTGACTGTATAATCTGCTGTGGATGTCAGCACGTAGCCGTCCACCGTGATCTTTCGTACATTCGCATCCGTGTTGCTTACCGTAACCGCACCACTACGGAGTGTGATCGCACCGGTATCACTTACATCAATGTTCGTACCATTGCTATCTGCATGAACGGTGTTCCCGTTCATTTCCTTAATAATAGAAGAATTCTTCAGCATTCCATTTGTGACTTCCGTTACATTTTCCTTGATGATCTGAACCTCTTCGCCGGCTTCTGCAAGCTCCAGTGCATCTGCAAGAGGGGCGTATTTCACACCGTTAATGGATGCCTCCGCATCCATCGGTGCTGCTACTACGCTGACTTCACCTTTTTTACTGCTATCCGGCTGTCCCGGGTCGGCGCCATCAGCGTAGCCGCCGAATTCGATAAAGAAACCTTTTGTGTCGGAAAAAGTATCATTATAGTTTCCTTCAAAAACATCATTTAAACCTTTTGATATCAAAACCATTACACAAGATTCTTTGTTTTGGATATCTGAAATTGTGGTATCATAAAGCGTTTGATTTATATAAGCTGCACCGTTCGGTTCACCATTCGCCCATAGTTCGTTTGCTATTTCAGTTCCTGATTCTGGACCACAAGCCCAATAAAATGCTCCTTTATCTGTTGTTACTATTTTTAGACTACCGCTTTTCCTATTAATTTCACTTTCATTACCATTTATTCTTGCTCCATCGCTTTTTAATAACACTGTTCCACCAGTCCAGATACGATTATTAGACAGTGATCTTAAATACGTTATCTCATCAACTGAAGTAAATGTTGAAAGGTAACCTTGTTGTCCAGCGATTTTTAATGTACGAGCATAATTAAATGCATCACTCCAGCTTTTCATTTGTTCAACATAGAGATAATAATGGCCGTTTTTATTCCACTGGGTTAATTTTATATTCGCACTGTTAAATTGATCCAGACCCTGATTTTCATTTCCATTAATTGAAATATAAACGTTCATATTATCTACATAATCAAATACCATAGAATGTATTTTTTCCTGTAGTTCTTGAGCTGAAAGTCCATTTATAAAAATCCATGTAGCAGATTTCTTATATTCATCTGTTGCAAAAGCATCCACAATAAGACTATCCGGTAATTTACCATTAGATAATGTAATTGTCATCATAGAAATTTTATCGCCATTTGTATTAACCTTCGCATTTGTATACTGGAACTTTTGATGTGTCTCATCTGTCCAAACCGGTGTTCCTAATTTTATAGTATACTTACCCTGTACATTCGCATATTCCACCGCACTTGTAAATGAATAATCCATTTCTACAATTACATTTCTAGTGAAATAAACTGCTTCCTGTGATGTAGTTTTTACTTCAGGAGATTTCTCTTCCATGCTATTTGTGTTATCCTCATCTGCAGGATCCACACTCTGTTTTTCATCAGTCAGTTCAAGGGTAGCAGCCTGTATGCCATCATTATCCTCCGACTTCTGCTCATCAGAAGCTGTTGTTTCTTCCGTTTTTGAAGTTTGGGTATCTTCTGCTTTTGCAGACTTTCCAAGACGATCAAGGACATAGGTTACTTCATATTCTCCTAAAGTATAAATATCAAAATCTCCAGGATCAGATACCTTTACTTCATAAAGGTCTTTATCATAAATAATGCCTTCCGTCAGATCATAATCTTCCTGACCCCACTCTAAGTAGAGATCCGGTGCTTCATACAAAGCGTTTTCTTCCACGGCTGCCTTCACAGTAACCGTTCTCTGAAATGTGATGACCTGATTTTCCTGCGTGTCATCCTGTCCATTTTCCTGTGTTCCTTCTGTTGTCACAGGCGTAAGGGAATAGGTCACTTCGTAGGAGCCGATCTTGTTAATATCGAAGCCTCCAAGATCCCCTACCGTTAACGTATATTTTACATCATCATAAAGAATGTCATCTGTCAGGTCGTAGTCTTCTTCTCCCTGTATCAGCACCAGTTCCCGTGCTTCATACACGGGTACTTCGTCCTCAGAAGCCGCTACTACATGAACCGTTCTTGTAAAGGTGATGACCTGCTTTCCCTGTGTATCACCGGTATTGGTGGCATCCCCCTCTGTTACATCAACGGCTTCCGCATCCATGGGTTCTGACTGATAACTCATATCTACAGCCGTTCTCGGTCTGGATACACCCAGTACACCGGTGTCTACGGTATTCTCCTCACTCTGTGCTGCATCCTCTCCGCTGACCGCATCTGCAGTATCTTCTGCATTGCTGCTGTCAGAATTCGTATCTCCCTGTCCGGCATCCGCACTGTCTCCTCCATTGCTGCTGTCGGAACTGTCGGATCCGTTATCAGAACCCGCATTATCAGAGTTATCGCCGGTCTGGGTGTTATCCCCTCCCTGATTGTCTCCACTGTTCTGGTCTTTGTTTTCATTATCCGAATTGGAAGCATCCCCCGAATCTCCCGGCTCCAACGTTCCATCATCCTTGGAAGTCAGGGAATAGGTTACCTCATAGTCTCCCACGGTATTGACATCAAATCCGCCATCATTCACTACAGCCAGTTCATACATGCTGCTGTCATAGGTAATGTCTTTCATCAGATCATAGTCTGTGGCTCCCTGCGTGATGGTAAGCTCCGGTGCATCATACAGTGCACTTTCCCCATTACTTCCTTCTAAAGCATCCACAAGATTGATGGATCCGATTACCAGCACTGCCGACAGGATTCCGGCAAGCCATCGTTTCGTCTTTCCTTTACGCTTTTTCATACGTTCTCTCCTTTTGCATCGTATTCATTAAAATCTATGTAAAATCAACAGGTACCTTTGCGTACCTGAAAATGTTCCGTCAGTTCTTTTAAGATCTGTGCCTGGTTTGCCAGTTCCGAGGATGCGGCTGCATTCTGCTCGGATACGGCAGAACTGTTCAGTTCCTCCCTGAGGGGTCTTGATCCATTGTTTTCCTTTTTCATCGGTTTCTCCTTCTTATCCTTATTTATTCTTCCAGGAAGTTCCTTTTTCCGTTTTCCTCAAGGAAGGTGAGAAGCTTCCCATAGCTGAGAGGCGGTGCGATGAGATACCCCTGCAGGTAATCACATCCCCAGGATGCCAGGGTTCTCGCCTGGTCCAGTGTCTCAATTCCTTCTGCCGTGACCTGGATGTTATGACGGTGTGCAATACGGATTATCTCTTCGACCAGATCCTCTGCCATCCTGCTTCCCTCCGTTTCCCAGACCAGTTCCTTATCGAGCTTCAGGGTCTGGAACGGGATCTGGGACAGCCGAAGCAGGTTGCTCTCCCCTTTGCCGAAGTCATCTAACGCCAGCCGGATCCCCTGGCTGCTCAGCTGTTCCACCATGCAGCTGAAATTCTCTGCATTCCTGACCTTGCACATCTCGGTGATCTCCATGCAGACCTCACTTCTTGATACTTCATACTTTCTGAGTATCTGCATGATGTTAGGTACGGTCTCCGGAACCTCACAGACCTCCGGGGATAAGTTGATGTTGATCCTCTTAAGTCCGTAGGCTCTCAGCTCCGGGATCCTTCTGCAGGCTTCCCGGAACACCCATCTGTCGATCTCAGCGATCCATCCTTCTTCTTCCGCTTTTGCTGCAAGCTGATCCATGTTGTAGTAATTGCCGTTTTCATCCTTCAGACGGAACAGGGCTTCCGCTCCCCAGATCCTCTTTTTCTCCACGTTGTAAAATGGCTGGAAAAAGCACTCCTTTTCCCCATGGAATGCCTTTTCGCCGATACAGCCATCCTCCTTCAACAGTTCCATGCCGTTCTCCTTATTTCTCATGTTGGTATTTTTCTTTTGTACGAAAGCTCCGGGCAGATTCCCGAATGGTCACTTTACCGATGACAGCCGGAACTGTGCGAGAACCTTCCCGGTAATCTCCCGCCTGCGGAATGCTCCAAGCTCCCTGCTGTCTTCTGACCTCGGGCGGTTATCCCCCAGACAGAAGTAGCATCCTTCCGGTACGGTATAGGGCAAGGTGATCCAGTCATCCCTGTCCTGTTCCCCGAACAGGATTTCCGTTTCCGCTGCCCGTTCCCCATTTCTGGTCAGGTGTCCCAGGTCATCCAGATCGATCACATCTCCCGGCTTTCCTGCAATGCGCTTTACAATGTCCCGTTCCAGATCCTGCCTGTGGATGACCACCACATCTCCATAATCCGGCTCCCGAAAGAGCCGTCTCTGGTACAGAAACAGATCTCCATCCCGGTAAGCGGGGCGCATGGATCTGCCGTGTACCATGCCGATGCCAAACATCCAGTAGAGCAGTACAAGTACCACGCCCAGGTGTGCACCGATGATCAGAAGCTCCATCCTGCGCTGTTTTCGTTTCTGCAGTTTCCGTTTCTTAAACTCCAGTTCAAATTCCAGCTCAGTCATGCGGTACTCCTGCACTTTCCAAAGAGTCTGTCTGCACCCCGTTTTCCGGGTCAAAGTCCAGTATCACATTGATGATCTGCCGGAAGTCCTGTAACTCCCTCCGCAGCTGCTTTGCCCGATTGTTTACCCCTTCCGCTTCCTCTTCTGCCTGCACAAGGATTTCTGCTTTCTCTGCCTCCAGCCCCTCCTGGAACTCTTTCTTTATCTGCTCCAGCTCCGCTTCTTTCTGCGACTCCATTTTTAACAGGGCAGCTTCCCGTTCCTTCATCCGCTGTTCCCGCAGATGGTAAGCGGAAAGCTCGGTTTCCCGTTCAATGGCATTTTCCGAAATCCTGCTCAGCTTTTCTGCCAGCTCCTCATATTTCTTCTGCATGGTATTCTGCTGTTCCATCATCCGCTGGTTTTCCGATTCCAGGGAGTCCACCTTCGTCAGAAGCTCTGCCATCTGCGTGGTCAGTGCTTCCTTTTCTTTCACCAGTCTCTGGTTCTTCTGGAGCAGGACACGGTGTTCTTCCTTCTTCTCTGTCTCCATCGACCGGATGAGCGTCTGCAGCAGTTCGCAGGTAGCTTCCTTGTCATAACCACGGAATGCTGTTTTCATCGAATCCAACTGATCCATCAGGGTCTTTTCATTCACGGTCTCCACTGCTTCCTCCCCTGCCTGTACTCTGGCAGTCTTTCTGGTTTCCTCACTCATTCTGGTTTCCTTTCCGTTTTATCCTTAAGTATCTATTTTCATTCCTTACAGACAGCGTTCTGTCCTTTTGATCATGTTTCCATTCCTTGCATCCAGGATGATATCGTAAGAAGTCAGGTCGGCATACGCTTTCAGAAGGTACACCGGAATTCCTTCTTCATAGGAAAGAGCAGGAAAAACCCATAAATGGATCTTTTCTACCCGGGGTAACTCTCTGCCGGCAATCTGCATTGCCGTTTCTCTGCTGATCCTGTTCAGATGTTCCTTTCCTTCCATACGCATCATCACGTCTTTCGTTTTGTACTGAATTTCGTTACAAAATGTTTGCCCCCCCCCGAAAAAATCGGGAAGGGGAACATTTTAAAGGAGAATTCTGTTACACAATTCTTTTACACACATTATTCATAACGGAGGGCTGTTACTGTGGACTACCACTGAGCGAACGATCTGCTCCATGCAAAGACAAGCTGCCGAATATTGGGGACAAAATTGTATGTGGGCAATATTTCCGGGCAATACCACATAATCTGCATTATGTGGTAGAAGCAGACAGGGATTGCCTTATGCAAAACGTATTAAAAATATGTTTTATACGCTGATTGTATTGTGAAAATAGGCCCTTTACGGATTCTGTATCAGATTCTGCACAATTTTTTGCGAAAAAAGTCGAATTGTATCATTGACATACAAATTTATTTTTGGTATATATGAATTGCGGAGAAAAATTATGGTACTTTTGGACAGTATTTCCAGGTAAGGAAACATACCATTATGTATAGACACCGCTTTTGGATACCATTTCTACCACATAATGCAGATTATGTGGTATTTTTGTTTTTCTGCCCCGATTTTTCTCACATCTGCTCTGATTCTTCTCTTATTCCGCTCTGATTCAGACCTGATCGGTAAGCTTATGTTACTAATCCCAGCACCTGCATCCGTCTTCCATGGTTCTTAACAGTGGTCATGGTATAGATCCTGGTCGTGTTGACATTGCTGTGTCCCAGTATATCCGCCAGGTAAAAAAGATCCTTCCATTTTTCCCAGAACACCCTGGCAAAAAGGTGGCGGAGGTTATGGGGGAATACCTTATCCGGACAGATTCCGGCTGCGGCACCGATGGCTTTCATCTGCGACCATATATTACTGCGGTCCAGTGGATTCCCGAAGCGGCTGACGAACACACTTCCCTTACAGATCCCTTTTTTTCTGCAGTATTTGAGCAGCTTCTCCCTCAGCTCTTTCACCAGATACACCTGTCTTTTCTTTCCCTTGCAGGAAACCTCTGTTTTCCCGCTTTTCACAGCGGCTACGGTGATATATTTCAATTCACTGATCCGGATCCCGGTCGCTCCGATGGTCTCCATGATGAGTGCGGTCTGCTCCCGTCCCATCCGGTAAGCCTTTTCGATCAGCTTTTTGTATTCTGCCCTGCTCATTTCCTTTTCTGTGGAACGGAACATCTGCTTCTGTACCTTTACCGTCTTCACCCGGCTCTGCGTTTCTCCCATAAAGTCCAGAAATCCATTCAGGGCTACCAGCATGCTGTTTGCACTGCTCGTTTTGTAATGCTCCTGCAGCCATGCCTTGTAGGCGATCACTTTTTCCTTGGTAATGCTCCGGTTTTCTCCCATCCACTGCAGGAAGTGCATATTCCGCAGAATCTGCGCATCCGTTCCGAAGGAACGGAGCGCCATTCCGC
>ENA-OWPM01001383-OWPM01001383.1-human-gut-metagenome-genome-assembly--contig:-NODE-1383-length-19688-cov-5.914684_pt1 | contig 19688 bp, 16 predicted proteins | sample MGYA00248267_ERZ651852 | MGnify/ENA primary metagenome ERZ651852 (study PRJEB26924, sample SAMEA4378228) | human gut metagenome | biome: human gut; feature: human-associated habitat; material: faeces...
TCTCCAACTTCCTCGCCGTTTCGGCAATACCGCTCTGTGTGATCACCGCGAAGAAATCCTATTACCTCAATCTCAAATTCATATTCCTCATCATACCATTTTTTCATAATTACCCTCCAGTCGAGTAGACTAACACCTCACAATGTAAGCCCCTCACAGAATCCGTACGTGCGGCTTTCCCGCATACGGCTCCTCATAATAACATTCACAGTTAAAATAATTTAAAATATATCTTTGGCTTCGCTAAAGGATAGTATTTCAGCATTTCTGTATAACCATCCCAGTTATAGCTTTTCATATCACTTTGCCTATTCAGTGTCTTGCATAGAAATTGCTGTACTCTATGTAGAAAATTTGTTATCCTCTTACCATTAAAGGAGGTACCATAGTACCTATAATGCCCAATCAATTTGAGATTTAATGATTTTATCATTTCCTTAACTGGCATAGTTCTATTCTCGTAAAGCCACTTTTTAGTGTCTTTCAGCTTTTGTTTAAATTTCTTCCTACTTGTTTGTAACATTACACATGGATACCCTCTGCGACTTTTCCCACAATAAAACGTAAATCCTAAGAAATCAAATGTTTCAGGTTTACCTTCTCCCCTCGCTTTCCGGTTACTTTCTGCAAATTTACCGAACTCCAGTAATCTGCTTTTGCTATCCTCCAGCTCTAAGTTGAATTTCCCCATTCTTTTCTTGAGTTCGTCATAGTATTTCTCAGCTTCCCATTTGTATTGAAATCCTGCTATAAAATCATCTGCATAAACTGTCAGAAAACTATCACCCTTTGTTTCTTTTGTAATAATAAACTTATACCACAACATCAAAACGTTATGCATATAAATATTTGCTATTATTGGGCTTATGATATTCCCTTGAGCAGAGCCGTCTGTACTTTCATCAAATACACCATCAGTTATTACTCCCGCTTTCAAGTATTTCTTAATCAACCATAGCAGATTTGGGTCTTTTATGTATACTCCCAAGAATTTCATTATCCATTCATGATTCAAGTGGTCAAAGAAACCTTTGATATCCGCATCAACAATGTAATTTATTTTTCCACTATACATTCTGTTATAAACTTCCTTTATAGCATCATGACAACTACGTCTCGGTCTGAAACCATGCATATTTTCCAAGAATTTTGGTTCATATATTGCTTCCAGTATCTTCTTTATTGCAAGTTGTACAATCTTATCTTCATAGGACGCAATTCCTAATGGTCGCATTTTACCATTACCTTTCGATATAAATACTCTTAATGATGGTAACGGCTTATATGACTTGTTCTTTAACTGTTTTACTAAGTTAGATATATTTTCTTCTAGATTTGCTCCATACTTTGCTTTTGTTAATCTATCAATGCCAACTGCCTTGTTTCCATCTAGCTCTTTGTGGCACTGTCTAAGCATATCATCATTAATATGATGATATAGCGAAGTAAATTCTGGCTTTCTAGTATTTGCTGATATTTCTGCTATTCTTTCTAATTTTGTTCCCATTATTTCTCCTGTCCCTGAGTACAGATAATGTGTCCTCAGAAAGATTGTTATTATGTAGTCCCCTTCCCTCCACTGGCATTACCCAGTCTCAGCAGTACTATGAGACTATCCGACTGCCTGTCGTTCGTTTGACATTCTCCGTTTTATTGTTGTTTGTCATACTTATTATAAAGAAACGACAGGCTCTCCCCAGTTGATAATTAACCATAGTGTAAAGCATGATTGGCCCTTTGACCCCGTAGTGCCACATAGTTCTTGCCATCTTGACCTATGTGATGTTGCCTTCCGCAGTAATTAATACGTCGGCCATCTAGATTAATAAAATTTCGAGGCTCAATAGCATTTCAACCCTACTTTCTCGCTGTCTACGCTTAGCTCCCACCATTACTGATGACAACTCAAGACTCGCTATTGCTGGTTGGCTAGACCTTATTCAAACAGGATTTCCACCTGCTAGGTTAATTACCCTTAGCTGGGCGCACAATTACAATTTATCTTTTAGCATTAAAACTATTTCCATTCAGCCTCATAAAACAAACTAAACTTAACAACTGAATGATGTTCTTGTCCACTTATACTGTAATAAACATTGTATAGATCCTCTCTAATACTTAGCCTTTCTATGGTTCCTACTTCTCCCCCAATACTACAAATATGTGCTGTTATCTTTTTATTGCAAGCTATTGGTCTCCAACATATTTCATATATAAGTAATACTATAATTGTTAATATTCCTATAATCTCCATCTTTATTTCTCCTGAAATTTTGAGTTTTTATTGTTCTTCATAATAATTTAAAAATCTACTTTTATATTCATTCATATTATCAGCATTATCAAAAACAATATCTATATATTCATCTAAGCAGTATCTGAACACTATTTTTTCATTTAATTTAACAATATAATAATCTGCTAATCCTTTATAATTTTTTCCTAAATCCTGTTCTGTTAAGTGCCTGATAAGTTTGTTATAACTTAAATCATTTACTTTACACTTTAGATAATAATGCTTTATTTCTATAACTTCATTTTCAATTTCTATATTTTTACTAATTAAATTTAAAGTTTTTAATGCATTTTTATTCCTTATATAACTTTTAATTTTTACAAAGTCATATACAAAATCATCGCTGTAGGTATTAGCAATAAACATAATTTCATCTTTATCATCAAATATTTCTTTAAAAGTTTCAATACACCGTTTATTTACTGTATCTATATATATTGGATCACTTGTTTTCTCATAATCAATATCCTTTGATAAATTTAAACAAAGTGTATATTTGTTATTTTTCCATATGATAGGATATATCTTAAAATCATTTAAAATATCTGATATTGTATTCACCATATATATTCCTCCCATTGATATTCACCACTTTTTTCCTTTATTTACATTCTATCATCTTTTAATTTTTTTACCATAAAAATTCTTTATTTAAACATTTTATATTTGGACACAAAATTGCCATATTACACATATATAATATAATCATAAAGTGATTTAAAAGTTTTTCATTATTATCCCTTATTAAATATAGAATTAGTATAAAGAGTAGCTTTCCCCAAAGCTGCTCTTTATATTTTCTAAATTGAATTTTATGGTTCTAATTCTTTCAAGAAAAAACGTAATGCCATTACTGTTTTAGATATTTTGTTTTAATTATTCAATTTTTAAAGATCACTATATTTGATTACTACATTAAATATTTTGGCTTTTAAATTCTTTGAAAGAGGTTGTTCCAAAATTGTTTGTCCAACACTTGTTGTTGGATCAAACTATTTTGGTCACAACCTCTTTCATTAGAATTTTTATCTGAAATATTTACGCAATCGAGTATATCATATATTGAATTTCGGTTTTTATCCACTAAACTCAGTACCTCCATTGTATCTTATGTAATTATTTGTAAAACTAGAGCAAAAACCTTAAAACACTTTTTTAAACCATATATACTATATATAGCTATTACACTTTGCTATAAATATATCTGTTTTAAGGAGACCTTTATGGATTATCTATACATTGAAAATCTAGCTGTAAGATCTAAAGCTGGTGATAAATATTCAAAAGAACTTCTTTCCCTTGAATTTCGCCCTTTTATAATAAGCATTTCTAAAAAAACTTTTATACATGGATATGATATTGAAGATATTCAAAGTGAATGTTACAGTATTCTTTTTAAATGTATCGCTTTATATGAACCTTCATATCATAGATTTGTTGCCTATGCTGTAAATGGTATAAAGAATAGTATCAATGCACTAATTGAAAAGAGTAAAAACAGAAGTTCTGCTGAAGGTAATGAAGCTCTTACTTTATGTAGTAATCTAGAATATGTTCTAAGTTCTAATACTCAAACTATAGAGGAAGCTCTTTGTGAAGAATCTGATTATGAAAATCTGTTTTTAGCTATTAATAAATTAAATTCCAAAGAAAAATTCCTTATTACTGCTGTTTATTTTAGAAGAAAAACTCTAACAGAGTATTCAAAACTTACTAATATACCTTACTATGATATCATTACCATTAAAAATTCTGCTTTAAAAAAGCTTCTTATTTATCTGAATAATTTTAATCGCATATAGATATATAAGCCTATATATACTTACATTTTAATAGTTACTACACTCCTAAAGCAATATGGACCTTGGTCAATATTGGGCCCCTTCTCTTATTTCAATTATAATTTATTTTCAAAATGTGTCCATAAAACTATGCTAGCACCAATATGGTATTATAATATTAGTAAATTAATTTTAATAAGGAGTGATTTTATATGAATATAGATAATGTACTTGTTCTATTACCTTTAGATGATGCTCAAAAAAATAAACTTGAAAATAAATTTGATAAAATAAATTTTATTTACAAAAATTCCAGTGATATCACTAGTAATTTAGTGCAAGATATAGATGTAATAATAGGTAATTCACCTCCACATCTTCTAAAAGATGCACATAAATTAAAATGGCTTCAACTAAATAGTGCTGGTACAGATAGTTATATAAAAGATGGAGTATTAAGTGAAAATGTAATTTTAACTAATGCAACTGGTGCATATGGACTTGCTATTTCTGAGCATATGATAGCAGTTCTTTTAACCATATTTAAAAAGTTAAACATATATAGAGATAATCAAAAAAATCATATATGGCGTGATGAAGGAATGGTTAGATCAATCTATAGCTCTAAGGTTTTAATAATAGGCCTTGGGAACATTGGAGAAGAATTTGCTAAAAGAGTAAAAGCATTTGGTGCTCATACAATAGGCGTAAGAAGATCAAATTTAAATAAGCCTGATTTTATTGATGAATTATATTTGATGGATAAAATTGATGAGCTATTACCTGAAGCTGATGTTGTAGCACTTAGTCTTCCAAATACAAATGAAACATATAAAATGTTTTCAAAAGAAAAACTTGATTTAATGAAAAAAAATTCTGTACTTTTAAATGTAGGAAGAGGTAATGTTTTAGACACTGAAGCCTTATGCGATGCAGTAAAATGCGGTCATCTTTTGGGTGCCGGATTAGATGTAACAGATCCTGAACCACTTCCTAAAAATCATAGAATATGGGATATAGATAATATAATAATTACGCCTCATATTTCTGGTGGATATCATATAAAAGAGACACTAGAAACCATTTTAGAAATAAGTATACATAATCTGAACAATTTATTAAATGATGAAAAATTAATGAATATTGTAGATTTTTCAACTGGATATGCAAAAAAATAATTTGCTAGAATCATATAACATAAACTAAATATATTAACATTAAAAAAATGGCTGCGCCATGCTCATTCAAAGAAAGATTTTTTAAATTCTAGAAATTAAACCATAGGGAAATACGTTCTCTATGGCTTTTATATTTATATTTTTAATTTTAACACTTCATTAGGTAAATAATCCTGCCCCTTCTATGATTTCCTGTTCCATAAATAAGCTTAAAACTGCTTCGTTATAATCACTTAACTTTTGTGATTTCTTTATTTTTTTATCATACTTTTTATTATCTGAAAATATGTGAATCATGTACTCCCATAATTCTTTCATTCTAAATATTGCATTTTTATCTTCATTAAATAATTCTATATATCTATTTAAAAGTTCATCATGAAAATCTTTTAATACTTCTTTATTTATATTTTGCTATTTCTTTTGCCTTATCTATAAGTTCTAATTTATATGGTTCTGACATATCTGGGAATCTTGTTCCAAGTCTTTCATCATTAACTCCAATTAAAGGATTATCTCCAAATAAGTTTATAAAATCTTTAATTAACATTAATGTTCCTGGTTCAAAACTTGTATTTATACCACCACATGCGTTTGTTACAATTATTTTTTCTATTCCTAATTGCTTCATAACATAAACAGGATATGTTACTTATTTCATTGTATATCCTTCATAATAATGAAATCTTCCTTGCATTAATAATACTTCTACATCATTTATTCTTCCAAATACTAATTTTCCTTCATGGCCTTTAACTGTAGACACTGGAAAATTCGGAATACTTTCATATGAAATATCTTCTTTATCTTCTACTACATTAACTAAATCACCTAATCCAGAACCTAATATTACAGCTATTTTAGGCTTTCTATTTACCTTTGATTTAATAAATTCAACTGATTCCATTATTTTATCATACATACTTTTTCCTCCACGTTATATAATCTTTTATAGCCCCTCTTCCTTTAGTATATTATAATCAATTTCTAAAATTATGTTTATTCATACATGCTTTAATTATAATGTTGTTTAACTTTTTATGTCTGCTCAATCTACTCTATCGACATAAATCGAACTTAAATTATAGAAACTACAAAATAACTTGTGATTGTTCTTATAATGTGATATCCTTGAAAATTGTTAGCTTTGTTTATGAAAGCAGAAATTAAAATACGGAGGATAATCATGGAAAATATAAATGAAAGACAAAATCCATGGGCATTATTGCCAATTGGAGTGTTTTTAGTTATTTTTTTAGGAGTAGGTTTTTTAAGTAAGGATTTTTATACAATGCCTGCTATTGTAGCATTTTTAATTGCATTATTAGTAGCTTTTCTACAACATCAAAAACATGGATTTAATAAAAATATGAAGGTTATTTCACGAAGCATTGGAGATGAAAACATTGTAACAATGTGTCTAATCTTTTTAGCATCTGGAGCCTTTTCTGGTGCAGTAAAGGCTGCAGGTGGAGTAGAAAGTACTGTAAATTTAGGACTTAGTATTATGCCTTCAAATATTGCAGTAGTTGGTTTATTTATAATTGGATGTTTTATTTCAGTATCTATGGGAACTTCCATGGGAACAATTGCAGCCATGGCACCAATTGGAGTTGGGATTAGTGAAAAGACTGGAATTCCATTACCAATTTGTATTGGAGCAGTAGTATGCGGAGCAATGTTTGGAGATAATCTATCAATGATTTCAGATACAACAATTGCAGCAGTACGTACACAAGGATGTGAAATGAAAGATAAGTTTAAGGAGAACTTTATTATTGTTTTGCCAGCAGCTATTATAACAGCAATATGTTTTTTTGTAATTGCTGGAAATGAAACATCACAAAATTTTGGAAGTTTAGATTATAGCTTTATTAAGGTAATGCCTTATTTTCTTGTGCTAATTGGTGCATTAATAGGGATTAATGTATTTGTAGTACTCATTAGTGGTACTATCTTATCATTGATTGTTGGATTATCAACTGGAGCAATGAACTTTTCAAATATGTTTGTATCTCTAGGAGATGGAATAACTGGAATGTATGATATTACTATTATATCTATTATTGTGGCAGCAATTGTAGCAATTGTAAAAGAATATGGAGGAGTAAATTATATCTTACATGTTGTAAAAAAGAGAATCCGTGGAAAACGTGGTGCAGAGTTTGGTATATCTATTTTAGTATTATTGTTAGATTTATGCACAGCTAATAATACAGTGGCAATTGTAATGGCAGGGCCAATTGCAAAAGAACTCAGCGATGAATTTGAAGTATCGCCAACTCGTGCAGCATCTCTTCTAGATATATTTGCCTCCTTAGGACAGGGTATAATTCCATATGGGGCACAATTGTTATCAGCTGCTACTTTATCTAGCTTGACACCAATTGCAATTATGAGATATCTGCCATATCCCCTTTTAATGGGCATTAGTGCAATATTATTTATTTTGTTTAGAAAGAGAAAATAAAATTAATAGTCTAATTTTTTCAATTAACAAATTAAACATAATAATTTTTTGCAAAAGTTTATGTTTCTATTCATACTAATGAAAATATTGATTCATAAAAGAATAAATATTATAAATAAGGATAATGGATATATTTGTTTAAACAAATATATCCATTATCAAAAATATAAATTCTAAAACAACTTCTTCTTTTAAAAAATATTATATGTCCAACTTCTTAGGCTGTGCAATCAAAGTAATTTTATAAATTAGCTTTAAATCAATTCTTCAACCCTTGCACCAATTCTTTATGGCTCGCATATTGGAGCAAATCTTTCAACAACGCAAGAGGAAGGTCATTTTACATAAAATTATTTTTAATTATATTCTAAAGTGACTTTACATAAATATTCTTAGATAATTCTCTAAGTTTGTTTATATCTAATATATATATTTTTTTATCACCACATTTTATAATTGATTTTGATTCCATTTCTTTAAGAGTTCTATTCAAATGTCTATATGTTGTACCTAAGAATTGGGCAATGTCTAAATATGATGAATTCAAAATTATATAATTTTTGTCTGTAAGATGTTCAACTAAATAACTAGCTACCCTATTGATAAGTGGATATACAAAATTATATGAGCTATTATTAATAGTTCCATAAAGTTTTTCACTCAAAGAATCTACCAAATGGTGTAAAAGTTTTACATTATCAAAATGCTTTTTTCTAAGTATAGTAGAAAGTATTGCTATCAAAAAAGTATCTTCTACTGCATCAATATTACAAAGTATAGGTATACCTTTTAAAAGTTCTAAATCTCCTATTGTATTAAAATCTTTATAAAACTTTAAAGTCATATAATTTCTTTATCTAGCTTAGCATCTTTAATAGCTCCAATTACTACTCCATGAGCTCCTAAATCCTTGCATAACTGTACATCATATTTCATTATTTCAAGTTCTTCTTTAGTATAAGTAAAGTTTCCTCAACGAGGTCTTATTATAACCATTACTGGTATATCTAATTTTTCTACTGTCTTTTTAATTGTTCCATAACTTGGAGTAGTTCCATCCTCCATTAAGTTGTCACAAAGCTCTATTCTATTTGCACCTTTTTCAGCAGCTAAGACAGCCTCATTATAATTTCCAACACAAGCTTCAAATATAGTCATATTATTCCCTCCAAGATAATTATTTTAGTGTGTCTTAAATCTCAAAAATATATTCATGGGACCTGGTCCATTCTCTTTTTTTTAGAAAAGTCCAGTTCATCTATTTTATCAAAGTTAATACAATATTAATAATAAAGTCCTTCTTTATCTTTATTAAATTGACTATTATAAAGCTCTGCATAAAAGCCATCTTTGCTAAGCAATTCATCATGTTTTCCACTTTCAACAATTTTGCCATCTTTAAGAACGATAATTTTATCTGCATTTTTTATAGTACTTAGCCTATGAGCTATTACAAATGTTGTTTTACCATTCATCAAATTTAACATTGCTTTCTGAATTGCCATTTCTGTACGGGTATCAATAGATGAAGTTGCTTCATCTAGAATTAAGATAGATGAGTCCGTTAAGCTAGCTCTTGCAATTGCTAAAAGCTGTCTTTCACCATGAGACAAATCCCCTCCGTTATCAGATAAAACAGTATCATAGCCTTCAGGTAATTGCATAATAAAATGATGTGCATTAGCAAGTTTTGCTGCCTCTTCCACTTCTTCATCAGTAGCATTTAATCTTCCGTATCTTATGTTTTCTCTAACAGTTTCTGAAAACAAAAAAGTGTCTTGTAATACTATTGATATATATTTTCTTAGACTATCTCTTTTAATACTATCAATATTTTTACCATCAATAATGATTTTTCCACTATCTATATCATAAAACTTAGTCAATAAATTTATTATTGTAGTTTTTCCTGAGCCAGTAGGTCCAACAATTGCAATTAAACTACCTTTTTCTCCTTCTAAACTAAGCCCATCTAGAATCATCTTATCTTTATTATATGAAAAGCTCACATTTTCAAAAGAAACTGTCCCTTCCATACTTTCAATCTGCTCTGCATTAATACTATCTTCTTCTTTCTCTTCTTCTATAACTTCAAATACTCTCTCTGCACCAGCTAAAGCACTTTGTATTGTGTTAAAAATATTGAGGATATCATTAATTGGTCTAGTGAAATTTCTCATATATATGATAAATGTAAAAATTATTCCTACAGATATACTTCCTTTGCCTTGTACAATTAAATATCCTCCACTTACGGCTACTATTAAATAAGATAAGTTATTAATAAAGTTGTTTACTGGACCCATAATTCCTGAAAAAGCTTGAGCATAGATTGCACTGCTTGTTAGTTTTTCATTTATTTCATTAAAATTATCTTTAACCTGTTCTTCTTCTGAAAATAACAATGTTGTTTTTTGACCTGAAACCATTTCTTCAATATAACCATTTAAATCACCTAGATTTCTCTGCTGTTTAATAAACAATGGCTGAGTTTTAGTTGCAATTATTTTAGTGATAATTATCATTAAAGGAGTTGTCACAATTGTTACACATGTAAGAATTGGACTTAAAATTAGCATAGCTATAAACATTCCTACTACATTAATAATTCCTGAAAAAAATTGTATAACACTTTGTGATAAAGTCGTATTAATATTATCAACATCATTGGTTAATCTACTCATGATATCACCGCTGGAATGCGTATCAAAATATTTTAAAGGCAACTTTTGAATATTTTTAAATAAGTCCTTTCTAATATTAGAAGCAGTTGTTTGTGCAATATAAACCATCAACCTATTTTGAAAAAAAGTTGTTATACTGCCTACCAAATATATTATTGCTAATATAATACAAATGTTTCGCAATCCGAGCATGTCCCTTTTTTCAATAAAATTGTCTAAAGTATACCCATTCATTCTAGTGCCTATAATATTTATTACTGTACTTATAAAAGATAATAAAAATATTAAAGATATTACCGTTTTACTACTACCAATATATTTTATTAATTTTTTTATTGTTTCTGATGGATTTTTGAGTTTAATATTTTCTAAGTGCCTACCTGGACCACCATGTCTGCCTGGCATTTGTATACTAAATTCCTTTAAATTAGCCAACTTTAATCACATCCTCACCAAATTGCAAAATTGCAATGCTTCTATATATTTCATTATTTTTTATTAAATCCTCATGTTTTCCAATAGCGTTAATAGTACCATTATCAAGAACAATAATCTTATCTGCATCTGCAATAGCTGATATTCTTTGTGCAATAACAAACATAGTTTTATTTTTCATTCTCTTTTTTATGGAATTTTGAAGTTTAGCTTCTGTTGCCATATCTAAAGCGCTAGTGGAATCATCCATAATAAAAATTTTACAGTTCCTATTTAAGACTCTAGCTATGCAAAGACGCTGTTTTTGACCACCAGAAAAATTTTGGCCTCTTTGCTCTACAATACTCTCATAAGCGTTTTCTTTTTCCATTATAAATTCATAGGCTTCAGCTTCTTTAACGCTTTCTTCTACTAAATCTCGGTCTGCTTCAGCACTTCCAAATTTTAAATTTCGTTCTATTGTTCCTGAAAATAATGTATTTTCTTGAGTGACAAAACCAATATTCTTTCTAAGTTCTGCAAGATTTAAATCTTTTACATTTACGCCTCCAATTAGTATTTCTCCTTCTGTTGCATCATATAGTCTAGAAATCAAACTAACTAAAGTACTTTTACCAGCACCTGTACCTCCTATTATGCCAATTTTTTCTCCTTCTTTTACTTGAAAATTTATATTTTTTAAGACATAATCACTATCTTCATTGTATTTAAAGCTTACATTTTTAAATTCAACATCATATTTTTCTATCTTAATTGTTCCATCATTATTATTTATAGCTGGAACTATATCAAATATCTCATTAATTCTATCTGCTGATGCCTTCGCACGTGAAATATTTATTACAATGCTTACCGCCATAATCAAAGCATTCATTATTTGAATTATATAATTTATAAAAGCCATAATGATACCTACTTGTATTAAGCCGTTATTTACCATTATACCGCCAAACCATAATACACTTATTACTGCAAAATTCATTACTAATGTTACAATAGGCCAAAGCATCATATTTATATTCTGAGCATTTATACTCTCACTATTTAAACCATTATTTGCATCATTAAACCTGTTAAACTGTTTGTTTACTATATTAAAAACTTTGATTACCTGCACCCCTAAAATATTTTCACGCATAACCACATTGATATTATCTATTTTTTGCTGAACAGATAAAAATAATGGAAATGATTTTTTCATTACTATAACAACTGAAATTAATATAATTGGAATTGCTATTAAAAATATTATGGAAAGCATTGGACTAAGAATATAAGACATTATAAGCCCACCAATACATAGTAGCGGTGATCTTATCATTCCTCTCAAAAGCATTGTTACCATATTTTGAATTTGCATTACATCATTGGTTAATCTCGTTATTAATGATGATGGTTTTAAATGATCTATATCTGCATATGATAAGGTTTGAATTTTATTAAATAATCCTGTTCTTAAATTTTGACCGAGCTTCATAGATGCTATGGAAGTAAATACTGAACAGCCTGATCCACCTATTAGTCCAAGTATGGCTACAATAAGCATTTTTTTACCTACAGTTAAAATGTAAGTTGTATCATTATTTACGAGGCCTATATCTATAATATTTGCTAATAATGTTGGCTGAAGCAAATCCATAGAAACTTCTAAAATCATCATTATAGGTGCTATTATTGCACAAATAACTGCTGATCCTTTTAAAAATCTTAACAATAGTTTAATCATAATCTCTCTCATTCCTTTCTAAACTGTTTTCAAATATAAAAATAGGTATTGTGATGATTCTTCTTTAATAACAGGCAAATACCATAATAATTCTTCATGCTAATTACTATTTACAGTGTCACTCTGGAATGTAGCAATCTCATAGTGACACTGTAAATAGTAAATATTAAAAATTATATTAAGAAAACAACTCCTTGCTATTTTCTGCTCATTTGTATTTGTTATTTTATAATCCTGACTAATCTTCAATAAAATGCTTATGATGATCTTTATGACCATGACAATGGTGATGGTGCATATTCTTTTCACAATGTCCTACTTCATCAGCTCCATTTGTCATCTCAAGATTTTCATTAATTTTATTAACCATCTCCAACATTTTTTCACTTTCTTCTGTTGTCAGACAGTTAAAAATTGAAGCTGATAATTTATCATTAACCTGGTTAAAGCCTTCAATTGCATTTCTACCTGCATCAGCAAGGTAAACATGCATCACTCTACGATCTTTCTCATCGCTCTTTCGTACAATAAATAAATGTTGTTCTAAATTACTTAACATTTCTGTTAAAGATGATGGACGAATATCCATCATATCTGCCAAGTCACGTTGTATTATTCCATCATTTTTTGAAATCAAAAATAATAACCTGATCTGTCCTCTGTTAAGGCCTTCTATTGGTGGCATTATACGATGTCTACTTCTGTGCATCTGTCTATTTAGACGCTGCAGCGCATTATATAAATTATTTGAAATTGTATCTGACATATTAAATTCCTCCTATTTTGGTTACTTATTTATAATTGATTAGGTACCTAACAATTTGATTATAATTGACGGATTTTCTAATGTCAATAATTTATTTAGGTACCTAATTATATTGCTTAGCTATATGAATACTTCATATTGGCATTTAAATACAGTTATAACTTATATTTTTATAGCCTATATTATAATACAATATCTTTTATTAAAGGTAATCTTTTAAGCCGTCGATTTTTTTCAGCACATTCTGGATTTTCTGAGCGAGCCTGCGAAAAGGCCAGGCGCATATAATTTATTTTTTATTCTTTAGGTACTATATATTATTTTTAAAATCTAATCCAACATTAGTTGTCCACAGGCTATTCTGCAATATAATTTCCTAAAGAATAAAAAATACTAAGTAATCATAATTTAATATAATTGCTTAGTATTTCTTCTATTCTTATAGATAATTAAAATTACAGTTCTTAATTTATAAACTCAATTAAAATGTTATTACCTTCTATAAAAGTGGTTACGCCATATCAAAAAAGCTTACTTGATCACTTTCTGAAAGATCATTTAAACATCCAAATTTTCTAAGTAAATCTGTAGCTGAGTTTCCTATTTTAGCTCTCTTTTTCAAATTATCTATTGAACTTATAGGAGTATCTTCACGAACAGCATTATATATAGATTCTGCTGCCACATTCCCCATACCAGATATACTATTTATTGGTGGTCTTAATCCATCCTCTTCTACCTTAAATTTAGTTGCATCTGATTTATATAAATCAATTGGCAAGAACTTAAAGCCTCTTTCATACATTTCTAAAACTATCTCTAAATCATCATACATATCCTTATCTTTTGGTGCAGCATCATTTCCCTGCAGGCTGATTTCCTTCATTTTTTCTTTAACTTTTTCTTTTCCAAAAATCATAAATTCTGCATCAAATGCTTTTGCTCTTATTGAAAAATAAGCTGCATAATATGCCTTTGGTATATGAACCTTAAACCAAGCAATTCTAAAAGCCATCATAACATAAGCTGCTGCATGGGCCTTAGGGAACATGTATTTTATCTTTTTACATGAATCTATATACCATTCAGGTACATCATGTTCTCTCATTAGCGCTTCATATTCTGCCCATTTTTCTGGATCTTTTAATGCTTTACCTTTACGAACAAGCTCCATTATTTTAAAAGCAGTATTTGGTGGAAGTCCTTTTTTAATTAAATAAACCATAATATCATCTCTACAACATACTGCATCACTGATACTTGTTATTACTCCTGAATCAATTAAATCCTTAGCATTTCCAAGCCATACATCAGTACCATGAGATAATCCTGATATACATAATAAATCCGAAAATGTTGTAGGAAGTGTATCTAAAAGCATTCCTCGAACAAACTTAGTTCCAAACTCAGGTATTCCAAAAGTCCCAACTTTTGAATTTATCTGTTCTGGTGTCACTCCAAGAGCTTTTGTTGATGAAAATAGTGACATTGTTTCCTTATCATCAAGATGTATCTTTTGTGGATCAACTCCTGTAATATCTTGAAGCATTCTTATTACCGTAGGATCATCATGGCCAAGTATATCGAGTTTCAAAAGATTCTGATCAATAGAGTGATAATCAAAATGTGTTGTTATAATATCTGACTCAGGATCATCTGCTGGATGCTGAACTGGACAAAATTCATATATTTCTCTTCCTTTTGGAACAACTATTATTCCTCCTGGATGCTGCCCTGTTGTTCTCTTTATTCCTGTACATCCTTTTGATATTCTTGTTATTTCAGCTTTATTAGCAGTTTTATTTCTTTCTTCAAAATATTTTTTTACATATCCAAATGCTGTTTTTTCAGCTACAGTACCTATTGTTCCAGCTTTAAATGTTGTACCTTTACCAAATATAACTTCTGTATATTTATGTGCCTTTGCTTGATATTCTCCTGAGAAGTTTAAATCTATATCTGGTTCTTTATCTCCATTAAACCCAAGGAAGGTTTCAAATGGAATATCCATTCCGTCTTTATCTAGATTTTCTCCACACTGTGGGCAGACTTTATCAGGTAAATCAAATCCATTTTTATATCCATAATCCGTAAAATCTGAATACTTACATTTTGGACATCTATAATGCACTGGAAGAGCATTAACTTCTGTTATACCTGTCATATATGCAACAACAGACGAACCAACAGATCCTCTTGATCCCACAAGATATCCATCTTCATTTGATTTCCACACAAGCTTCTGTGCAATAATATACATTACCGAGAATCCATTTTTTATAATAGAATCTAATTCTCTATCAAGTCTATCCTGAACAATCTTTGGAAGCGGATCACCATATAGTTCATGTGCCTTTCCATAAGCAATATCCTTTATTGTCTGCTCACATCCATCTATATGCGGTGGACATTTTTCTGGTGAAATTGGACTTATTTGTTCACACATATCTGATATTTTGTTTGTGTTTGTTACAACAACTTCATATGCTTTTTCTTCTCCAAGATATGAGAACTCTTCAAGCATCTCTTCTGTTGTTCTTAAATATAATGGTGCTTGATTATCTGCATCTTTAAATCCCTGACCGGCTTCTAATATACGCCTGTAGATTTCATCTTCTGGATCCATAAAATGAACATCCCCTGTTGCCACTACAGGCTTATTAAGTTTTTCTCCAAGTCTTATTATTTGTTTATTTATTTCTTTTAAATATTCCTTATCTGGCACATTCCCATTTCTTATTAAATAATCATCATTGCCAAGAGGCTGAATTTCTAAATAATCATAATCTTTTGCTATATTTTCGATTTCCTCATCAGATTTTCCAAGTAATATGGATTGATAAAGTTCTCCTTCACTGCATGCACTTCCAAGTATTAAACCTTCAGAATATTTCTTATACATACTTTTTAATATACGTGGTTTTTTGTAGAAATAATCTAAATGTGAAAATGATACAAGCTTATATAAATTTTTTAATCCAGTATAATTCTTTGCAAGTATTATTGCATGATGAGTTCTAAGTTTTTTATATGCTACTTTTTTAGATTCTTCATCTGAAGCATATTCTTCTATATCTTCAAGGGTTAATGCTCCTCTTTCCTTTAACGTGTCAATCATCACATTAAATACCTTAACAGTAGTATCAACATCATCTAATGCTCTATGTGCAACCTCTACCTTTATGCCAAGATTTTTAGCTATTCTTCCTAATTTATAAGTTTTATAATCAGGAAATAAATCATGCGCTAAAGTCAATGTATCTAAATATGTGAAATCAAAATCATGCCCTAAAACTTTTGCATAATGCTTTAAAAATCCAATATCAAAGTCCGCATTATGAGCAACCAAAACAGTATCTTTAATAAAATCAAGCATTTTAGGGAATACCTTATCTATTGTTTCTGCATTCCTTACCATATCATCAGTTATGTTAGTAACTTCAACTACTCTTTGAGGAATAGACTTTTCAGGATTTACAAAAGTACTAAACTTATCAATTACTTTTCCATCTTGAATTTTCATTATTCCTATTTCGGTAATTTTCTCAAGCTTTGGAGAAAAACCTGTAGTTTCAAGGTCTAGCACACAATATGTTGTATCAATGCTCTGCCCCTTTATGTTGGTTACAGCTGGCTTTTTATCTGGTGCTAAATAAGCTTCTACTCCATATATTATTTTCATATCTTTATTATCTCTTCCAAGCAATTTATGTGCCTCAGGAAATGCCTGCACAACACCGTGATCTGTTATAGCTATAGATTTCATGCCCCAGCTCATAGCTCTTTTAATTAAATCTGTAGCACTTGTCATAGCATCCATTGTGCTCATTTTTGTATGCATGTGAAGTTCTACTCTCTTAACTTCTGAGTTATCTTTTCTTACGGTTTTCTTTAATCCATTTGTCTCAATTATGATATTAGCAATAATCTCAATTTCCCCTGAAAATTTGCTATATCCAGAGTTGCCAAAAAGTCTTACACCTTTAGCTTTTTTAAGTCTTGATAAAACTTCATCACTTTTCTCTGGCTTAAGGAAGGACTTGCAGCTTATAGAACTTGAATTGTCATATAAATCAAAAGAAACTAGAATCTTTCCACTTCTAAGTTCTTTTGTTTCCATGTTTGAAATTTCTCCCTCTACAGCAACCGTTCCTTCATATGGTGAAATATCAGTAATTTTAATAACTGGCTCTTTAATATTTGCACTTCTTCCTAATATTAAAAATGGATTATCCTTTTTGCCTTTATCTTCTTTTTTTGATTCACCTTTTGAATCACCTTGGTTAAATGAACCACTTTTAGAATAAGGATTTCCCATAATCTTCTCAACTGGCTTTGATTGCGGAGTTTTTGGGGATGATGCATCAGATTTAAGTTCATTTTTGATAACAGCAATTCTCTTTTTATGCTCTTCTTCATTTAATTTAAATAACTCTTCATCTGTTATATCATCAATAAAGTTTATTGTATATGATTTTCCATACATATTTCTTAAAACATCTTGAATTTCCTTGTCATAATTTAATTCCTTAAGCATATGTGATACAACAATCTTAAAATTAAAATTTATTTTATTATCTTTTATTTCATATTCACAGCTATTTAATGCTGCTTTTAATAAAGGATGCTTATCACCAAACCTAGTCATTATATTTTCAAAAGTTTCTTCTATTGGTTTCTGCTTTACTTCATCTGTATACATAATGGTTATCTTAGAATCATTTAGGACAAATCTCTCTTTAATAAAATTATTAAGTCCTTCAATTTCACTAAATTCAATATATTTATCAGAAGTAATCTTCAGCTCTAAAATCTTGCTTTTTTTCTTTAAAACAACTCCATCTACAATTGCATTGCTTATGTTAAATCCCGCTTCATAGTCACTAAAAACTTCATTTATCCTTTTCATTATTCTTTCAAACCTTTCTTACAAATGATCTTTTAGTATCTTTATATTATATAATTAATACTATAATTTGTCATATTATAAAAATAATCATAAATATACATCTTTTTAATAAATACTCCATTTATCTCTCTATATGTATTTCCTTCAACATTTAATACATTTTTGGCATGTATATATTTTTATTTGGTAGCATATTTTCACACTTGATTTATATAGCTTTATGGTTTAGAGTAATTAATGTTGAATAGAAAAAATCAATACTAAGTGCAGAGAGGTCTTGCTTTGCTATGTAAAGTGAAGACCATGAGAAATTTAAGCATACAAAAAACGATTTTTTATTTTTATTCAATAATTTCTAACATAATAATAAATGGAGAACATAAAAAGATGACAATAGAATTAGAAAAATACTACAATAAATTTTGTGAAGATAAAAGATTAACAAGAAGACATGGACAAGTTGAATATATTACTTCCATGAAGTATATTCATGAATATCTAAAAGATAAGGGAAATGCAAAAATCTTAGATGTTGGTGCAGGGACTGGTAGATATTCTGTACAACTAGCTAATGAAGGATATGATGTTACTGCCATTGAGCTTGTAAAGCACAACCTAGGTATTCTAAAATCAAAAGGAAGTACAGTAAAAGCAATGCAGGGGACAGCATTAGATTTATCAAGATTTCAAGAAAATACTTTTGACATGACATTGGTGTTTGGACCAATGTATCATTTGTATAAATTTGAGGACAAAGTAAAAGCGCTACAAGAAGCAAAGAGAGTAACTAAATCAGGTGGTGTTATACTAGTAGCATATTGTATGAATGAATATAGTATATTAACATATGGTTTTAAAGAAAATCATATTCGTGAATCTATTGAAAATGGTAAAGTCAATGAGGGTTTTCACGTTATATCAGAACCAGAAGATTTATATGATTATGTAAGGATTGAAGATATTAATAAGTTAAATGGTGAAGTAAAACTCCAAAGGATAAAGCTAATTGCAGCAGATGGACCTGCTAATTATATGAGACCTGTTTTGAATTCTATGGATGAAGATACTTTTAAGATTTTTATTGATTATCATCTTTCAACTTGTGAAAGACAAGATTTGCTGGGTGCAAGCGCACATACCTTAGATATTTTGAGAAAGGAATAAGAAATATAATATTGGGCTTTCTACAAAATGGTTTATTAGAGCATAGCATATTAATCCACCAAGAACCTTGGCAAGTTTATTAAAAATAAACTGAGCCAATTTCTAAGCTCGTATAAAAAGGCTTAAAACAAATTTTAGGCTTATCTTTAATATTCACTAATTTTTCTAAACATAAAGAAAATATAAAAAGGAGATAACTAAATTAATAGTTGTCTCCTCATTATTTATATGGAAAGTAGCTTTTAGGGATAAACTACTAATGAACCCTGTATTTCATAT
>ENA-OWPM01001390-OWPM01001390.1-human-gut-metagenome-genome-assembly--contig:-NODE-1390-length-19608-cov-3.592134_pt1 | contig 19608 bp, 16 predicted proteins | sample MGYA00248267_ERZ651852 | MGnify/ENA primary metagenome ERZ651852 (study PRJEB26924, sample SAMEA4378228) | human gut metagenome | biome: human gut; feature: human-associated habitat; material: faeces...
TAAATGCAGAGATCGTATCGTAATGCTGATCGCCCGTCTTGTCGTACCGCACGACGCGCTTCTGGATGCACTCCGATGCCGTTTCGAGATCGATATGGATTTTTCCGTCCGCCTGACGTTCCGTCGAGAGGACGCCCAGCTCGATTGCATTTAAGGCCGCTCTCGCGTCACCGCCTGCGATGTCGGCGAGGAACTCTTTTGCATCCGCATCGAGCACAACGTTGTACGTCCCGAGCCCCTTTACCGGGTCCGTCACCGCGCGCTCCAGCAGTTTTTCGATGTCCTCTTTTTCGAGCGGCTTTAATTCAAAGATAATGGAACGCGAAATCAGCGCCCCGTTGACCTCGAAATACGGGTTTTCCGTCGTCGCGCCAATCAGAACGAGTGTGCCGTCCTCCACAAACGGAAGCAGATAATCCTGTTGTCCCTTGTTGAAGCGGTGGATCTCGTCGACAAAAAGAATCGTCTTTTTGCCGTACATGCCGATCCGCTGCTGCGCTTCTTTTACGACTTCTTCCATATCCTTTTTGCCGGCTGTCGTGGCATTCAGCTGGGTAAACTCTGCGCTTGTCGTGTTGGCGATGACGCGGGCAAGCGTCGTTTTTCCCGTTCCCGGAGGGCCGTAGAAAATGACGGAGCCGAGTTTATCCGCCTTGATCGCACGGTACAACAGCTTTCCAGGGCCGATGATGTGCTCCTGTCCAACCACCTCGTCCAGCGTTGTCGGGCGCATGCGCGATGCGAGGGGGGACTCTTTTTCCATTGTGGTTTCTTTCATATAATCAAACAAATCCATGTATTTTTCACCCCATTTTTCTTCCTGCCTTTTATCTTATCACATTTTGGCGGGTATCCTCAACCCCTTAATCTCGGATTCTCCGCAACTATGTTCGATGGAATCCGCGGAAGCTATTCTTCAATCAGCTCACGCACCGTCACAAACGTGTATCCCTCTTCTTTTAATTCTTTTAAGATCCGCCGCAGCGCTTCCACCGTCGCGCGGTAGCCGTCATGCATGAGAATAATGCTGCCATCCTTCACATTCGGAAGCACCGCGCTGCAGATCGACGCGGTGTTCTGGCTCTCCCAGTCGCGGGAATCCACATCCCAGAGTACCGGGATCATCGTCACTGCAAGGTCCAGCCCCTCTCTCCATTCCCCGAACGGCGGACGGATATAGACGGGATATTCCCCTGTGATCTCGTAGATTGCATTGCTTGTTTTCACGACCTCCTCCCTCGCTTCCTCTTCTGATACTTTCGTAAGCTGAACATGATGAAACGTATGATTTCCGATCAGATGGCCTTCCGCATGCATCCGGCGGACGATTTCTTCGTTTCCGGCAAGACACTGCCCCTGCAGAAAAAACGTTGCCGGAATTTCATTTTCTTTTAAAATTTCAAGCACCTCCGGCGTATAGCACGCATTCGGCCCGTCATCAAATGTCAGCGCCGCACGGCGGGGCACACTTTTTTCTGCTTCCGCCGCTGTCTCTTTCGCGCCTTCTCTTTCACACCGTGCCAGCTCTGCAAACAGAATAGCCGCCATTATCACAGCCAGAAGCGGCAGAGGAACGTGCCGCACTTTTCGGAATCTCCGCATGGTCTGCCCTTCGCACTTTCTTCTGCATTCTCTGTATTATATGAAAAACAGGAGAAAAGATGCCGCACCCGGCGGTTCTTTTCTCCTGTTTTTGTTCTTTATGTATCCTGTACCTGAAGAATATACGTACCGGACGCAGTATCCTGGTAAACGATATCTCCGATGGACTGCAGCAGCGATTCATTCAGCGCATCGCCATATTTCTCCTTTTCTTTGCTTCCCACAAAAATGTAGGTCACATGATACTGCTCCAGCAGGCGCAGCACTTCATTCGTATCGGTCGAGGTGTACATCTGTTTCACATCCTCGGCGCGGACATTTAAGTCTGCGGGATCCCCTCTCCAGAGCCATTCATGGACATACCATCCAAGCACGGTCGGAAGACCGGTCATTGCGGAAACGCGCTCGTAATCGCTGTAGCTGTCGCCGTTCGCCTCAAGCACAACCGGCTGTCCTTCTATTGTTTCATCAAGCCAGCGGATGGCACCTGCGTCCTCGGAAAAGACATTTTCCAGATACGCTGTCGCATCGAGTCCGCGGTACTCGGACAGATCGAAAACATTTCCGAACCAGGAGTACACGCTCGTTCCAAAATAGCCGAACGTCCATAAAAGCAGTACCAGCCCGATTCCGCCGAACACCTGCAGAATCCGCTCTTTTTTCCAGAGCAGGAACCGCGTGATGATGTAGCTCATGCAGATACCGAACAGGATAAATGCCTGATACGTCAGCTTGAACATCGTGTTGGAGCGCGCATACGATTCTTCGTAGATATCGCGCACATAGACGAGCTCCGGAATGATGATAAGGCCGATGGCACAGAGGCCTAAAATACCGATCACCATATCGCTCACCGCAATCTCTCCAGAAATTACAGAAGGCAGAAACTTTTTTTGGCTTTTCCGCCGTTTCTTTTTCGCCCGGCTCCGGTTTTTTCTCTCCCAGAATCAGGGCAACGGCCTGCTCTTCCACCTCTTCCTGCGTCTTTCCATCGGCAAGTACAATCTGTCCCTGCCGCTCCATGCCCGGAAGATGACAGTTTTTCCGCCATGCTAGCAGAACGGCTGCGATAAACAGCACAACGAGCACCGTCGGAAGGCCCCAGAGAATCGTCAGCTGATACAGCATCGAATGGTGCCTGGCAATGCCGACACCGGAAACCATCGTCTCAAACTTCATTGTAAACGGAAGGGCGACAATCGTTCCAATTGCAAAAACTTCTGCAGCCTGCAGGAGAACCGTTCCGATCGTCTCTTTCGCCCGCGCATGATACCGGTACAGCGCACCGTACAGAGAGAAGCCTGCAATCACGACGAAATAGATAACAAAATCCCAGTAGTTGGACCAGTGGAACACACCGATCAGAAAGCCCGCCGCGATGATCTGCGGCTGAAGCAGAACGTCTTTTAACGACCATTTCCACTCTTTTTCCGGATCACGGCAGGTATTTTTCACGTAGGAATATAAAAGGCCCAGCACCAGCAGGACGAACATGACATTCACCACATGGGCATGCAGGTCGCCGAGCACAAAGGAATACGATGGAAACTCATGAATCGTGCGGTCATTTTCCACAAGCGGGTCATACCCGATATAGCGGGTCGAACTCGGGAACCAGTAAGCCGATTCGTTCAGTCCCAGCCACTGGCGGATGCAGCCGTAAATCACATAGTGCATATTTCCGGCAAGGGAAACGGCGCCTCCCGAAAGAAGACCGCCAAGCACCGGTGCAATCTGGCTTTTATTGCCGCCCTCTTTCCGGATGCGGTGGCACGCACGCGACTCTGCCAGATGGTAGGTGATCGAAAACGGCAGAACAAACGCGAACGATGCCACCATCGTACGCATCAGATGGTACGTCTGCTTTACATCCGTGAAGGTAATCTTCGTCAGAAATACGGCATAGAACTGGCCGCCGTAATAGTAGTTAATACCGCTTCCGCTGTACCAGAGATCCTCTGCCGGAACGGCGGTGCTGCGCATCATGGCCTTCATAAAACCATAATCCATGAATTTTTCGGTTCCGTGTGCCTCCGGGTGAAAGCCCGCAAGATAGGTCCAGAGAAGGAAAAAGGCGAAAAACAACACTTCTTCCATCATCAGGAAGTCGATTTCCGGCGCATGGACGCGTACCTTAAAACATCCGAAAATCCAGGAAGCCAGGATCAGTACACCGACTGTGATCAGGCAGACCGGTGCGGTAAACGGAACCAGTCCGAAGCTTCCAAGAGCAAATACAGCAAAACCGGAAACAACGATGCCAAGCACTTTAGAAAACATCCATCCCCGGTCATGAAACCGCGGAAACAGCGCTGCGGCAGCCGGATAAAATCCAATACCGAGCACCAGGGTCATAAGCCACCACTTCAGGAACGAAACGTTGTCCGTTCCAAGAAGCGGCGTTGTGGCCAGCACAAGCAACACCAGCAGAATGCCGGAAACTGTCGTCTTTTTGCTCATCTTTAATTATCTTCCTCTGTCATTGTGTAGACATGACGTTTTCTTGCCATCTCATCGCTTGCAAGATACTCGTCGTAGGTGGTCATCTTATCGATCAGCGCGCCGTTCGGAAGGATCTCCATGATACGGTTTGCTGTAGTCTGTACAAACTGATGGTCGTGGCAGGTGAACAAGAGCACGCCCGGGAATTTGATCAGACCGTTGTTCAGTGCAGTGATGGACTCCATATCCAGATGGTTGGTCGGCTCGTCGAGAACAAGAACGTTTGCACCGGAAATCATCATCTTGGAGAGCAGGCAGCGCACTTTCTCTCCTCCGGAAAGGACTCTGACACGTTTCACGCCGTCCTCACCGGCAAAAAGCATTCTTCCGAGGAATCCGCGGACATACGTTACGTCCTTGATCTCGGAATACTGGGTCAGCCAGTCTGCGATGGTCAGGTCGCAGTCGAATTCTGCGGTGTTGTCCTTCGGGAAGTAAGCCTGTGTGGTGGTTACGCCCCATTTGTAGTAACCAGAATCCGGCTCTTCTTCTCCGGTCAGAATCTTGAACAGCATGGTGATCGCCTGCTCGTTGCTTCCGACGAAAGCAACTTTATCTTCTCTTCCGAGGGTGAAGCTTAAGTTATCCAGGATTTTCACGCCGTCTACGGTTTTGGTCAGTCCCTCTACCTGCAGAACGTCGTTTCCGATCTCACGGTTCGGACGGAAATCGATGTAAGGATATTTCCGGCTGGACGGTTTGATATCGTCGAGCTGGATTTTCTCCAGGGCTTTCTTACGGGAAGTAGCCTGTTTACTCTTCGATGCGTTGGCGCTGAACCGGGAGATAAAGTCCTGTAACTCTTTGATCTTCTCCTCTTTCTTCTTGTTCGCCTCTTTCATCTGTTTTACCAGCAGCTGGCTGGACTCAAACCAGAAGTCGTAGTTTCCGGCATAGAGCTGGATTTTTCCGTAATCTATATCTGCGATCTGGGTGCAGACTTTATTCAGGAAGTAACGGTCGTGGGATACAACGATAACGGTATTCTCGAAGTTGATCAGGAACTCCTCAAGCCACTCGATCGCATCGAGGTCCAAGTGGTTGGTCGGCTCGTCGAGAAGAAGGATATCCGGGTTTCCGAACAGGGCTCTTGCAAGAAGAACTTTGACCTTCTGGCTGCCGGTCAGGTCTGCCATCTGTGCGTAGTGCAGTTCCGGCTCAATGCCAAGGCCGTTTAAGAGCTGCTCTGCATCGGTCTCTGCCTCCCAGCCGTTCATCTCTGCAAACTCACCCTCGAGCTCGCTCGCTTTGATACCGTCCTCATCGGTGAAGTCTTCTTTTGCGTACAGCGCCTCTTTCTCTTTCATGATCTCATAGAGACGGGCATTTCCCATGATAACGGTGTCGAGTACCGGATAGCTGTCGTATTTGAAGTGGTCCTGCTCGAGGAAGGAAAGACGCTGGCCCGGTGTGATGGTTACGTCTCCGTTTGTCGGTTCAAGCTGGCCGGACAGGATTTTCAGAAAGGTTGATTTTCCCGCTCCGTTGGCACCGATCATGCCGTAGCAGTTTCCCTCGGTGAATTTGATATTGACATCTTCAAACAACGCTTTTTTTCCGACACGAAGTGTCACATTATTTGCTGCAATCATACTTTTTAAAACCTCATTTTCTTATTCTTAATTGTAATCGTGAAGTTACCGCCGGGGTTTCCCGGTCATACGGAATATAGTCTACCATAGATTTCCGTTTTCTGGCAAGTAGGGAAAGCCCTTATTCTTCGTCTTTTTCACCGGAAATTGTAAAAAAGCTGTCATCCCGGTCTTTTTTGTCGATCAGTTCATTGTACTGCAGGCATTCATACTGCCGTTCGTACTCGAGATCCTCCTCCGGCGCATCGCTGTCGTTCCAGCGGTACCAGGTTCCGTCACTTGCTAAAAAGCCGAGGTGATTGAGCGCCGGCATCTTCTCGCGCAGGTCAAGCAGATACTCGTTGTACGGCGTCAGTTCCAGGCCGGTAAGGCTTAACGCATAGCTTGAGAGATAGTTTGTGCTGATCCAGACATTGCTCTCGGATTTCATGCTGTAGTTGGTCCAGATGAAGAACGGGGTTCCATAGAACTTCTCCTGATCCTCGACCGAAAGATTCTGATAAGCGTCTCCGGCAATCCATGTTTCAAACGCATCCGGCAGTTTCGGGGAATGATCGCCGAACATAATGATCATCGTCGGCTCGTCCACCTGCTGGAAATACCGGATCAGATAGGAAATTGCCTCATCGGAAAGCTTTAACAGGGAGAAATACTGATCGGCCTCATCACTGTCGTAGCCGTTGCAGTTGATATCCGCCTGGAAATAACGGTTCGTGTAGCCGCTGTGATTCTGCATCGTCACATCAAAGAGGAAGAACGGGCTGCCCGGCTCCTTGTTCTCGTAGGTTTCCACGATCTTCTCATAGTTCGCCTGATCGCTGATCATGCCGCGGTACCGCTTGGCCGTATCGGAGAACTGATCAATCGAGATGAAATCATCAAAATCAAGGAAACGGTATGCCGTGCTCCGCTTCCAGTTTGTCGCCTTGTTCGGATGCATCGCAATTGCCTGATAACCCTGGTCTTTTAACGTCGTGACAAGGGAATACTGGCTGTGCGTAAAGTAGCTGACGTACGGCACCATGCCCGGAAACCGCTTGCAGGAGTTTCCGGTCAGGAACTCATACTCCGTTTTTGCTGTTCCGCCGCCCTTGGTACACGTCAGCGTGTGCCCTTTGATGATATTTTCGGTCAGCGAGTCGAGGAACGGCATGTAGCTCTCGCTCGTCTGCGGATCGCCGACGGAACGGTAGTCAAACCACGACTCGTTCATGATCGCGATGATGTTGACGGGTGTCACGCTATCCGCATTATCTTTTCGAAGATCTTCTGTTTTCGTCTCTTTCTCGCTCGTATCGGCAATCGCTGTCACTTCGTCTTTCGAATAGCCGTCCGGCGGTGTCAGGCGCATGTATTTGGCGACCGCGGTAAAACCGACTGTCGTTCCGTACTGGCGGTATGTCTTCGCCGGATTCCAGAGGTCACTGATGACACCGAACTCGGCGTTCCAGTTCAGATTCATGTACGCCAGGTATGTTCCGAGCGTCAGCGCAGCAGCAGCCACGCGGAGCAGAATTTTATTCCTCGTTTTCCGTGCAAAACGGTATTCCCGGCTCTGCAGCCAGAGGCGCACAACGAGCATCATCGTGATAAACGAAGTCACGATTTCACCTGTGATCTCGAATTTGTAGCCGCCGACTACGTCCGCCGCCGTCGCAATGCTGTACAGGTCGATGAGCTGGAACGCTTCTCCGCGGAACAGATAAACATAGTAGAATACCAGACTCATGCAGAAATAAAAGATGTTCATGAAAATCATCGCGCGGCGGATGGAGTTCAGAAAGAGGGAAACGAGAATGGAAAGTACGAAAATGACACCGATATTCAACAACGCATAATACCATTTCATCTCCCGGAACTGGCTGTTTGTGACAAATTCCAGTGTAGCAAACAGATAGGCTGCGTTTGCCAGCATCAGAATCGGCTGTTTCCATCCCACATAGCGCGGTTTTGGTTTCTGGTCCGGATTTGCAGCAAACCGGCAGAAACTGACGACTGTCGTCAGTATGATACACGCCAGCAGGCACGGGAACAGAAAGTGAATACTCCACTCCCGGTCTGCCGCCGTCGTATCCAGCAGCGGGCGCGCCAGAAACAGCAGCACCGCCAGCACGCCGAAATACAAAACAAGAAACGCGCACCGGGCGCGCTCCTTTTGATTCTCTTTTAATCTCTGATAAAACTTCTGCATCGAAACTTTATGCTCCTTTTATAAACAAGAATTATAATCCTTCCGTAAACGGCTCGTCCGCCGGATAGCCGCCGCCTAATTTTTGCATACAGCGCTGGATGGAATCTTTTGAATTTCCCCAGTCCTTATCCTTGTTGCGGTAATCGAATTTGTCAGTAAACCATGTTACCTCTTCCTGCAGCCGCTGGTAATTTTCTTTCATGATTTTGAACAGAACCGGGTAAAATTCCGCTTTCTGTTTATCATTCAGCTTTTTCTCCGCCGTTTCTACCAGATCCGCAAAATGCGGCAGACAGAAGCCTTTTCCCTCGCGGAACAGTCTTGCAAACTCCTCGTCTTTTTTGTAGAGATCAAAGAACGTATCAAGATAGCGGTTATAGTTTGCCTTGAAGTGATCGCAGACGTAGCACGAATGCGTCTTCTCATCAATCCACTGGCCGATCGCAGTCTCACGGCCCTGTTTGTCGAGGGATGTCTTCTGCATCCGCTTGAACACCGAGGATTTTCCCGGTGCAAACAGATCCATCTGTGCGGCAAGCTCCTGGTTCAGTTTTTTCAGATGGGTGGATAAAATCAGACCGCTTCCGAGACGGTTTCCGTAATCGTACATCATTTTATAGTGGTGGCGGCAGAATCCCATCGCGTCTGTTTCCGCACGCACATCATCCTCCATATAGGATGCGCCGGAACCGAGCGCAAACGAAATCGCATGCTGCTCTGCTTCCCGCTCCAGATAGCAGAACGGGCACTCATCTTCCGCCTTGAATGCATCCATCAGCGTAATGGTATGGATCGACTCTTTCATATGCAAAAACCTCCGATTTTATTTGTTGGTGCTTTCTACAGCATACACAAAAACCTCTCATTTGTCAAAAGAACTCTTTTTCCTGTTTTCCTATTATTCTGATGGATAATTTCTATATTTTGCACAATTTACATGTGCATTATAAAAATTTAAAGTTGTTTCTTTTTGGTATTTAATCGTTTAAGATAAATATTATATAAGTCTTTGTATCACTCTGTTCAGAAAGGAGCCATAGCAATGGGAGAACGTCATACGGAGGAGATGCGCCTCCTCGGTCTTACCATCGCTTTTTATCGCAGAGCACGCGGATTAACGCAAAGTGAGCTTGCCGAAGCTGTCCAGATCAGCCGTACACATATGAGCAACATCGAAGCGCCAAACAGTCATACCTCTCTGTCTCTAAACAAGCTGATGGATATTGCGGAAGCACTCGAAATTCCGCTGAAAACATTATTTGATTTCAAACGGTAAGCCCGGAAAGCTTTCCGTTTTTTATAGCAGATTTTTACAGCAACCCCCCGCAGCCGGTGTGCGCCCGGTGCGGGGGGCTTTTTCTCTCTTATTTTCCCGAAAAATCCGGAGTTCCGTCAAGATTATACGGGGTCACCTGGTATACATAGTAGTTCAGCCAGTTCGTGTACAGATTGTTCGCATGTGACCGCCATAAAAGCACTGGTTTTGTATTTGGATCGTCGTTTTTATAATAGTTCTTCGGAATCTCAATCGGAAGTCCTTTGTCTTTATCGCGGTGGTACTCGCCGTCGAGCGTCATACGGTCGTACTCCGGATGACCCATCACAAAAATCTTTCTTCCCTCTTCCGCCATGCCAAGATAGAATCCGGCTTCGTCGGACTCTGCGAGAATCGTGACATCTTTGCAGGCACGGATATCGTCGATCGGTACTTCTGTGTGGCGGGAATGCGGTGCCAGAAACTCGTCATCGAAGCCTCGCACAAGCGGGATCTTGCGGTTGTTGACTTTGTGCCAGAACAGCCCGAATTTCTTCTCCGGAAGCATCCGTTTCTTCAGTCCGTAGAAATGATACAGACTCGCCTGGGCTCCCCAGCAGAGGAACATCGTGGAGGTAACGTGTGTGTTCGTCCAGTCCATGATCTTTGTCAGTTCATCCCAGTAGTCAACTTCTTCAAATTCCATCTGCTCGACCGGCGCACCGGTGATGATCATACCGTCGTAATAATTTTTCCGCACATCCTCAAATTTCACATAGAACGTGTTCAGATGGCTGGTCGATGTATTTTTCGCCTCGTGGCTTGCCACCATCAGAAAGGTGACATCAACCTGCAGGGAGGTGTTGGAAAGGGAGCGCAGAAGCTGCAGCTCGGTATCTTCTTTGAGCGGCATCAGATTCAGGATCATAATCTTCAGCGGACGGATGTCCTGATGAACCGCTCTTGTCTCGTCCATGACGAATATATTTTCGCTTTCGAGTATTTCTTTTACAGGTAAATCTGCCTGAACTTTAACCGGCATATTCTTTTTCCTCGTTTCTATTCTTCTTGATCTGTCGCGCTTTTCTCTGCGCAGACAGGCGGTTTGCTTTTTCCGGCAGGAATTTCTGCCGTCCGTTTCCGATTATAGCAGATTCCCGCGCGGGATACAAACCGCCTTTGCAGATATTTCGTTATTCTTCTGTCATCTTCAGAAATTCCTCTTCTGAGATCACCGGCACGCCGAGTTCGCGTGCTTTCCGGTTTTTGGAGGAACTGGATGTCGTGTCGTTGTTGATCAGATAGCTCGTCTTTCCCGTTACACTTCCGGTGGCTTTTCCGCCGAGCTCCTCGATTCTTGCCTTTAATGCATTCCGGTTTGGGAAATGTTCCACACTTCCGGTGATGACGAAGGTAAGACCGGCTAATTTCTGTTCTTCCTGGCTTGCCTGCGGCTTCTCAATCGTCAGATACGACAGAAGGCGCTCAAGGCGTTCTTTATTTTCCTCATCCGCAAAGTAATCCACGATGCTTTTTGCAATCACTTCTCCGACACCGTCGATCTGCGCGAAATCCTCCGCCGATGCATTCCGGATCCGGTCGAGATCGAAATCGAAGGCTTTGCAGATCATTCTCGCGTTTGCAAGACCGATATTTAAGATGCCAAGTCCGAAAATCAGACGGGGCAGCGTTGTGTTTTTCGCGCGCTCGATGCTGTCGATCAGATTCTGGTATGATTTTTCACCGAAACCGTCCATCTCCACAATCTCGTCGCGGTAGCGGTCGAGACGGAAAATATCGGCAAACTCACGGATGAAGCCGTGGCCCACGAATTTTTCGAGCGTTGCCTCCGACATGCCGTCGATGTTCATCGCGTCGCGGCTTACAAACAGGGTGAATGCCTTCATGAATTTTGCCGGGCACTCCGGATTCGTACAGTAGAGGGTCTCGACATTGTTCATCATCTGAATCCGGGTGGCACCGCCGCAGGCAGGACACGTTTCCGGAATATCGCGCACACCGCTTCTCGTCAGATTCTCTGAGATCTGTGGAATGATCATGTTTGCTTTGTAGACAAGGATTTTATCACCCACACCGAGATCCAGCGAACGCATGATACTGATGTTGTGGACGCTTGCGCGGGAAACCGAAGTTCCTTCCAGCTCGACCGGCTCAAAAACCGCAACCGGATTGATGAGACCGGTTCTCGACGGGCTCCACTCAATTTCAAGCAGAGTGGTCTCCTTCTGTTCATCCGCCCATTTGAAGGCGAAAGCGTTCCGCGGGAATTTCGCGGTTGTGCCGAGTGATTCTCCGTAGGCGATATCGTCATACAACGTGACAAGGCCATCGGACGGGAAATCGTTTGTCTCGATTTTCGTGGAGAAATATTGCATCGCCTCGTCGAGGTTATCTTTGGTGACAACCTTGTATTCCACCACCTCGAAGCCCTGCTCTTTCAGCCACTCCATCTGACGGATTCTGGAATTTTCGAAATCCTGTTCCGGAGCGCTCACAAGCGCAAATGCCATAAAATGAACGTGGCGTTTTGCCGTAATCTCATTGTTCAGCTGGCGCACAGAACCGCTGCAGAGGTTCCTCGGATTCTTGTATTTCGCATCGACATCCTCAATCTCCTCGTTGATCTTCTCAAAATCGGAATAGCGGATGATCGCCTCGCCGCGCAGAACCAGCTCTCCCTGGTACGGGATTTTTAAGGGAATATTTTCAAACACTTTTGCATTGTTCGTGACAACCTCTCCGATCACGCCGTTTCCACGGGTGACGGCCTTTGCGAGGGTACCGCCGCGGTACGTCAGAACGACGGTCAGACCGTCCATCTTCCAGGATAGCAGCGTTTTGTGATCCCCGATGAAGCTGCGGAGCACTTCCACATCTTTCGTTTTATCAAGGGAAAGCATCGGCGACTCGTGCGCTTCTTTCGGCAGTTCGTCCATCGCCTCGTAGCCGACTTTTGTGGTCGGGCTTCCGGCGAGTGTTACGCCTGTTTTTTCCTCTAATACCTGCAGTTCGTCATACAGCGTGTCGTACTCCAGGTTGCTCATGATCTCCCGGTCTTCCTGGTAATAGGCTTTTGCCGCTTCGTTCAGCTTTTTGACCAGTTCCTTCATCCGTTCTGTCTCGTTCATCGCTTTTCCTCCCCGATCTGCTTTTTCAGTTCTGCTAATTCTTTTTCCGTTAAAGGGCGGTACTCCCCTGTTTTCAGGTCTTTCAAGTGAATATTCATGATCCGCACACGTTTCAGCTTTGTGACACGATATCCTAATGCTTCGCACATCCGCCGGATCTGACGGTTCAGCCCTTGCGTCAGAATAATCGTAAAGCTGCGCTCTCCCGTTTTCTGGATCCGGCACGAGCGCGTCACGGTATCGAGAATCGGCACGCCGGATGCCATTTCTTTCAGAAATTCCGGTGTAATCTCTTTGTTTACCTCGACCTGGTATTCTTTTTCGTGGCGGTTTCTGGCACGCATGATACCGTTTACGATCGCACCGTCGTTCGTCATCAGAAGGAGGCCTTCGGAATCTTTATCGAGTCTTCCCACCGGGTAAATCCGCACCGGGTAGGACAGATAATCGATGACGTTGTTTTTCTCCCGTTTTTCCGCAGTACAGACGATGCCGCGCGGTTTGTTGAAGGCGAGATAGACTTTTTTCTCCTCCGGGACAACGGTTTTGCCTTTCACGACAACAACGTCGCCAGACTCCACCTGCATGCCGGTTTCCGCGCGTTTTCCGTTTACCGTAATCTCGCCCGCTTCTGTCAGACGGTCCGCCTCCCGCCGCGAGCAGACGCCCGCATCACTTAAGTATTTGTTTAAGCGCATGGTTTTATCCTTCCAAAAAAGCAGTTTCATAAAAACCAGAAACTGCTTTTTTTGTTTTGTATTATTCTATTGTTCCTACTGAATGCTCTCTACATATACTCTCAGGGAAGCATCTGCATCGAGTGCATTCCGATAATCGTTCTGAACCTGTTCGATCAGATTTTTGACTTCTTCGTTTTCGAGCGCCGCTTTCATAGCCTCGGTTACGGCCGCATCGCTGTCAGTATCATCCATGATTTTCAGGCCGCCGTCTTCTGTCGTGTAGAGATAATACTCCGAAAGCATCGGCAGGGTCTGGTTGATTCCCAGATATTTGCATCTGCTGCTGACAAACGCGATGTACGTTCCGTCGCTTGGACCGCTGATCGTGTAGACCTTTACATCTCCGTATGACTCCACATCGCTTTCTGCCTCAATCTGCGCCTGCTCCTCCGCGGTCAGATTATCTGTTACTGCAAAAAGACCGTTGATATCCCTTGCACCGAGCGCGGTGTAATACTGCTCCAGCACGGTGCTTACTTCCGGGACATTGTCCGTGGCAAAGGAGACAGCCGTATTATCGGTATTCTCTGTATTACTGGTATCGTCTGCCGCTTCCGGCTCACTTGTCGGCTCAGCCTCTGCATCCGGCGCGCTGGCAGTATCGGTACTGGAAGCATCTGCACTGGAATCATTCGCGGAATCCGAAACGTCCGATGAAATGCCTGTGCTGTCCTCAGAATCTGCTTTGCTGTCTGCTTTTACCTGTGTCTTTTTATCCGGCACATTGTTTCCGGTGCTGCTGCTTGTTACGGTTCCGCCGCTCGATTTTCCATCGTTTTTTGGTGACACCAGATGAACGATGAGAAGAACCGCTGCCACAATCAGGAGAATTGCTCCGATCAGAAGCATGTAGCGCAGATTATCGGAAATCCATTCCCGGATTTTATCTTTTGTTGTCATTGGTTTTGCCATATTTTTCCTCCTTCATCAAAACTGATCCGCCGGATCAGTTATTGATATGCTCAATAAGCAAAAAAACCTCTACTTCACACCGAAGCAGGGGCTTTCCTTATCCTGCGCCGGTCCTGCCCGCCGCAGCATGCCATGTAGCAAAAACGCGTCTGGAGGGATTCGAACCCCCGACACACGGTACCGGAAACCGTTGCTCTATCCCCTGAGCTACAGACGCTGATGTGATCTGTTTTCTCAACCACACTATGATAGTTTACCACAGACTCCTGCAATTGTAAAGTATTTTTCCCACCCAGCCGCCCATTTTTTTCTTAAATTATTCGCAGACTATTCTGCCACACAGCTTACGTTTCTTCCTCACACAGCGTCAGTTCCCCGCTTTCCCGGTGGTAATAATAAACGTGATCCGACAGAATCTCCTGCGGCTTGACCGTCTTTTCATTCACGTCCCGTACCATGTCGGAAAGACACTCCTCCGGGAACACATCATAATCCGGAATCACCATGCACTCGTGGATACTGCTCGGAATCACATAAAGACTTGCCTCAAAGCGCTGCGAAAGACTCTCCAGCACGCCGGGATAGCACATGCAGATTGCACCCAGCTTTCCTCTGCGGTTGCTGACCAGGTAAAACTGTTCCGCCAGCGGACCAAGCTCGAACCGGGGAAACGTTACTCCGTACTCCTCTTTCAAATACACCATAAGGCTGTCTGTGCGCACCGGCAGATCCCGCAGGGTGTTCTCCCAGGCACGGGCATCCAGCTCCTCCGCCGAAATTCCCCACAGCTCCCGGTGCGTCTCGTGGATCAGAATTGTCGCATCCGGCACGCGGTTTCCCCGCATCTGGTAATAGTACACGACCGCGAGATCGAGAAATTTTCTGTGCGGAACTTCGGAGAGCAGCGTACGGTTTTTCTCCGCATGAATGAGCTCGCAGTAGATCTGCGGCGCAGCATTTTTCCAGTTGGTAAAAAAGGCAGCTTTCTCCGGTCTTCTCGCCTCCGCTTCCACCTTCCGGTACTGCTCCAGTACCTTTTCTGCAATCTGAGAAAGCGGCACGCCCTGCAGACAGCATTCATACAGAAGCTCCACGTAGATCGTCGGTGCAATCCAGTCCTTCTTTCTGCTGATGACAAACGCCTCTTTTTCGATACCGTTCAGCTTCTGCACCGATTCTACCTTCACCTCAAAATCATCGCCGGCTTTTCTTTTCAGCAGCGCGGCAAGCTGCTCTTTGAACATCTGATAGTCCATTTTTTCCCACCTTTCCTGTTTGATTGCCTTTTGTATTTTTGCTTTACGGAACAAAAAAGCTCCGGAAAACACAACTTAAAAACCTCTGTACAGATCTGTATATGCCAGAGATTCGTTGGTTCGCGGAACTTCGAACGATGAGAAAAACGGGCCCGGGCTGCTTCCGACAGCCTTTATCAGCCATTTTTCAGACGAATATTCTATTTATTTAGAAAACCGTGTCCGCCACAAAGAAAGTTGTGACGGACAACGGCGGGAACAGTCTTACTTATACACGGGACAGATATTCACCTGTTCTGGTATCAATTTTGATTTTGTCTCCCTGGTTTACGAACAGCGGAACGCTTACGGTAGCACCAGTCTCAACGGTAGCCGGTTTGGAAGCACCCTGTGCGGTATCTCCCTTGAAGCCTGGCTCAGTCTCGGTGATCTCAAGCTCTACAAACAGAGGCGGTTCGATTGCGAATACATTTCCGTTGTAGGAACATACCTTAACCATTTCGTTTTCTTTTACAAATTTCAGAGCATCTCCGATGGTCTCTTCGTTCAGAGCGATCTGCTCATAGTTTTCTACGTTCATGAAGTAGAATAAATCACCATCGCTGTACAGATACTGCATGTCTACACGCTCGATACGAGCCTGCGGGAATTTCTCAGTCGGACGGAAAGTACGCTCTACCACACCACCGTTGATGACATTTTTTAATTTTGTTCTTACGAATGCAGCTCCTTTACCAGGTTTTACATGCTGAAATTCAAGAATCTGAACGACCTGACCATCGATCTCGAGGGTAACGCCGTTTCTAAAATCTCCTGCTGAAATCATTCTGATTTTTCCTCCTTAACATAGTACGATGCGCCAAATGCGCACCATAGACTTATCTTATAATATAATATTTTTCCCGATTTTTCAACTGTTTTTTTTCGTAATCCTGCCGCGGGCCAGATCACGCTCATAAAAGAACAGTACAATGTGCTCCAGATACCGTTTCAGAACGATCTGAATTTCCTCTTTCGGATTGATCGGCTCGGTCAGAATATTGTAAAGTCCGGTCCGTTTTGCACCGTACACATCGGTGAAAAGCTGATCCCCGACAAAGACCGCCTGCTCCTCTTTGATCCCCATTCTCCGGCATGCCTCCTGGTAGTTTTTCACCGAAGGCTTGTGCGCATTTTCGATATAGATAGAACCGACCGCATCGGCAAACGGAGCCACACGCGGTTTCTGATTGTTGGAAAGCAGACAGGTGGAAAAACCAGTCTCCCGAAGAGACGCAAAGAACGCAGCCGCCTCCTTCGTTGCCGGCGCACCGTGCGGAACAAGCGTATTATCGATATCAAAAATCACGCCCCGGTATCCTTTCCGGTACAGATCCGCGTAATCGATCGTATAGGCACTTTTTTCTCTCCGGTCCGGGTAAAACATCCGCATCAGTATAGTTCCCCGGTTCTTCTGGTTTTTTCCACTCATCTTCTTTCTCCAATCCTCTTTTCGTTTATACAGTAACTTTATTCTTCTTTCAGAAACTCCTGCAGAGCCTCAAAATTTGCTTTCATCTGGTCATAGCCGTGCTGGTAAAATTCCCGCAGCTTCTCCTCGTCCTTTTCGAGACGCGATACCGCCGGTATCTCCGGGCGGATCACAAAGACGGAGCCTTCTTCTTCCCATTTTTCGATGCATTCGAGTACCTGGTTATAATGTTTCGCACGGTTTACAAGCGCACGCACGAGATTCGGGTATTTGCGGAATGCCGCCACATACAGCTCCCAGCCTCTCGTCCCCTCTTTTTTGCGGTAACCGAAATTCCGTGTCAGAATAATGACATTTTTTCGGTGTCCCGTCTTTAAGGAACGAATAATCGGGATCGAATCGGCAACACCGCCGTCGACGTACTCGTTTCCGTCGATCTCCACCATCGGGCAGGCGATCGGCATGCTCGATGATGCACGGCCAATTGCAAGCAGACGTTCTTTATTTTCGCGGTCATCCAGATATTCCGCGCGTCCCGTCTCACAGTTTGTCACAACCAGCTCACACGTCTGCGGCGATGCAAAATACGTATCAAAATCAAATGGAAAAATCTCATACGGATACCGTTCGAACACCATATCCATGTCGAGCAGTGCTTTTTTCTCAACGATTGTCTTGATATTCTTATTGACGTAGCGGTTTTTCTCCTCCGTGACAATCATACAGTCCCTCGTTCTGCCAATCTGGCGCGATACATAGTCCAGCGCATTGCAGGCTCCGGCGGAAACGCCGATCACATGAGGGATATAATACTCCTGCTCCATCAGAAAGTCCAGCGCTCCTGCTGTAAAGACGCCGCGATTGGCCCCTCCTTCCAATATGACTGCTCCGGATTTTGTTATGCTGTAATTTTTTGTCTCATTCATTCTCCTGCACTCTCCTATTTTTCACAATGACACATTACTTCCTGCACAGAGCAATGCCGGAGCAGATCGGAAAATCCCGACCCGCTCCGGCCCTTCTGCCTGTTTTATCTGTTTTCCAGCGGAACATAGTCCACTTCATCTTTGATACTCTTGTACGCCGGGCGGATGATCTTGTCGGTGTTGATCAGTTCCTCCATCCGGTGTGCACTCCAGCCGACGATACGCGCGCAGGCGAACATCGGGGTGTAGAGCTCCAGCGGAAGATCCAGCATGCTGTAAACGAAGCCGCTGTAGAAGTCGACGTTTGCGGATACACCTTTGTAAATATGGCGCTCCTCGCCGATGATCTTCGGAGCCAGTTCCTCGACCATAGCGTACAGCCGGTAATCTTTCTCTCTGTGTTTTTCTTTTGCCAGCTGCTCAACGAAGGTCTTGAAGATGCGCGCACGCGGGTCGGAAATGGAGTAAACCGCATGGCCCATACCGTAAATCAGACCTTTCTGGTCGAACGCCTCTTTGTGCAGCAGCTTTCTTAAGTAATTCGATACTTCTTCCTCATCCGTCCAGTCTTTGACGTGTGACTTCATATCGTCGAACATCCGCACAACCTTGATGTTTGCACCGCCGTGCTTCGGTCCCTTTAAGGAGCCGAGCGCCGCTGCAATTGCGGAGTACGTATCGGTTCCGGAAGAAGAAACAACATGTGTTGTAAAGGTTGAGTTGTTACCGCCGCCGTGCTCCATGTGGAGGACGAGGGCAAGATCGAGGATCCTCGCCTCCAGCGGGGTGTATTTCTGATCCGGGCGGAGCATCAGCAGAATGTTTTCTGCGGTGGAAAGCTTCTTCGACGGATTGTGGATATATAAACTTTTTCCCTTGATATAATGGTTGTACGCCTGATAGCCATAGACGGACAGCATCGGGAAAACAGAAATCAGGTTAATGCACTGGCGAAGCACATTCGGAAGGGAGGTATCATCTGCGTGGTTGTCGTACGCGTACAGGGTCAGAACGCTTCGGGACAGAGTGTTCATCATGTCCTTGGTCGGCGCTTTCATAACAACGTCACGCACAAAGTTCTTCGGCAGGGACTGCTGCTGTTTTAAGATTGTCTTAAAATGATTGAGCTGCTCTTCATTCGGCAGATTTCCAAACAAGAGCAGATACGCAACTTCTTCGAATCCCATACGGTTTTCACTTAAAAAGCCCTGGGTCAGTTTTTCCACGTTGATGCCGCGGTAGTACAGACGTCCGTCACACGGCGTTTTGACGCCGTCAATGATATCCGAAGACACAACGTTTGAAATCTGTGTCAGTCCCGCAAGGACGCCAACGCCGTTGATATCGCGCAGTCCGCGTTTTACATCGTATTGCCCATACAGCGAAACATCCATTTTGGAGTTATCCAGACAGATGTTTGTCAGTTCCTCTATTTCCGGTGTTACTTTCATGCTAAAAGCCATATGCATTCCCCTTTCTCTTCTCTTTTTTTACTCACTTTCGCTCATTATAGCATTAAACCAGGGGATTCGTATACTGAAATTTTTATAAACATTCGAAAAATTTTCGTAAGATTTTGTCTCACAAAAGGTATCAGGCTTCTGTTTTACATGCATCGAAGGCTTGATCCAGTGCGTCCAGGAAATCTCCCATCACGTAATACAGCGTCTCAAACCGCAGATAATCGAGGACGTTTTCATCCCACATAAACTTCAGCACCGGCGGGAATTCCTCATCGGACTCCCAGAACTGGAAGACGAGCGGCAGAAACGGAAAGACATGAAAAACAAAAGCAGCGTCTCCCGGGGAATATGGTTTTCCGCTAAGGGAAACGCATGCTTTTTTCAGCTGTTCCACATGCCCGTCATACCGTGCGGCGCGGCTGTCGTGAACGCCGGACGCAATCGTGCGGCCTTTGATCGTTCCCTTTAAGGAATTGGTGCGCGCATACGTGCCGGCGAGCACAATCTCCTTCTTTCCGCAGCAGAGCAGGTCGAAAATCGTCAGTGTCT
>ENA-OWPM01001393-OWPM01001393.1-human-gut-metagenome-genome-assembly--contig:-NODE-1393-length-19593-cov-5.952196_pt1 | contig 19593 bp, 10 predicted proteins | sample MGYA00248267_ERZ651852 | MGnify/ENA primary metagenome ERZ651852 (study PRJEB26924, sample SAMEA4378228) | human gut metagenome | biome: human gut; feature: human-associated habitat; material: faeces...
GGGGTATATCTTATTCTTACGATACTTTAATAGGGCCTATCGAGTTGTTGTTCGATATGTCAAATTGGGATAAGAACTTAGGGATTTATTTCAGTCTGGGTTATTATTTTTAGTCTGGAAACAGAGATCAAAAGTGGTGAATTAATATGAGAATAATATGAAATATTGGTTGTATGTAGGAATGCTTTGCTTGCTGGGAGCCTGCCAGGCGAAAACGTACCGGTACACAGAAGGCGGTATTTACGGCACTTATTATCGGATAACTTACCGGGCAGACAGGGATTTAGGGCGTGAATTAATCAGACAGCTGGAACGTGTGAATGCATCGCTTTCGATGTTTAACGATAGTTCTGTGATTTCCAGATTGAATCGTGGCCAGACAGAGCGGGTAGATTCTTTGTTTGCCTGTATGTTCAGGGTGGCTGTTCAGGTAAACCGGGAGACGGAAGGGGCTTTTGATATCACGGTAGCTCCTTTATCGAATGCCTGGGGATTTGGATATAAACGGGACAGTTTTCCGGTACCGGCAAAAATAGATTCTTTATTGCAGTATGTGGGAATGGGAAGATTGCGTTTGGAAGAAGGACGTTTGTTGAAAGAAAAAGAGGGGATTGAAATGGATGCGAGTTCCATTGCCAAAGGATTGGGGGTGGATTTGGCTGCCGATTATTTGCAGAAACAGGGGGTAGAGGATTATATGGTGGATATCGGTGGAGAAATCCGGGTGAAAGGTGTGAGTGACAAAAACCGTCCGTGGCGGGTCGGAATTGATAAACCGATTGATGATCCGAAAGTGCAAAACCGGCAACTGGAATTAGTTGTTGAGTTGACAAAAGGTGCTATTGCAACATCAGGTAACTACCGCAATTATTATATTCACGAAGGGAAGAAATATGCGCATACCCTGAACCCGCTGACCGGATATCCGGTACAACGGGATATTTTGAGTTCGAGTGTTTATGCTCCAACCTGTATGGAGGCGGACGCTTATGCTACAGCCTTTATGGTGCTGGGGTTAGAGAAAAGTAAAGAGATTGTACTTAAGCATCCCGGTTTGGAGGTATGCTTTGTATATGAGCGGGATGGTAAATCGGAAATCTGGATGTCTCCGGCTTTTGAGAAAATGGTATTGAAATAAGGACAGAGAGGAGGGGGAAATGATAAAACGGTTGATCGGTTTGTGCCTATTGCTGAATCTGTTGGTTGCAGGAAATACTGTTTCTGTAGCCCAATCTGTAACAGAACAGGATACGATTACCGCCAACCGGGAGAAGATACTTTCCCGTCCCCGGGTTTTTTTACCGGATAGCCTGATCCGGGATACATTGAAATATGAATATGTCCGGATAAAAAATGTGGCTTACAAGTCATCTTTTACCAAAGAGTTGTACAAAATGATTTTTGTCGAGCCTCGGCGTAACCGGGTCAATGTTATGCGTACACAGAACAGTGAGGAACGGTTTAAAGCCTATGCGGGAAAGATCATAAAAGAAATCCATATTGAAGTGCTCCCCCCTTATGGTACAAGTGTATATGACACAACTTATTTGGAAATGGATTTGGGGTGGCTTAAAAATGCGGCGAATAAGATACACATGAAATCCGCCGACCGTATTCTCCGGAAACAATTGACTTTAAAACCCGGAATGCGTCTGGTGCCTTTTGAAATTGTACAGAATGAGATTTTACTTCGTCGTCTGGATAATATCGACGATGCTACGGTTATGGTGGCTGAAGATAAAGATAATCCGGACGAGGTGGTTCTGACGATTATTTGCAAAGATCAGTTTTCCTGGGGTGCGGAAGTGTCTTCCAATTTTCTGAATAATGCCCGGATTGAACTGGCCAATAAGAATTTTATGCGCCTGGGGCATATTGTCGAATATGATTTCAGCTACCGGGGAACAAAAGATCAGAAGTGGGGCAATACGGTACGGTATAAAGTCAATAGTGCTTTCGGTAGCCACTTTGACTTTCTCGGTTATTATCAGAATGATTACTCGGCGAAACAGATTTGGGGATCGCTGGACCGGCAGTTTTTGACATCCCGGATAAAATGGGCGGGCGGATTTACTGTGGGACGGGTTTATCGTGCCGATGTTTTGCCGGATGTCAATATCATACATCAGGATGTTCCTTTTAATTACCATGCTTTCGACGTATGGGTGGGAAAATCGTTTTTGCTGAATACGCGTCATAATTACAACCGGAATTTTTATATTACCGGGCGTTTTCTGAATACGATTTTCAATGCCCGTCCCGTTGTATCTTCTGATTCGAATCAGTTTTATTACAATCGCCGGAATTATTTCGGTTCTCTTATTTTCCGGAAATTGAGGTATTATAAAGCGAATCTGATTTATGATTTCGGACGTACGGAAGATATTCCTTCCGGTTTTTATTCGGCATTGACATTTGGTTATGAGAATAATGATTTTCAGAATTCTGCTTATGTCAGTTACGAAGTCCGCTATTCCCATTTTGATTTTCCCACAGAGCGTTTGTATTCTTTCGATGCCGGGATTGGATCGTATATAAATCAGGGGGGATTTGAGCGGGGGATGTTGAAGGTCGGATTGCATCATATCAGCAATTTGCAGGCACTGGGTTCCTGGCGTTTCCGCTTTTATAATGATATAAACTACGTACTGGGAATACGGCGTTATCCGGCAGATCATCTTTATATGAAGGATTATGATATATTGGGATTCGATTCTGATACATTGTGCGGAAATCAGAAGCTTTCGACTTCTTTGTCGGCGACTTTTTTCATGCCTTATATTAAAAAAGGATTCCGGGCTGCTTTGACCGGTTTTGTGGATGTCGGAGCCATTGCTCCTGAAAATACATCTATATTCAAGAGCAGAGCCTATTGGGGAATGGGATTTGCAATCAATCTCAGAAACGATAATATTGTCTTTAAAAACATTAGTTTGCGTTTGTCTTTCTATCCTTCAGCGCCGAAAGATATGCGGGTATTTGAGGCTTCTATGTCCGGAAATTTACAGAATGGATTTTACGATTTTCAGGTTCGTAAACCTAAAGTGTTGAATTATGAATAAATTTCGGAACTTATCGAAATGATTTGTCGTATTGTCACAAATATTTTATTTTTGCCGGACGAAATTGATAACAGTATCGGCCGGTTATGGTACGATCTATTAATTCCTAATAAATGAAAAAAGTTTTATTATTCTCCTTGTTCTTATTGATCGGTTTATTTTTTTCACAGGTTCTTCCTTCTTTATTTAGCGATACGTATGAGACGTTTGTATTTGTATTCAAGAACCTGATGTTCATTTGTCTGGCTTTTATCATGATTAATGTCGGTCGGGAATTTGAGCTGAATAAAGCTAAATGGAAGTCTTATACCGAAGACTATTTTATTGCAATGGCTACGGCAGCAGTACCTTGGTTGTTAGTCGCTTTTTATTATATCTATATTTTGCCCTACAATGATTTATCCTGGGATAAGAATTTGCTGGTAAGCCGGTTTGCTGCGCCTACTTCTGCCGGAATACTTTTTACCATGTTGGCGGCTGCGGGCTTGAAAAAGGAATGGATTTATCAAAAAACACAGGTGTTGGCGATTTTCGACGATTTAGATACTATCCTTTTGATGATTCCTTTACAGATACTGATGATCGGTTTTAAATGGCAATTGTTCGCCATTGTATTGGTCGTTTGTCTGTTACTGGTATTCGGCTGGAAAAAATTGAACAGTTTGAATTTACCTCAGTCCTGGAAAGCCATTGTAATATATTCTGTTTGTTTGGTAGCGGCTTGTGAGAGTATTTATTTGATATCCAAGGTATTTATGGGGCAGGAGGGAGCCATTCATCTCGAAGTGCTTTTACCGGCTTTTGTCTTGGGAATGGTAATGAAAACCGTGCATAAGACAGGAAAAGAGGAGGAAAATGCAGCCGGCTTTATTTCTTATCTGTTTATGTTCCTGGTTGGGTTGAGTACTCCTCTGTTTGTCGGGATCGATACGGAAGCTGCCGGCTTTCATTTGCCCGATTGGGGGACGATAGCTTTGCATGTATGTGCGGTAACCTTGCTTTCCAATATCGGTAAGATGTTCCCGTTGTTTTTTTACAGAGATCGTAATATTCTTGAACGATTGGCACTTTCTATCGGTATGTTTACCCGGGGGGAAGTTGGGGCCGGAATTATCGTGATTGCCTTGGGATACCAATTAGGTGGAATTGCTGTGATTGTTTCTATCCTTAGTTTGGTACTCAATTTGGTACTGACTGGTTTCTTTGTCGTGGCTGTGAAAAAAATCGCACAACGCGTATACGGCGTGAAGGAGTAGGAAAGGGTTATTTATTTTAGATTTACGATTTATGATTTACGATTTATGATTTGGGCTTGCTTTTGTCAGGCTTTGACGATAGTATAGAGGTTTGCGTTTCTTATTTCCGTGGCTTCCGGTTTTAGCTGGTTCGGAAAGATTGGACGATGAAACATAAGAGTTGCCGGGATCGGTTTATTATAAATTTTAAACCGATTCCGGCAATTCTTTTTCTGTTTTCAAATTCTCTGTCGTAAATTGAAATTTTCTATTTTTCTTTTTTCCGGAACAGGTTTCCGATTTTCCGGAATAATCCTTTTTTCTCTTTCTTGGTAACGGTGTCCTGAGGATGTGCCAGAGAACGTTTCTCCATTTTTTTGTTTCCGATCCGGTCGAAAAGGTTCATCTTTTCTTTAAAAACCGGAGTTTCTAGATCTTTTTCCTGTGGAATGGAAACGTAGGGAAAAGTTAGGCGTTCCCAATAAACATAGTCCGCATCTTTCAGACATGCCTGCATAAACAGCCCGAAAATAGGTAGGGCTGTATTAGCCCCTTGTCCCAGGGAGGTTGAATTGAAATGGATATTCATGTTATTGGCTCCGACCCGGACACCTACGACGATACGGGGATTATAACCGATAAACCAACCGTCGGCCTGATTTTGAGTCGTACCGGTTTTACCGGCTAATTCATTGACTAAACCATAGTTGCTTTTCAATCTGCGGCCGGTACCTTCTTCAATAACGGCGGATAGAATATTGCTCATGATATGTGCTTCTTCTGCCGGTAGTACTTCCTGAAATTCAGCTTGGGGGGCCTGATATAATATTTTTCCGTCTTTGTCTTTGATTTCCGACAGATAGTACGGTTGTGTCAGTTTGCCGTTGTTGGCAAAAGCCATATAAGGTTTTATCATTTCGGATAAGGGGATGTCGGCAACTCCCAGGGCCAAAGAAGGATATTGGGGTAATTCGGAGTGAATACCCAGATTGTGAGCATGAACGAGGGTATTCTCGATACCTGTTTGAAGTAACACTTCAACGGCAATGGTGTTGATTGATTTACTAAGAGCGCCTTTTAAGGTGTAATATCCGGTATAATCGTTGTCGGAATTCCGGGGCGTCCAGTTATCGTATTCTTTATAAGTTTTTTGTTCGTTTTTGTAATAGGCATCTAAACGGGCTCCGTAATGTATGGCTGCGCTGTAAACGACAGGTTTAAAGACCGAACCGACTTGCCGGGGTGCTTCAATTTGATCGTATTGGAAATATTTGTAATCCAATCCGCCGACCCAGGCTTTTACCTTTCCGGTATGAGGTTCTACGGCGATGAGTCCGGGATGTAGTATTTTCAGGTAATGTTTTAATGAATCGATAGAAGACATTTCTACTTTTGTCTCTCCCTGGTATGCACTGTATATGACCATGGGTTTCTTCTGGTTCATAGCCTGCATAATTTCTTTTTCCCCCAAGCCCTGATTTTTGAGGGATAAATATACAGGACTGGTTTTTATAGCCTGTTCCAGCACCCGGGGTGTATTTTGCCAGGGTTCTTTTTTTCCCCAATGCGTATAAAAATCGTTTTGCAATTTTTTCATATATACTGCGGTTGCCGTTTCCGCATAGCGTTGCATATCTGCATCGAGGGTTGTTGTCAGGCGAAGGCCGTCCGTGTACAAATTGTAACCGGTTCCGTGTTTGGCATTGTATTCATTCAGGATACGTCCGGCATCCTGACGTATTTTTTCCCTAAGATAGGGGGCAAGACCGGAATAATGGTTTTCAGGACGGTAATCTAAACCTAATACTTCTTGCTTTAGTCTTTCTCCGGCAGAGTCTTGCAGCATGTCATATTTGACCATCTGATTGATGACCGTATTGCGGCGCTGTAATGCCCTTTCAGGATTCAGGCGCGGATTATAACGTGAAGGACCTTTCAGCATCCCGATTAAAGTAGCTGCCTGAGGAATTGTCAGATCGGAAGCCGAAGTCGAAAAATATTTCCGGGCAGCACTTTCTATGCCGAAAGTACGTTCTCCGAAAGAGACTGTATTCAGATAGAGGGTCAGAACTTCGTCTTTTGTATAGAGTTGTTCCAGACGGTGAGCGGTGAGGATTTCCTTTAGCTTTATGACAGGCATAAATGTTACCTGGTGTTCTTCCCGGGGATATAGATTTTTGGCCAGTTGCTGGCTGATTGTACTGCCGCCCCCTGAAGAACGGTCGCCTAACAGTAAAGTTTTAAAAATCACCCGTAGCATACTGATTTTATCGAATCCGTGGTGCTCGTAAAAACGGACATCTTCTGTAGCGATTAAAGCATTTATGGCATTGGGGGAGATGTGCCCGAAATTGACATTTGTACGGTTTTCGATAAAATATTTTCCCAGTAATTCTCCGTCTTCACTGTATAATTCCGATGCTTCTGCATTTCGGATATTTCGTAGTTCCGTATAATCGGGAAGTTTTCCCCATAGCCCGATATATACGGAGTAAACAAAAGCGCCGATAAGAGCTGCTCCCAGTAAAAGTAAAATGATCAGCCATTTCAGGATTCTGAACCGGCGCCGTTTTTTTGATGTTTTATGTGTTTTTTTCCGATGTACAGTCGCTTTCTTTTTCATATCCCAAAGATAAATCAGAATAATGGAAAATGAAAAATTTCGACCGAAGATAAAGTCTTTGATTTGGGTTATTTACGATTTGTGATTTTTGATTTAGGTTTTGGCCGGGGCTGCCGGTAAGTATTAAATTATTTCTTTCTGTGCATTATCGTACTTCTTTTTGTCTTTTATTTATTACTTTTGACCGGATTTAAGTGATTAGACGGTTGGGATTTTAGGTTTCGTTTTGCCGGGTAGCCGTAAAATGCTTAAATGTACCCAGTGGAGTATTTAATTAAACAGAATAAATCATACGGAAATGTTGAATATTGCATTATTTGGTCCGCCATGTGCCGGTAAGGGTACGCAGGCAAAAAGAATTGTAGAAAAATATAATCTGGCTCATCTTTCTACGGGAGATATGATCCGAAAAGAAATAGCCGAAGGTACGGAATTGGGTAAAATGGCTGCGGATATTATCAATAGCGGAGAGTTGTTGTCCGATGAATTTGTGATCCGGTTGATTCAGGATAGCATCGCAAAGAGTGAAAATGTCGATGGGTTCCTGTTTGACGGTTTTCCCCGGACAGTTGCTCAGGCACAAAAATTGGACGAGATGCTGATGGAGGCAGGAGGACCTTTGAAATGTCTTTTGAGCATAGAAGTTCCGGAAGAAGAGCTGAAGCGCCGGATGTTGGAGAGAGCCAGAATTGAAGGACGTGCCGACGATACGGAAGAGGCTATTAATAAACGGTTTCAGGAGTATCATGCAAAGACGGTTCCGGTAGCCCGGCATTATGAAAAAATCCGTCATGCCATAAAAGGGGATGGAACGATAGATGAAGTGTTCAATGCTCTTACCGGTGTGATCGAGAAAGTAAAGTAGTATATTTTGATATAGCTGAATCCCTTCGGACTATGATGACCGGAGGGATTTTTTTATGTAAAAACTCCTTCCGGACAGTGTATTACTGATTTCCGGAAGGAGTAAAGTAAGACCGGATCATCCGGCTTTTTATTTTCCGAGCATTTCGCAGATTTCGTTGTATACGAATTCACCGGTGAAACCGAATTTCTCATCCAAAACCTTAGCAGGAGCGGAGTATCCGAAATGATTTACACCGTGGATTTTACCGTTACAGCCTACCAGGCCCTCGAGGGTAACGGACAAGCCTGCCGTCAGACCGAATTTCGGTTTGGCTGCCGGGATGACTTTTTCCTGGTAAGCGGCAGATTGTGTACGGAAAAGACCTTCGGAAATGGCCGATACCACTTGTGAACGGATACCTTTTCTTTCCTGTAGTAAATGAGCGGCCTCGACCAATGTTGCTACTTCCGAGCCGGAAGCGATCAGAATAACATCCGGATCGTCGCTGTTTTTAACGACGATGTATGCTCCTTTTTCTGCTTGTAAAGCCTCTTCGTAACGATCTCTGTCCGATGGAAGATCATTGATGTTCTGACGTGATAGCACGAGGGCTGTCGGAGTATGGGTATTTTCCATAGCCATCTTCCAGGCTACAGAAGTTTCAGCGGCATCAGCCGGACGTAATGCCAGCATACTCATTTTACCGTGATGATTCTGTAGTTTTTCCATTAGCCGCAATTGAGCTTCGTGTTCGATGGGCTGATGAGTAGGGCCGTCTTCACCAACGCGGAATGCGTCATGGCTCCAGATGTATTTTACCGGAACTTCCATCAAAGCCGACAGGCGGCAAGCCGGTTTCATATAATCGGAAAATACGAAGAATGTTCCGCAGGCTACATGAATACCACCGTGTAAAGCTATCCCGTTGCAAAGAGCGGCCATTGTCAATTCGCATACTCCGGCTTGCAGGAATTTACCCGAGAAATCGCCTTTCACAAGATTACGGGCACCTCCTTTGATGAATCCGTCGGTTTTGTCCGAATTGGAAAGATCGGCAGAACTGACAATCATATTGTCGACTTGTTTAGCCAATTCTACCAACACATCGGCAGAAGCTGCACGGGTTGCGATATTGGCTTTGTGGGCAATGGCTTTGTAGTCGATGGCCGGAGTCTCGCCCGACATGTATTTATGGTATCGGATTGCCAGTTCCGGATTTGCCTTTTCCCAGGCTGCCTGTTCGGCTTTTTTCTTGCGGGCGTAAGTCCGTTTTTTTTCCAGTACTTTGGCATAAAATTCCTGTACGTCCGGGAAAATAGCAAATGGATTTTGTGGGTTACCTCCGAGATTTTCAATTGTTTTGTCAATGGAAGCACCGGCTCCGGTCAAAGGCTGACCGTGAGTGGATACTTTATTGGAAAAGTCCTCTCCGTTAGCACCGACGGCACCTTTGCCCATCAATGTTTTGCCGATGATCAGGGTAGGGCGTTGTTTTTCTGCACCGGCAGCCGTCAATGCTTCCCGGATCTGATCGGCATCATTACCGTTTATGGTGATGACATTCCAGCCCCAGGCTTCGTATTTTTCAGCCGTATTTTCGGCGGTAACTTCTTCTACCTTGGTTGATAACTGGATGTTGTTGGCATCGTAGAACATAATCAGGTTAGCTAATCCCAGTGTACCGGCGATACGTCCGGCACCCTGTGAAATCTCTTCCTGAATACCACCGTCGGAGATGAATGCATAAGTTTTATGAGACATCCATTCACCGAAACGAGCTACCAGAAAGCGTTCGGCAATAGCAGCACCGATGGCCATTACATGTCCCTGACCAAGCGGACCGGAAGTGTTTTCCACGCCCCGGGCCTTGTCTACTTCGGGATGACCGGGGGTGATACTACCCCATTGACGGAAGTTTTGCAAATCTTCCAGACTGTAATTACCTGTCAAACAAAGTACGGAATATAACATCGGAGACATATGTCCCGGATCCAGGAAGAAACGGTCCCTGTTTGCCCACGTCATGTCGTCCGGATCGAAGTTTAAAAATTCCGAATACAATACGTTGATGAAATCGGCACCGCCCATAGCACCTCCGGGATGTCCCGATTTGGCCTTTTCGACCATTGAAGCTGCCAGAATACGGATGTTGTCTGCTGCTCTGTTTATCGTTTTATTCATTATTCTAGGGTTTTATTTTTAATTTTTACAAAGGTAATGTTTTTGGGTAAACTCCGGTTTTTACCCATTTATAAATTTTTCTCCGGATAAAGGTTTTCCCACCAGGCAGGCTGCCCTTTCAGATATTTGGCAAAATAGGCCATAATCGTATTGTTCCATAGGATACGTTGTTTGTAATCTACAACATGATGATCGGCATCTTTGACGAATACCAATTCAACATCTTTACCTAAAAGTTTAAGTGCCGTATAAAACTGCATACTTTGAGCCGTCGGTACATTAACGTCTTTGGTACCGTGGATCAACAGTATGGGATTGTGGGCTTTGTCGGCACTGAATAACGGACTTTGGTCGACATAAATGTCTTTGCGGTTCCAGGGAAAAGCGTGAGCCGTTGCATTTGTACTGTAAGTGTATCCCCAATAACCGTCACCCCAATAACCGTCGAGGGAAGAGATGCCGGCATGAGAGATCGCACAGGTAAATATATCCGAATGTGTCGTCAGATACATAGTCGTAAAGCCGCCGTAAGAAGCTCCCATGCATCCTACTTTGGTAGCATCGATAAATGAATGTGCCTTGATAAAAGCTTTGGTAGCATTGATAATTTCATCTCCGGTAATTTTTCCCCAATTATTTTGGTGACGGGCCGAGAATTCCTGGCCGTAACCGATTGTGCCGGAAGGCTGGAGTACGTACACTACATACCCGTTCGCCGCATATAAATTGAATGGATAGCGTCCGCCGAAACTGCGTTCTACCGGAGTCGTTCCCCCGTAATAATAGACAATTAGCGGGTATTTTTTGTTCGGGTCGAAATCGGCAGGCAGATAGTAGCGTCCGTCGATTACCGTACCTTTTTTATAGTTGTAATCCCAATCTTTTACTTCTCCGAATACGATGTATTCGTATTGTTGTTTGGCCGGATTCGCCCATTGTGCCGTTTCCAATCCGTTCAGATTCATGGTATAGATGATGGGAGGATAGGTAACATTTGAGGCAATATATATCATTCTGTTGCCTTTTTCCGGAACACTGGTTGAAAGGATAATGTCTCCCGGACATTCAATTTGTGCGATGTGCTTGTTTTTCACATTGTAGCGGAATAGGTGCACGTAATCTCCGTCGACGGCTGTAAGGTAAATATTACCGTCGGTATGCCAATAGGATTGGCTTACGGAAGGATTAAAGTCACGGGTCACGGGGATTACCGTACCGTCGGCGAGGGTATAGATATACAATTGTGTATCGTATTGGTTGACGATGGGATTATTACCGATGTTTTCACCCGACTTTCCGAAAGCTGACGGTCCTCCGCTTATCAGCAATTGCTTGTCGTCGGGAGAAAAGGAGCAGAAAATACTGAAAAGCCGGTCTTTCCAGAGTGTATCGATCTTCTGGGTTGTCATATTCAACAGGTAAATCGATTGTTTGCTGTATGGGAATTCGTTATAGTCCGGAGTTGACGTCGAAAAGATCAATTGTTTACCGTCGTGACTGATATCCATCAGAGAAGTACTCAGGCTTCCCCAGGTCAGTCGGGAATGCAGTCCGGTAGAGAAATCGTACTTACATAAGTAGGAGCGGTAACGGTAGTAGGGTTGACGATCTTCGATGCCCTGTAGTTTGCGTAGTTCCCAGTCTTTTTCTCCGTAATTTTTCGATGTATAGTATATCAGATAGGATAAATCCGGCGACCAGGTATAGTTTTCCAGCTTGCTGTCTTCTCGGATCAGGCAATTCAGTTGTTGTTTCTCAATGTCGTAAGTGTAAAAAGAGTATCCGTTTCCTTCTTTAAAAAGATAAGATATTCTGTCTTGTCCCGGTACCCATTGGGGAGACATCATGTTATTACCGACAGCATATACCACTTGTTTGTCCGCTACCCGGTAAATTGTTGTGGTGTATGAGTTTTTGCCGCCGGCAGTTTCGCGCATACGTATAAGAACATATTTTCCCGTAGGGGAGAGTTTTGCCGATTCTATTTTTTTACCGTTGAGGATATCATATATATCTTTTCCTCTTTCCGGGGATATACTGAAACGGACGGCATTTTCAGTTCCTTTTGTCAGGGGCTTGAAATTACAACAGAAGGCTTTTCCTCCCTGGCTGATTGTTTTTACGATAATGGTATGCTTACCTGGAACCAATTCACAACTGACCGATTTGTCTGCCGCTTTATTTTCCCCGTAGGTCAGTTTTTTTTGTCCGTCGATATAAATTTCCGCATTCCCGAAAAGGTGGAATTTCAATTCTCCTTTTATCCATTGGTCATTGCTAAGATAAACGGCGTAATAATACAAGGTCGTCCGGTTTTGTACAGGAACCGTTATCGTATCTTGCTCCATCCGGGCTTTGTCCCATTTTAATTCCCGGGAAACGTTTTCGTTTTTGCCGGCGACAGGAATCATTTGTCCGACATTCAAACCGGAATATTCGAGTAACATGTCGTCAGTAAAAACTTTGCCATCGACATTTTTTACAGAACTTAAAGCCGGGGCTTCTAAGGAAATTGGGGTAAGAGCGAGCCATTCTCCGGCTTTCTGGCCGCTTACACTGAAAAAGCAGGCGATCAGAAAAAATAAAACAATGTTTTTTTTCATGGTGATTTTATTGGGTTTCTTGACTTTTGCAAAGTTAAAAATATAAAACGACGAGTGTTATAAATTATGGTCTTAGATTTACAATTTTGGACAATAATCTTTATTCTTTAAATAGGATTCAACTGCCTTTGGGCAGATTTTAAATTTTGAATACAATTTTCACGATATAGTTGTCGGCTTTATCTTATTGAAAATAAGATAAAGCAATGAATCTATCAATACGACAATGCCGGTACCGGGTTGTACACCGGTAATCGGCCAAAGATAAGTATTCTGTGCATGTGCATAAGTAAGGGAGAGACAGAAGGCAGCGATAAGAGTCCGGAATTTTTTCATAAGTCTTGTCTTTTGTGGTTTATGTTCTTTCGATTAATACCTGAGGTTATTTGTCATTGTTTTATGATTATAAAATATTAAAATTAACATCTAAAAGAAAAGGGCTGAATGCTTTTTCTGGGATAAATTTATCCTAATAATAGCCCGGTAAACTTTGAATTATTTTATATCCGCTAGTTCCGGGAAGAATCGATTGCCTCCCGCTGGGGCATTGCGAAGAGGATGAGGAGCATTGCTTCATCCGCAGGGACGACTGGATGTCGAATCATTCTAATTTAAAGAATCGGTTGGGTGAATATATTCCGGCCTTAATTTAACAATGATAGCGTTGAATTAAGATGATTACAGGATAAATGATTGTAAACGTGTGAATTTAACTACGATCGGGTCTGGTAATTTATGGAAACGTTGATTTAATTTTTTGATTCTTTACACAATTCTATCGTTATTTCCGTTCCTTTTTGCGGCAGGGTGTAGATGTTCATCGTTGCCCCCAGCAATTCGACTCTCGAACGTACAGTCATAAGTTCTTCTTTACTTTTCGGGGAAGCGATGCCGACACCGTTGTCTGATACGGTGAGTGATAATTTGCTTTCGGATAATATAAGCTGAACATTGATTTCCGTTGCATTGGCATGTTTCAGGGCGTTATTTATCAGTTCTCCGGCAATCCGGTAAAAATTAATTTCGGTCTTTTCATTATATCTCAATTCTTCTCCATAAAAATGGAAATTTACCATATCTGATCCTTTGCAATATTCTTCCAAAACCGGTTTTAGTCCGAACCGGGCCAACGATTCGGGCATGAGGTTATGAGCCAGACGTCGCATTTCCGTAATTGATTTGTCCATAAGGAGAATTGCCTTATCGAGTTTTTGGGATTCCTGAGACATGTTTGTTTTTATTTGTGCCAGATCGAGGCGAACCATTGTAAGCAGTCCCCCCAAGCCGTCGTGTAACTCGCGTGAAAGACGTCCACGTTCGTGATTTTCGCCGTCGAGCAGAGAAGAAGCGGCTACCAACTGTTTCTCCTGTTCCAGTTTTTTTACCTGTTCTTCTATCCGGATCCGTTTTAATTTCTGATACCTGTTGATCAGTATAAGAATGATAAAAAGAAGAAAAATACCGATACCGCCTACAACGGTAAGTATGAGATATAATTTACGTTCCTCATTTAAAGTAACGATATGTAGCTCTTTTTTTTCTGTTTCATAGGATATCTTTAATTCCTGGATGATATTTTCCCGTTCGAGGGTGTGTAGAGAGTCCCGTTTTGTCTGGTATTGCTTCCGGTAATCCAATGCGCGGTCCAAATCGCCTTTTTCTTCATAAAGCTGTGCCAGTTCGTTCATTAATGCGAGATAAAGTTCGCGGGTATTTACTTTAAGTCCCATTATTTTTTCCATAATGGCAATCGCTTTGTCGTATTTTTTTGCTTTACGGTGAATCAATGCCTGCGTATAATCCGCATAATAATCATTGCCTCCGGTTTTGTTCACTTTATAGATTGTCGCTTGAGCTTCTTCCAGCCTGTCGTTCAGTATAAGACATTGTGCCAGGTTAATCGATGCGGTGAACCAGGCCTGATTAAAATTTATGGCATTACTGATTGTTATGCATTCCTGAAAATAGGGGATTGCTTTCTTTGTATTTTTGTCAATTGTCATATAGGCGTTCCCGATATTGTTTAAAGCGCGGGCTATACCGACGGAATCATTTTGTTGCTTCGTCATTCCCAGCCAGCGTTCATAAGCTGTAATGGCTTCGCTACTCTTGCCGAGATTGAAATACAGGATACCGATATTATTTAAGGCCCTGGCAAGTAATTCCGGATTTTTTTCGGTTTCACCGAGATGCAGAGCCTCATACAGGCAATAAGAAGCAGAGTCGTATTGTCCCAAAATATCGAAGGCTATACCTTTTTGTACCAGCACATGCCCCCGGCGAACAGCAAAAGAGTCGGCCTTCAATAAGGGAAGCAATTCATTTGCAACCATAATCATCGAATCCCGGTGTTTTTCCTGATAGTAGTGTTGTATTTTCTTTTCTAAAGCAGATAAACGGGGATTCTCTGTATTTATACCGGTTTTACATCCGGCTAAGGAAAACAGCAAAATTGTCGGAATAAAAAAGAAACTATAATTCATATCGGTCAATATTTTACAAATATAAATAAATATTGGTAGTCGTTAATACCCTAAAAAAGGGGTTTTTAACCGATCGGATTGTTATTACTTTTTTACTTTCTCTGATAGGGGGATAACAGTAAGAAGTGCTTAAAATTGAGAAAGATAACTGCATACTCAAATTTTCACTTATCTTTGTAACAGTCGTAACTGTTACGAGCGTGACGAGAATAAAGAATATGAAGTTTTACAATAGAACCAGTGAGGTAGCAGAATTGAAGCGAATACAAAAGTTATCGTTCACCGAACATTCTTATTGAAATCCTATGGAAGTACATCAATTAAAAGAAGAGATAAAACATTTTATTCAGAATTACACTATTGAGCAAGGGGGGATGATACGAAAAGATCAAAAGGCTATAGAAGCAGATTTGTTATGGGATGCTTCACGCTTTTGGGCTACAGTAATTCACAAAGCCTCACCAATTAGAAAGAAAATGACTTATTCTGAATTTTTGGACTATAAATTACACTATGAAACTCAGAATAATATTGCTATAAACAGTAATAGTTTGTTTGACAGGTTTTGGTTACGGAATGTTTTAGGTTTTGTTGAAATACCGGGTGGGATAAGTTGTTTAATTTATACTTTTGAAAAGATTTCAAAGTTTAAGAATGAATTTCAATTTCTTGATTATCTATATTCCTCACAACCAGAAAAAGTAAAGAGTATAGAGAAAAATCAAATGATACCAATATTAGAGAATTATAACAAAATTAGCAATACAAATATAACTATTGAAAACATTTGGGAGATTAAAGAATTTGAGATTAAAGATAATGTTATTAAGCTAGACAATTTCGAATACTATTATTCTCCATTTTTAACACATTGGGATGATTTACAGTTTATTTTTGATTTACAGAAAATATATAATGCAGGAAATAAAGGACTTAAAATATTAAAAAGTGAGTTTATTCAGATACACGATAATTTTGCTCAATTATTTGCTATTCCCACAATTGAGTCTTTTACTGCACAAAAAATAATTGAATTAATATCCGACGATGTTTATTATATAGATTTTAATAATACAAATATTGCCTATATAGATTTATGGGATAAGGTTGCAGGAATTTATTGGGAGATATTATTAGCTGATTCTACATTCAGTTCAAATCAGGAAAGAATTCTGTCTTATCTATCTAAGATTCTTTATTGGGAAGATTATCCTAATGCCTTATCTCATTGTTCTGGAAAGGCAAAAAGAATTTTTTTAGATGAGTCTTTTTCCCTTATTGAAGGGGAAAAAGACATAGAGGGTGTTGATGTTGAAATAAGAAAAGTTCGTATCGACTCACCTCACCTCTATGGCATATACGAGATTACTTCTGAGAGATTTATCAATGAATGTAGTTTGAATAATACAGATTTATTTGAATTGTATGATGATGTCTCAAAACTAGAACATAAAGCCCATATAACGTTTCTGCATGATCAAAGGTCGAGAAAATGGATATTTTATCTGTTATGGATTATTATAAAGAACGATTTTGAAGTTGAGAGTAAAGAAGATGAAGACTCAGAAGAAGACAAACGATCCTCTGTGTTTAATTATAAACGAATAGAAAAATTATTATTGTCTTCAAGAGAGAAACCTTCACTTCTCGGCATGATAATAAGAAATATTACGTATCATAGAAGAGAAATTATTCCCTATTTATTGACCAATCAGAATTTTGTATCATTATCTTTTCAAATAATAGATCAGTTCAATTTTCCAAAAGAAGAAAGAGAATTGTTGTCCAATAAGCTATGGACAAAATGTTTGCAACTGGCATTAATAACAATTTCTTCCCCAAATGACAAAGAGATAGCCTCAAAGTTTGTTTTCCAAATATTCAGACAAATCAATAAAAACAAATATAAGCTAAATGCCAATTCGGAAAATATAGTACAGAAAACAGCCCTTAAAGATCGGGAAATGCTGTTGTTGGGTTTAATTGAAAAAAGTCCGAAAAATACACATCGTTATTCCAAAACTATTGAAGAGTTTTTGCTGCCTGCTATTATTAATGAATTATCGCAGTTATTTATTGATTATGACGAAGATAATATCTATAATGATAGCGTTGTACAACTTCCTTTAATGAAATTAGATGGTTTATCATGGTTGATGAGATGTTCTACTTATTGGAGGTATAAAAAGCAACTTTCCGGATCCGATTTTAATATTCAGCCAATTACACATGGATTTTATAATCTCTATATTGAAACCGTTGAAATAAATGAAATTGAAAAATATGATTTTATCACTCATAAACGTGCAAAGTCCATTCCTATATGGGCTGAAAAGAGGGAAAGAATAAAAATCGTAGATTGGCTTTTTCCTATATGGTTTATTTATAAGAACCGGTTATTAAATAAATTTTTAGAGCCAAAGTTTGATTTTGAATGTGATACTAATTTTTATAATAAACGGAATCGTTTTACTGCTGAAAAGCTAAGGAGTCATATTGCTATTTTATTACAAATACATGAAAAACTTATTTTGCCTACAATACCTTACGGTTTAAAAAAGGAAACACTTAGCCTCATTAAAAAACGTATAGAAGAGAGAATTCTTGAAATACTTGAGGATAATTTGGAAAATAAACCGGAAGAAGGGAAGATAGATATATTTGATTTTAACCAGGAATGGAAGTTTAATACATCGCAAAATGAAGTTTTACTTCCTCAGGTAGCACGAGCGATTAATTATTTTGGCAATAAAGAATCCTTGATAGATATTATCATTAAGTCAAATGATATTATTAAGATACTGACATTCACAGAATATATATCATCTGAAAGTATAAAACAAAGCCTGATAAATAAGGTTAAAGAGGCGGATGTGGATTTATTTCTACGGAATACTGATTGGATTCCAGAAATTCAAACGACATTAACAAAAATAGTTCAATATCCGGAATTAATATCTCAAATTGAAACTGTTATTGATTTTTGGGAAAAAGAGGTTATTGCCAGAAAGACCAAACATAAAGAATATAAAAATGTTTTGTTCCAAACGCAACTTATTCTTGCTTATTTCAAAAATGATGAAAAAGAATTGAATGCTATCCCAATTCCACCTTACGATGGGGTTATTATAGTTGGTGATATTTCCAATAGCGAGATAAAAAGCTTTTATTTGGCTTTAATTAAAATGAAAGAGTCTCCGGAAATTTCATATAACATCTTTGATCGTCTTATCCGGGCATATCCTAAATATGTAAACATTGCCCTAAACAGGATGGCAGCTAAAATCAGCTTGGCAGAAAAGAGTAAGAATGTTGACTATTATTATGAAGCTCTTGAAGAATGGGAGGAATATAAAAACACAAGGAAAGACATTGATGAAAAAAATCTTGGTACAGCCTTTCTTGCAAATAAAATGCTTATATTGTATGAAACTCAACAATATGAACTACTTAGTGAGATGTTTCTCGATTTGGATTTATTATCTAAAATGAATCCGGAAATCCTCAAAATATATATTGATTCACTCAAAGTACAGGGTAACTATTTCGAAGCATCTAGATTGCAAGAAGAAGCGGAAAAATTTCATAAATACACATTCAGTAGTGATCTGAAGACTGTAAGTAAATTCAATATTGAGGATGAAAAGGTAATTAAAGAGCTGAAGTCTTATTATGACAAAATATTAAACTGTAGCCCTGAATCTCTCATTAAAATATTGCCGGAAAAACTTAATGGTCGGTTAATGGTCAGTGAATTTCTCACAAATGAAATAGCCTTAGCAGCTAGTAAGATGTTGGATAAAATAATGTCTATCTCGGAAATAAAGAATGAAGATAAATACAATGACATTATTGAATTAACCGTTGATTCCCGAATCAATACCTGGGGATGGTTTGTTGATGCACAATCAAGAGGTGGTTTTTCTAATCCCCGCAACAGGTCTACTTCTAAACAACCCGGAGAACGTGATTTGCTAATAATGACAGCAAATAAAACTCCTATAAGCATCTGTGAAGCTTTTATTTACAGGGATAAAGCTACAGCAAAAGATCATGTACAAAAGATTTTCAATTATTATCATCAAAAGGAAAATTTTATAATCTTGATTTATAATTTAGATAAAGAAAAATGTGATAATAATTGGAATACTTATTTAAATGAAATTATACCGGAGTCAAATTATCCGGTTAATTATAAATACATATCATGTAAAGAGGTTACAAGTGAATTTGGATATAATAATTCTGAAATAAAAATAGCCCAGTCAATTCATGAAAATAACATAATAATGCACCATATTTTTGTGAATGTTGATTATAGCACTTGGGGACGGGGGTAAAGTGCTATCAAGTGATCATAAAACACTCATTTACTGAATGTAATCTTTATCATGTTAGATTGTAAATTTAAAAACTGCCATCTCTGATCTACAATCGTCAATAAAAAAGAGAATCACGAAAGTGACTCTCTTTTCTGTGGTACCACCTGCAACCGAAAGTCGGCTTGTATAGCACTATTTCTCAATAAGTTATATCTTTATTACGATGTTAGTCCCTTG
>ENA-OWPM01001397-OWPM01001397.1-human-gut-metagenome-genome-assembly--contig:-NODE-1397-length-19541-cov-3.241712_pt1 | contig 19541 bp, 15 predicted proteins | sample MGYA00248267_ERZ651852 | MGnify/ENA primary metagenome ERZ651852 (study PRJEB26924, sample SAMEA4378228) | human gut metagenome | biome: human gut; feature: human-associated habitat; material: faeces...
GAGTTTGATGAAAAAATAGTAATAAAAAAATATTTAAAAGTCATAAAAGAAATAGAAGAGGAGTATTAAAAATGAAAGTTTTTTTTATAACTGGTGGAGCAGGTTTTATAGGTTCTACAGTAGCTGAAAAATTATTGAAACAAGGAAATAAGATAATAGTTGTAGATAATTTTAATGATTTTTATGACTATAACAGAAAAATAAGAAATATATTAGAAGCAACTGGAAATTATGGAAAGGCTAATGAAATATTGGAAAATTCTTCAAAAGATGAAAAAATAGAAAAATTAAAAAAAATAGTGAATTCAGAAAATTTTGTCCTTGAATATACTGATATAAGGGATATGGAAAAAATGGATAAAATATTTTCTGAATATAAAATAGATCTTGTATTTAATTCTGCTGCTATGGCAGGAGTTAGACCTTCATTGTTGGATCCTTTGCTTTATGAAGAAGTAAATATAAAAGGATATATGAATTTATTAGAGCTTTGTAAAAAATATGGAATTAAAAAATTTATACAGGCTTCTTCATCTTCAGTATATGGAAATAATAAAAATGTTCCTTTTAAAGAAACTGATATTGTAGATTTTGCGATTTCGCCTTATGCAGCAACTAAAAAATCTGGAGAGGTACTTGGACATGTATATCATAAACTTTATGATATTGATATGATTCAACTTAGATTTTTTACAGTATATGGTCCAAAACAAAGACCAGATTTAGCAATTCATAAATTTACTAAAATGATTTTAGAAGAGAAATCTATTCCTTTTTATGGAGATGGAAATACTAAAAGAGACTATACATATATTGATGATATAGTTGATGGAATATTAAAATCAATAGATTATTTATTTAAAAATAAAAATGTATATGAAATATTTAATCTAGGAGAATCCCATGTAGTATCTTTAAAAGAAATGTTAGAAACAATAGAGAAAGTTTTAGGGAAAAAGGCAGTGTTGGATAAACATCCTATGCAGCCTGGAGATGTAGAAAAGACATATGCTGATATATCAAAAGCAAAAGAAATATTAGGTTATAATCCTAAAACTAATTTTGAAGATGGAATCAAAAAATTTGTTGATTGGTATATGAAGTACTAAAAAAGGAGCAGAATATGATGAGGGTAGGAGTAATAGGAACTGGATATGTTGGATTAGTCCAAGGGGTAATAATGGCAGAATTTGGACTAAATGTTATTTGCATGGATGTTTCAGTAGAAAAAATAGAAAACTTAAAAAATGGAATAGTACCAATATATGAACCTGGATTAAAAGAACTTTTAGAAAAAAATATGAAAGCTGAAAGAATAGAATTCACAACAGATATGAAATATACAACAGAAAATTCAGAAGTAATATTTATAGCAGTAGGAACACCACCAGCATTAGATGGATCAGCAGATCTTCATTATGTATTAGATGTAGCAAAAGATATTGGAAAATATATGAATGGATATAAGATAATAGTTGATAAATCTACAGTACCTGTGGGAACGGGAAAATTGGTAAGAGAAACTATTCAAAAAGAGCTTGATAGAAGAAAAGTAAATTTTGAATTTGATATAGTATCAAATCCAGAGTTTTTAAGGGAAGGAAAAGCAGTAGAAGACTGTTTAAGACCAGATAGAGTAGTGATAGGAACAGAGAGTGAAAAAGCAAAAGAAATAATGAAAAAGGTATATGATGTGCTTTTCATAAATGAAACTCCTTTTGTATTTACTAATATAGAAACAGCAGAGATGATAAAATATGCATCAAATGCTTTTTTAGCAGTAAAGATATCATTTATAAATGAAATAGCACTTCTTGCAGAAAAAGTAGGAGCTAATACACAGGAAATAGCAAAAGCAATGGGGAAAGATGGAAGAATCTCACCTAAATTTTTACATTGTGGGCCAGGATATGGAGGATCATGTTTTCCAAAAGATACAAAAGCGATTGTAGATATAGCTAAGAAACATGGAGAAGAGATGTATGTAATAAAAGCAGCTATAGATGCAAATGAAAAACAAAAGAAAAAAATGGTAGAAAAGATAATAAGAGAAATGAACGGAGTAGAAGGGAAACATATAGCAATCTTAGGACTTTCATTTAAACCAGATACAGATGATATGAGAGATGCACCAAGCATAGATATAATAAGAGGACTTGTAAATGCAGGGGCAAAAATTCAAGCATATTGTCCAGAAGGAATGAAAGAAGCAAGATGGAGATTGGAAGATTGTGAAAAAGCAATAACATATTGTGCAGATGAATATTCAGCAGTAAATGGGGCAGATGCAGTAGTATTAGTAACAGAATGGAATCAATTTAGAGGAATGGATTTAGGAAAAGTAAGAGAAAGAATGAATGGAGAATATTATTTTGATTTAAGAAATGTGTATGTAAAAGATCAAAAAGTGAGAGAAATATTTAATTATCACCCAATAGGACAGGAGTAGAAAACGTATGAAAATATTATTTATTGCCGAAAGATGTCATCCAGCAACACAAGGAGGGATACAAACCTTTGGAAGAGTTTTGAAGAAAATATACAAGAAAGATCTAAGTTTTTTGGCATATGCAACTCCAAAGAGAGAAAAAATTTTTATAGTAGAAGATGTAATCGAAATATTTACAATAAATATATTTGGGAAAATATTAAATAAATTATTAAAAAATAAAATCAGAAACTATTTAATAAAAAGGGAAATAGAGAGGATTAATCCTGAAATTTGTATTTTAAGATCACCACAAAATTTAAAATTAATAAAAAATAAAAAAATAAAAAAAATTTTAGTTCAACATACAAATTTTGATAACTATATATTTTCGCATAATTATTATGGAGATGATAATAATTTAATTGATTTATCTAAGAAGCAACTTAATCATTTTATTCTTTTATCAAAATATGATAAGGAAAGATTTATAAAAGAGCTTAATTTTTCTGAAAAAAAGATGATAGTTATCCGTCATTTGTGCGAACTTGAATTATTAGAAGAAAATAAAGAGAGTAAAAAAGAACTTATTATGGTTGCTAGATTGGATAATGAAGTTAAAAGATTTGATTTAGTTATAAAGGCTATGAAAAAATTACCAGAATTTAATTTGAGAATTTATGGAGATGGACCAGATAAAAATTTATTGAAAAATTTGATTAAAGAATATCAATTAAAAAATGTATTTTTATGTGGAGAAACAAATCAAGTAAAAGAAAAATTGGATGAAGCAGGGATATTTATAATGACAAGTGATTTTGAAGGATATCCAATAAGTACTATAGAGGCAATGAGAAGAGGGTTACCCATCATATTGAGAAATACGTTTGAGGCGGCTCAAGATATAGTGATAGATAACGGAATATTATTAGAAAAAGAATGGAAAGAAAAAGAATTTATAGAGGCTGTAAGAAAAGTATATAATAACTATGAATTTTATTCAAATAATAGTATAAAGTTAGGAAAAAGATATGATTTAGAAACAATAAAAGAAGAATGGAATAAATTATTTAATTACAAAGAGACCAACTATGAAAATTGATAAAAAGACTATAGATTTTTAAGAGATAAAGAATTTAGTGATAGCTATTGTTTTAGTATAAAAGATTTATTTTATTCAAACACACAGATAGAAAAAATTTTAGCAAATTAGGGTAAAAATATAAAAAATATATTAATAATTGTACTAAACATTTTAAGTAAAGATAGAATTTTAGAAATAAAAAAAAATAAGGGAGAATGATCATAAATATTGGTTCACGCTATATACTCTATAACTTATCAAAAAATAGAGCTTTAATTTAATTATAATAGCTCAATAGTTTAGAAATAAAAAAGATGAAAATTTTAAAGAATTTTGGAAATTGTTAGAAGAAAATTTATAGAATACTCATGAAATAGGATCAGTTCATAATATGAAAAGGATCTAATAGAAATAAGTGAAGAAAATTAATTGAAAAGAGGTAATAAAATGAAAATATTAGTTATATTTTTAGATACAGTTAGAGGAGATTTGAGTTCATTAAAGAATACAGAATTGCAGGAAACAGAGTTAGAAAAATTTCAAAAAAAAATAGGTGGAACTTATTATATAAATGCTTATACAGTTGCTACAGATACTTCAAGAGCATTTGCAACAGTTAGAAGTGGAATGTATCCTAAAAGAAATAAATGTACTTTTCAAAATAATACAGAATTTTTAAAAAAAGAATCAGATTTATTTAGTTATTTAATAAAAAAAAATTATGAATTATATATTTTAACTACACCATATCTTGAATCAATAAATTCTTTTTCAAATGAAAAAATAAATTAAGAAGTGGAGGTTTAGGATGAGTCAGTTTAAAAATACAACAGGTTATATAGGGAGCGAGTTACTCCATACACCGGGCGGAGTGAGAGATACTTACGGTGTAGAGTGTGAAAATAAATTAAATGTGGCGGGAAAAGTCCATGATGTTATGAAATCTTATGGTTTTGATGACATTCAGACCCCTGCATTTGAATATTTTGACATATTCAGCAAAGAGAGAGGAACAGCTTCTTCAAAAGAGATGTTTAAGTTCTTTGACAGGGGAAATAATACACTTGTATTAAGACCGGATATGACACCTCCGATAGCAAGATGCGTTGCAAAGTATTACAGAGAGGAACAGATGCAGGTTCGTCTTTGCTATACGGCAAACACATTTGTAAATACAGATCCTTATAAGGGAAAACTTCAGGAAGTGACACAGGTAGGTGCAGAGCTTTTTGGTGATGCAAGTTCAGATGCAGACGCAGAGATGATAGCACTTACGGTCGAGAGTCTTTTAAGCAGTGGTCTTAAGAGATTTCAGCTTGAGGTAGGTCATGCAGATCTGTTCAGGGGAATAGTTGAGGAGGCAGGTTTTACACCTGAGGAAACAGAAAAACTTCATGAACTTATTGAGAGTAAGAATTTTTTTGGTGTTGAGGATCTTCTCGACAATCTGACAGTATCAGAGGGACTTAAGGAGGTAATCTTAAAACTTCCTGACCTTTTAGATGACTTTGATGAAGCTGCTAAGTTTGTAAAGGAACGCTGCCAAAATAAAAGGGTTTTAAAGGCTCTTGACAGACTTGCAAAACTTGATAACATATTAAAAATATATGGATTTACAGATTATGTTACGATAGACCTCAGTATGTTAAGCCATTACAGTTATTATACAGGAATTATATTCAGGGCATATACATACGGTACGGGCGAAGCTGTGGCAACAGGAGGTCGTTATGACGGACTTGTGGGGCAGTTTGGAAAAGATACGCCTGCCATCGGTCTTGCCATTGTTTTAGACCAGCTTATGCTTGCACTTACAAGACAGAATATTCTCGATGAGAAGCTTGTATCAGGATGTATTCTTCTTTATCCTAAAGAACTCAGGGAAGAGGCATTAAACAAAGCTGCCGCACTTAGAAAATCGGGTGAGAATGTGCAGCTTGTACGCAAATCATCGCAGAAAGATATTGATTTGTATAAAGATTATGCAAAGAGAATGAATAAGGAAAAACTCTTGTATTTAAAAGATAAGACTGTAGTTGAAGAAATAACATTCAAGTAGGAGGGACATGATGGAATATATAACATTTGCACTGGCAAAAGGAAGACTTGCGAAACACACATTAAGTCTTTTGGAAAAGATAGGAATCACCTGTGAGGAAATGAAAGATGAAAAGACAAGAAAACTCATATTTGTAAACGAGGAACTGGGATTTAAGTTTTTCCTCTCAAAAGCATCGGATGTCCCTACATATGTTGAACTTGGAGCAGCAGATATAGGAGTTGTCGGCAAAGATACGATACTTGAAGCCGGAAGAAAACTCTACGAAGTATTAGACTTAAATTGCGGAAAATGCCGTATGTGTGTGGCAGGACCGGCGAGTGCGAGAGAAAAGTTAAATGACGGCTCGCTTATAAGAGTTGCAAGCAAATATCCGGGAATAGCAAAAGATTATTTCTATAATAAAAAGCACCAGACAGTAGAGATAATCAAGCTTAACGGCTCGGTAGAACTTGCACCTATCGTAGGACTTTCAGAAGTTATCGTTGATATAGTAGAAACCGGTTCTACATTAAGAGAAAACGGTCTTGAAGTTTTAGAGGAGATATGTCCTTTATCGGCGAGAGTAGTCGTAAATGAGGTGAGCATGAAAATGCAGCATGAAAGGATAACGAAACTTATCCGTGACCTTAAGAAAGTTATACCTGATGACTAGAAATAAATGACAATAGGAGATTGAGGAGCCGATTATATACTGTTTTGATTATACCGTGATAAAAGTATATTATAATGGTTTCGCAAATACCCGGTTAGTGATAAAAAGGGAGGCAGCTATGAGAATAGTTAAACTTACAGAAAAAGAGAAAAATAATATACTGGAAAACCTTTTAAAGAGAAGTCCGAACCAGTACAGTAAATTTGAAGATACTGTAAATGACATTATAGAGAATGTCAGAGCAAACAAGGACAAGGCATTGTTTGAATACACTGAAAAATTTGACGGTGTAAAGATTACTGAGGAGACATTCAAGGTAACTGATGAGGAGATAGAAGAAGCCTACACTAAGGTGGATGAGCGTCTTATTGAGATAATAAGAAAAGCTCTTGTAAATATCAGGGACTATCACCAGAAACAGGTTCGTTACAGTTGGTTTGACAGCAAGACTGACGGAACACTTCTCGGACAGAAGATAACACCGCTCGCAAGAGTAGGCGTTTATGTGCCGGGCGGAAAAGCGGTATATCCGTCATCAGTGCTTATGAACATCGTACCGGCAAAAGTTGCAGGTGTTGAGAAGATAGTTATGACAACGCCACCCGGAAAAGACGGAAAGGTATATCCTATAACGCTCGTGGCAGCACATGAAGCAGGTGTAGATGAAATCTACAAGGTCGGCGGAGCACAGGCTGTTGCGGCACTTGCATTTGGTACAGAGAGCATTAAGAAAGTTGACAAGATAGTAGGACCCGGAAATATTTTTGTTGCACTTGCCAAAAAAGCTGTTTACGGTCATGTCAGCATCGACTCTATCGCGGGACCAAGTGAGATACTTGTACTTGCCGACGAAACGGCAAATCCAAGATATGTTGCAGCAGACCTTTTATCACAGGCAGAGCATGATGAGATGGCATCAGCTATCCTTGTAACGACAAGTGAGGAACTTGCAAAGAAAGTATCAGAGGAAGTTGACGGATTTGTAAAAGTCCTTTCAAGAAAAGAGATAATACAGAAGTCGCTTGATTCATACGGTTATATACTTGTGGCAAATGATATGAAAGAAGCAATCGATACGGCAAACGAGATAGCATCAGAGCATCTTGAGATAGTGACAAAAAATCCTTTTGACACTATGACAAGAATAAAAAATGCAGGAGCAATATTCCTCGGAGAGTACAGCAGTGAGCCGCTCGGTGATTATTTTGCAGGACCTAACCATGTACTTCCTACGAATGGTACGGCAAAGTTCTTCTCACCTCTTTCAGTTGATGATTTCATAAAGAAATCAAGCATAATCTCATACTCTGAGGAGGCACTTAAACTTATCCATACGGATATTGAGGACTTTGCAAAGGCCGAAAAACTTACGGCACACGCAAACTCAATCGCTGTCAGATTTGAACAAAAATAAGCATTTCAAAAGCTTATGGTGTATAGAGCACTAAGCGGTGGATAAATGGGATGCTTATGTCAGTGGGAGTAAGCTTTTACTGAAAGGCAGCAAAGGCGGAGTGCGAATGTCCGCTTTACTAAAAACGGGCAGGAAACTGCATTGGAAAGGGTTGGTTTTTATTATGAATGAAAATGTAAAAGCAAGAATGGCCGAGATTTCAAGGGTGACCGGAGAAACTGATATTTTAGTTAAGTTAAATCTTGATGGCAGTGGCAAAGCTGATATAGATACAGGCATTGGTTTTTTCGACCATATGCTGAACAGTTTTGCACGACATGGCCTTTTTGACCTTACGGTTAAGGTTAAGGGAGATTTAGAGGTTGACTGCCACCATTCTATTGAGGATACAGGTATCGTTCTCGGTCAGGCTATAAAGGAGGCTGTCGGGGACAAGAAAGGTATTAAGAGATTTGGTGAGTGTATTCTTCCTATGGATGAGACTCTTATGCTTTGTGCACTTGATCTTTCAGGCAGACCTTATCTTGTAGAAAATATGGAGTTTAGCGTATCTAAGGTAGGCGAATTTGACACAGAGATGGTACATGAATTTTTCTATGCCGTAAGCTATTCTGCAGGTATGAACCTGCATTTAAAGATGCTTGACGGTTCAAATAATCATCATATAATAGAAGCTGCGTTTAAATCATTTGCAAAGGCACTTGACAGGGCAGTTATGTATGATGAGAGAATAAGTGATGTACTCTCAACAAAAGGAAGTTTAGGAGAATAGGATATATGAAAAAGAAGAAAATAATCCCATTTATAAATGCGGAAAATGAATATCCGGAAAACATTATAAAACTTGCGGATGAATATGCGTGTAAGGGTGCAGATGAATTGTTTATCTACAATTATACCGGGGACGAGGCGTCGAGAGATGAATTTTTAAGCACGGCAAGAGTGATTGAAAAACAGATAGACATTCCGTTTATGATAGGAATGTATGTTGAGCGTTTTGAAGATGCAAAAAAAGCACTTTATACCGGAGCATACAAACTTGTGCTTAGAAATGCACTTCTGCCGGAACAGAAAGTGATAGACGAGATAACAGCCAGGTTTGACAAGGACAAGCTTATGCTTGAAGTTGACATGAAAGCCGCTTTTATGAATGCAGAAGCACTTGACAGGTATTATGATATGGGAATAGGTTCGGCGATGCTTAAACATATCGACTGCACAAAGAGTTTTACTGATGCCATAAATAGTACAAAAATGGATATTATGATAAGGGATGGTCTTATAAGAAATGACCTTGCAGAGCTTTTATCATTTGAAAAAACAGATGCCGTATCAACAAATTATTTTGAAGATACCGAGGACAGAGATATATACAGGGCAAAAAGAGCCTTAAAAGAAAAAGGAATAGATGTAGAAGTGTTTGAAAGTCTTATTGATTTTTCAGACTTTAAACTTATGGACAATGGTCTTATCCCGGTAGTAGTTCAGGATTACCGCACAAACGAAGTTCTCATGGTTGCTTACATGAATGAGGAGTCATATGGAAAGACTATCGAGTGTGGCAAAATGACTTACTACAGTAGAAGCAGACAGGAATTGTGGCTTAAAGGAGATACATCAGGTCATTATCAGTATGTAAAGAAACTTATGCTCGACTGTGACAATGATACAATTCTTGCAAAAGTTCGTCAGGTCGGAGCTGCCTGCCATACCGGAAGCAGAAGCTGCTTCTTTAAGGAACTTGCCCAAAAAGAGTATATTGAAACAAACCCATTGACAGTATTGCTTGAAGACTATAAAATTATCATGGATAGAAAAGTAAATCCAAAGGAAGGCTCTTATACAAATTATCTTTTTGATAAGGGGATAGATAAGATTTTGAAGAAATGTGGCGAGGAGGCAACAGAAATTGTTATCGCTGCCAAAAATCCCGATTCGGAAGAGCTTAAGTATGAGATTGCCGATTTCCTTTATCACATGATGGTTCTTATGGCAGAGTGTGATATTGACTGGAGTGACATAACAAAGGAACTTGTCAACCGCAGATAGAAAGGTATGGTGAAGATATGACAGGAGCATTATTGTTAAAAGGTCTTGCGGACCTTACTTTCGGAGGAGCATTTTTATGGTATCTCGTTAAATTCCTTGTAAGTCTTGGTGTTGCTTATGGTGCGATACTTCTTGGTATCAAGTGGCGAAAGTCAAAAAATGAAAAGGCAGACAATATTGCAGAAACGAAATAAAAGCAGACTTGGTTCACGGTGAGTGATACATTTTGGCTTAAAGCAGAAGTGGACTAATTGAGCAGATAATAGTCTAATATTATAAAGGCATATAAATGGAAATAGAAAAGAAATTCAAGATTAAAAAGCTTCCTGACAATCTGGAACAATATGAACAGAAACATATTGAGCAGGGGTATCTTTGCACAAATCCGGTTGTCAGGATAAGAAAAAGTAATGACAGATATATTCTTACTTACAAGTCACTTGTAAGTGGCAGTGAAGATAAGAATACGGATGTAAGGATAAATAATGAAGTTGAAGTTTTCCTGACAAAAGAAGGATATGAACATCTGAGAGAAAAGGTGGACGATAATCTTATCAAAAAGACAAGATATATAATACCACTGGAAGATGGACATATGGGAGAACTTGATATTTTTGGCGGAGTGCTTGATGGACTTTATTTTATTGAGGTCGAGTTTGAGAGCGAGGAAGATGCCGAAAACTTTGTGCCACCGGTATGGTTTGGCGAAAATGTAAGTGATGATAAACGATACGCAAACAGTTATCTATCAAAATGTAACGACCTAAGCGTATTTTTATAAAAAACGATTAAGAGATGGAGGCTCATTATGTTTAAGATTTTAAAGAAAGAGTATCTTGCCAACAACATCTGGCTTATGGATGTTGAGGCACCAAGAGTAGCAAAATCATGTCAGCCCGGACAGTTTGTTATTGTAAAGACAGATGAGGAAGGAGAGAGAATCCCTCTTACAGTATGTGATTATGATAGAGAAAAGGGAACTGTTACTATAGTATTCCAGACAGTCGGAGCATCTACAACAGAGATGTCACGCTATGAAGTCGGGGAAAGCTTCATGGATTTTGTAGGACCTTTAGGATGTGCGTCTGAACTTATTGGGATGCCTATAGAGGAGTTAAAGAAAGAAAAGCTTTTATTTGTATGCGGTGGTGTTGGTACAGCTCCTGTATATCCACAGGTTAAATGGATGAAAGAGCATGGTATTGATGTTGATGTTATAATCGGAGCACGTACAAAGGACATTATGATACTTGAAAATGAGATGCGTGAAGTTGCAGGAAATCTTTATATTGCAACAGATGACGGTTCTTACGGTTTCAAGGGAAATGCGTGTGACCAGATAAATGAACTTGTAAAGAACTTAAATAAGACATATACAAAGGTTATAGCTATCGGACCTATGATAATGATGAAATTTGTTACTATACTTACAAAAGAACTTAATATTCCTACAATAGTAAGTATGAATCCTATCATGGTCGATGGAACAGGTATGTGTGGTGCCTGTCGTCTTAAAGTAGGTGATGAGATTAAATTTGCCTGTGTAGACGGACCTGAGTTTGACGGTCATCTTGTAGATTTTGACCAGGCTATGCGTCGTCAGAGAATGTATAAAACTGAAGAGGGCAGGGCAATGCTCAAACTCGAAGAGGGAGATACACATCATGGTGGATGTGGAAACTGCCAGTAAAAGAAAAATACAGCAAATGCGGGAATACTCCATGGCGGAGTTGTGTCAGATAATATTTAGAATTAAACATAAGCCCGTAAATATCTGTCAGAGAACATAGAATTGTAGAGAAAGGAAAATATCATGGAAGTTGATGTAATGAAAAGAATTCCTGTTCGTGAGCAGGAGCCAAAAGTTCGTGCAACGAATTTTAAGGAAGTTTGTTTAGGATATGATAAAGAAGAAGCGACAGCGGAAGCAACACGTTGTCTCCAGTGTAAAAATCCACAGTGCGTAAAGGCTGTCCCGTAAATATAAATATACCGGGATTTATCAGTGAACTCGTGAAAGGAAATGTTGAGGGAGCTTACCATGTGATAAGTGAGTATTCTGCACTTCCTGCCGTATGTGGCCGTGTATGTCCACAGGAGAGCCAGTGTGAGTCAAAGTGCATCCGTGGAATTAAGGGTGATGCCGTATCTATCGGTAAACTTGAGAGATATGTCGCTGATACTGCAAGAGAAGAGGGCATCAAACCTGCAAAGGCTGAGAGCCTAAACGGAAAGAAAGTTGCCGTTATCGGTTCAGGTCCTGCCGGACTTACATGTGCAGGTGACCTTGCAAAACTCGGTTATGATGTAACTATCTTTGAAGCACTTCACAAAGCAGGCGGTGTATTATCTTACGGTATTCCTGAGTTCCGTCTTCCAAAGAGCAAAGTCGTAGACAAGGAAGTTGAAAATGTAAAATCACTCGGAGTTAAGATTGAGACGGATGTTGTCATAGGAAAAGCCGTTACTATAGACGAACTTTTAAATGAAGAGGGATTTGATGCCGTATTCGTAGGTTCAGGAGCAGGACTTCCTAGATTTATGGGAATACCGGGAGAAGATGCAAACGGTGTATTCTCAGCAAATGAGTACCTTACAAGAAGCAATCTTATGAAAGCTTTTGATGAAAATTATGATACACCTATCATTCCAGGAAAGAAAGTTGCCGTAGTCGGTGGTGGAAATGTAGCAATGGATGCCGCAAGAACAGCACTTCGTCTCGGTGCAGATGTACATATCGTATATCGCCGCAGCGAAGCAGAGCTTCCTGCACGAGTTGAGGAAGTACATCATGCAAAAGAGGAGGGAATCCAATTTGACCTTCTCACAAATCCTGTAGAAATCATTGAAGATGAAGAAGGAAATGTTTCAGGAATGAAGTGCATACGTATGGAACTTGGCGAGCCTGACGAGTCAGGAAGAAGAAGACCTGTTGAAATTGAGGGTTCTGAGTTCGTACTTGATGTAGATACTGTTATCATGTCACTTGGAACAAGCCCTAACCCGCTTATCTCATCAACAACAAAAGGTCTTGATATTAACAAGAGAAAATGTATAGTTGCTGAGGAGGAGACAGGAAAGACTTCTAAGGCAGCCGTATATGCCGGTGGAGATGCTGTAACAGGTGCCGCAACAGTTATTCTTGCAATGGGTGCAGGAAAAGCAGCAGCTAAGGGAATTGATGAGTTCTTAAGCAAATAATAAATAATATATAAAATTAAAGAAAAAGCCATTACCTTTGGGTGATGAGATTTCTCTTTGATAAATGTGATAAAAACAGTCGGATTTTGAAAATTTTCAGAGTTCGGCTGTTTTATTTTTGCAATAGCAGTTTTTTTCTTGTAAAAACAAGCATAATTTTATGAAAAATAACATCCTTTAGCATAATGAAAAAATTATTTTTTGATATAAAAAATGTTAAAAGTAACGCAAACAATGATATACAGGGAATTAGAGCCACTTTTAGGTCTAAAAATTTGTGAGTGTTTCATAAAAAAAAACTAAAGAATAGTGCAAAGTGCATAAAAAATAAATTTGCTAAAAATAGAAAAATAAATGAATCAAACAAAAATCCATAATATTTTTATCAATAATTGACATTGTTTAAAATATACGGCTTTGCTACCATATAACTAGTAACCCACACAAAATAATCAGTAAAATAATAAAGTGTTCAGTGTGGGTTATACTGGAAAATTTCTTTGTTCTAAGACGGCTGTCTAAGCCTAAAAACAGACTTCTAAATTTTTTGTGCTGATTAAATAACAGCAGATCACCCGTAAATCAAATTTTTATCATCAGATAGGTATCCCTAAAATAAAGACAGGAGGAGAAGTATATATATCAGGTTTTAACAATATTATGCAAACAGCAGAGCATACCACAAATATTTGCCTGATTGCAAAAACGGTGAAATCAGAATAAAAAAATCAGGGATTATCTGATTGAAACTTTTAATACAAAAATATTAGAAGTCTGCTTGGGGCAAAGAGTTTTTAAGACATGGAGGATAATATTTGTGTCTGAGCACACCCGACACAAATTATACCGATTATTTGATGGAATAGAAATAAATTACTATATAGGATATGAAGAAAAATGTGTGCAGAAATGAGGGATGATATGGAATATTATGAATTTGTAGATGAGATGGCAGAGAAGATAAAAATGTGTTTTGGTAAGGAGGTTGCGGTAGAGGTGCATAAGGTCATAAAAAATAATTCGCTTGAATATGACTCACTTACTATCATGGAGACGGGAAAGAGCATAACACCTAATTTTTATCTTCAAAATATGTATCAGAAGTACATTGACGGAACAGGCATTGACAGCCTTGTATCAGAGGTTGTGAGGATATATGAGGACAGCCAGAGACAGAATACATATGAAAATCTGTCTATGGAGTATGAGGATTGTATTGAAAAAATAGTTATGAGACTTATCTCTTTGAATAAAAATAAAAAGCTGCTCGAAGATATGCCGTATATCAGATTTCTCGACATGGCAGTTGTGTTCTATTGTCTTGTTAGTAATGATGAGGATGGAATTGCATCCATACGGATAACAAATGAAGTTGCAAAGGAATGGCAAACGGATACAAGAGAACTTTACACACTGGCATTAAAAAATTCGGAGAGAATATTTGAAGAAAAAATAATGCCTATGAGCGAAGTTATCGGTATGTTTGATGTGCAGTTACAGGAGATGGGATTAAAAAAACCGGAACTTAAGCGAGAGTGTTTATATGAGCCTTATGTGGTAACAAATAACATGGGGATAAACGGTGCATCAGTTATCTTATATCAGGATATATTTAAGCGACTGGCTGAGAAAATAGGAGGTGATTTTTATATCCTGCCGAGCAGCATACATGAAGTGCTTGCAATGTCGGCAAAAGCCGGACTTACAAAAGAGGAACTTAAAAACATGGTAAAAGAAGTAAATGATAATTGTCTGCTGCCGGATGAATATCTGTCGGACAGTGTTTACAGGTACAATAAAACATTTAATTCGCTTGAAATAGTAGCGTAAAACGGGGGGAAGATTATATGGAGAGAAGAAGGAATTTATTAAAAAAAGTTTTGATATATGTGTTGACGGTGGCGGTTGTTTTGTCAAATGGAATGTTTATGAATTTAAAAAAGGCAAAAGCAGAGACATATTATCAATATCTTGTGCATTTTTCAAAGCCGTTTACAATGACAGGAAGTCTAAAAAATACAATAGAAGGAATTATGAAAAGTTCAAGTGTTTTGAAAAAAAGTGAAGATTCGTTATGTGTTGAGTATTTGATAAATGAAAAAAGTGATTATGTGAATATGTATAAAAATATTGTTGCAAATTTAGATGCATCAACGCTTGTAAATCCGGGATTTTATATAAGAGCTATGGTTGGAATGGGAAATAAGCTATCAGATACTCCCCAAAACGCAACTTTGGCAGAGGCAAAAAATCTTATAAGCAATGATGCGCAAAATCATAGATCGTTATATATTTATTGGCAGTGCGGACATGTTTATGATTCATCAAGATGGCAGCTTACATCTGCAGCAACCTGTCAGCACAATAACCAGTACAGATGTACTATCTGTGGTGAGACAAAAAGTGAGGGAAACACTATAAGCCATAATTATTCATCATGTATATCAGGAGCAACCTGTCAGAATCCGGCGGTATATAAATGTACCATGTGCAACAGCACAATAAATCAGGGAAGTACGATAGGTCATAATTATTCAACTTATGTATCAGGGGCAACCTGTCAGCATCCGGCAATATATAAGTGCACTATGTGCAGCAATACAACTTATTCAGGAGGGTATGCAAATCATACATGGGCACAGAAAAGTGCAGCAACCTGTACGCAGGGACAGGTGTTATACTGTACGACCTGTGGGACACAGACGGCAGGTGCAGGGGCAACAGGACATAATTATTCAAGTGTTTCAGTGATGGCTCCGACGAGTTCTTCAAAAGGATATACAAGACATAGATGCGGATGTGGAGCGTATTATGATGATACATTTACATACAAAGTTGAGTATGATGCAAACGGTGGTTATGGAAATGTGGCGAGCCAGACGATAAATTATGATAAATCAGAAAATTTAAAGCAAAATTCTTTTGGCAGGAGTTATTATCATTTTACCGGATGGAATACAAAGGCAGACGGAAGCGGAAAAGCGTATTCGGCAGGACAACTCATAAAGAACATAACAACGACTACAGTAAAATTGTATGCCCAGTGGCAGAAAAATAAGTATAGCGTTACCTGTATTGATTATTATGAGGACGGTAAGGTGATAGACAGTGTTAATAATAATAAAACCGTTCAAGTCGATTATGATACAAAAATATCAGGTCAGTATTTTGGGACAGATACAAAAATTGGAGCGTATTATCCCGGAACAAAATATGTGTCATGCGATGGAGAAAAGACGGTATCAGGAAATATAACGGTAAAAAGATTTTTTAAAGATTATAGGGAAAACGGTCTTAATGGAGCAGTGATAAATTCGGGTACACTGGTAAGTATGTCTGAAAAGCCTGAGAGTGTGAAAATTCCGGAAGAAGTAAAGCGGATAGGAGACGGAGCATTTAAAGACCAGGATAAACTTATTTCGGTTGATATTAAGAACGGAACAGTTAATGAAATAGGAGCAGGGGCATTTGAAAACTGTATAAGTCTCAAGAAGATTGTAGTGCCGTATTCAGTGAGAAAAATCGAAAAAAATGCTTTTATTGGATGTAGTTCATTAGATGAGATAATCATAAAAAATCCTGACTGTGAGATAGACAGGTCGTTTGAAACGATACCACAAAATGCAGTGATAACAGGATTTTCAAATTCATCGGCACAGTCTTATTCAAAAGAAAATCACAGAAATTATAATAAGATAACAACAATAGGTGAGGACTTTTTTGCAGGAGAAAAATATTTAGAGAGATTTAATGTGCCATCGGATGTTGTAATTATAGGAGACAGGGCATTTAAAAACTGCACGGTATTAAAAAAGATTACTCTTGGAAATGTGACAAGAATAGGTGATGAGGCTTTTGCCGGTTGTACTTCTTTAAAGTATGAGAGTGATTATGAGAAGATAACGAAAGATGCACTTGTTATACCTAAGACAACAGAATATATAGGAAAAAAAGCATTTGCGGGAGATAAAGAAATAAAAGAAATCGTATTCGAGGGAAAAGAAACAGTTATCAGTGATAAAAGCAGTATAGATGCAGGTACTTTGATAGGATGTTATGCAGGAAGCAAACAATATGATTTTTCAGTAGAAAATAAATATAAAATTATTTTATTTGCAGGTTTTGAGAATGATGGTACAACGGAATTTGCAGATGAATACAGGGACAGTGATGAAATTGCCGCTGTAATAATGGGAGCAGGAATAGAAAAGATAGGCAGGTTTGCATTTGCAGGCTGCAAGTCATTGGAGAATGTTTCTATTATGGGAGACCGTACTAAAAAGACAGCGGTTACAATAGACAATTCAGCATTTTATAATTGTACGGAACTTAAAAAAGTAATGTCTGATGAGAATATTAGTGAATTAGGTGACAATGTATTTTTTAACTGTGAGAAACTTAATGAAGTTACATTTTCGGACAACAATATGCTTGCAAAAATAGGAAACAGAGCATTTTACGGATGTGTTTCTTTAAGTGAGATAAAAATAAATAATCCAAATTGTGTTATCAATGAAAATAATGATACATTTTCTGAAAATACAATTTTAAGAGGATGGAGCAAATCAACAACTAATGATTACAGTAAAAAAAATAATAGGAAATTTGAGTGTATCGGTATCTCATATTGTGTGGAGTTTGATAAAAAAGGAGGAGATAACGGGACAGATGGCATATTTGTTTATAGTGGAATGAAGATGCCTGATATAGAAGTCCCTGAGAAAAAAGGATATACATTTTGTGGATATGCGTCAGGTGACAGTCAGCTTTATAATGATGCCGGAAAATATATATCGGGAGAAGTCCTAAATATATCAGAAGATATGACAGGAAAAAAAGCATTGAGTGCAAAGTGGTGTGCAAATTGCTACAGTGTGTGGTATATGCCAAATGGAACGGACGGTGAAAAGACTGAGCAGGCAGGATTGCTTTATGATACTGAATTTAAGATTTTGGATAATATGTATGAGAAAGAAGGATATACATTTGCAGGCTGGAGCACTTTAGCTGACGGAAGTTCAGAAATATACAAAGCAGGTGAAAGCATCAAAAACCTCACGGATAAAGACGGAGAGGTTGTCAGACTCTATGCCCGGTGGCAGGAAAACTCATATAATATCGAGTACAATCTAAATGGCGGAATGGGTGAAGCACCTGAAAATAAGGAAATCATGTATCAATCAGAGTACACGATAGCGGATAACAAAAGTACAAAAGAATATTATGTTTTTGCCGGATGGAATACAAGATACGACGGAAAAGGAACAAGTTATGAGGTTGGACAAAAGGTAAGCAGGCTTACTGCTGTAAAAGGTGATAAGATAATATTATATGCACAGTGGAAACCGGTAGAATACAGCATTTCTTATGATTTTGACGGTGGAGAGACTGAGACAAATGTAAATCCTCTGAAATATGATTGCGAGACAGATGACTTTACCGTGGTTTCGCCAAAGAAACACGGGTGGGATTTCGTAGGCTGGCATGATAGCGATAAGCTGCACGAGGGTGCCTATGTTGTTAAAAAAGGCTCACATGGAGATATAACTTTAAAGGCAGTTTACAGATTGTCGGAATACAGTATAAAATTTGAGACAAAAGGCGGAGAATTTAAGGATGAAAAAAGCAGGATAAGTTCGTATAGATTTGGAGATGATGTAAATCTTCCGATGGATGTAGAAAAAAAGAACTATGTCTTTAAAGGCTGGTCGGCGGACAAAGATAAGAATGATACATATGTTGCAAAGATTGAGCCTGATGATACGGGAGATAAATGTTTTTATGCGGTATGGACTCCTGAATCTTATAAAATTAAATATATGCTTGACGGAGGAAAGACAGTAGATGGAAGTCCAATGGCATATCTGTATGGAACAGGAGTAAAACTGCCGGAGAGTGCAAAGAAAGACGGATACAGTTTTGCAGGCTGGTATCAGGATGAAAAATTCAGCGGACAGAGAATTGAAAAGATAACAGAAAATGAAAGCGGAGATAAAGTTATATATGCAAAATGGATACCAAATGTGACAGATAAAGACAAATCAGATTCAGACTTATCCGGAAATAAACCGTTAGATACAAAAAATCCATCTGAAAGCAGTCTGCCGCATCAAAGTAAAAATCCTGATGACAGTGATGGAACAGATAAAAAAGATAATGTTTCCGAGAGTACAAAACCTGAAGTAACTGAAATGCCATTGCAGACAGATGCTTTGTCAGAGCAGACAAAAACGCCATTGGTGAGAATGACTGCAAGTCCGAATAAACAGCAGGGAGCTGGAAAAAACAGTGCAGGAGAAAGTAGTAATACTGAGGCAAAAACCAACAAAAAAACTGCCAAATATAACAGATATAATAAAAATAAAAAGACTGTTGCATTAAAGAAATTTTGCGATACTAAGGCGAAAAAAGCAATCATTCCTGACAGCATAACAAAAGGCGGTGTGAGATATAAAGTTACCTCTGTGGCAGCAGATGCGTTTTCAGGCTGCAAAAAATTAAAAGCAGTAACGATAGGAAAGAATATAAAAACAATCGGAAAAAATTGTTTTAAAAATTGCCACAGTCTGAAAAAGATTAATATTAGGAGTAAAATATTTAGAAAGGCAGGGAAAAATTCATTAAAAGGAACTAATAAAAAGCTTATTGTCA
>ENA-OWPM01001407-OWPM01001407.1-human-gut-metagenome-genome-assembly--contig:-NODE-1407-length-19462-cov-4.668676_pt1 | contig 19462 bp, 18 predicted proteins | sample MGYA00248267_ERZ651852 | MGnify/ENA primary metagenome ERZ651852 (study PRJEB26924, sample SAMEA4378228) | human gut metagenome | biome: human gut; feature: human-associated habitat; material: faeces...
GTGGTATATCCTTTTGTATGGATGAATTTAGCATTGCAGGTTCTAAACTTGACTGTGATTTGAGTTTTAACAGCCTTTGCGTTACGTTGGGCAATGTAACTACAGAATTGATTATTCAACCCCATCAGGCCATAACTTCCAGTGGAGGTGGAGGAACAAGCAATGAACAAGGATGGCGAGACGATAAAAACAAGGATAGCCAAAGAAACGAACCTTTCTATAAACCCTCAAAACGTAGAAGATAATGAAAGAAGATGTAGTAGCTGCGAATCTTGCAAATTTGCGTCAAAGTATCAGTGAGCTAAAAGAATGTATTGAAAAACAGAATGCCACTGTTTCTAAATCGGAACAATCTGTAAAAGTGGACTTTGACGAAAAGACCATTTATAATGGAGTCGCTAAAGGTTTCTGCACTTGTTGGAATGAAGCCTTGTCTGTGGTAAAGAAACATATTTGGAAACAACAGCCGAACACTTTACCATTTTCACTATGGTTCCCGAAACTCATTGAATTATTCAAGCAGAAGTCCAAACTTCTTGAATATCTTTATCGGCACGTTTGCGATTACAATCTCAATCGTATGACTATTGAAGCAAATACGGATTGCATATTAAAACGGCAGGATGAGATACTTGCAAAAATCAATGAATTGAAAAATCCAGTAACCATTATTCCACCCAATATTAATGGGATGTTTATACGTGGGCATCATATAAAACTCCAGTATGTTGTGGTCTTTATTGTCGCTATTGTTACATGGGCTATTACTGCTTCTGTTAGCAGTATGAAGTATAAGGAAGAAAGCTTTGCGTATTATTCGATGTATCGGGCTGTAAAGGAACAATCTGAACTTATATTAAAAAAATGGAGAAACTCAAAATAAAGAAATAGAATTTGTTGCATATAAAAAATACTGCTTATTAAGGATTTATTCTTTTATATTCTTATAGAATATGGCTAAAAGGATTTTTCTTGTTATTATGGGATATTCTATAAAGTATAAATAATAAAAAATAAAATTATGATTTACGGATACATTAGAGTAAGCAGCGATAAGCAGACAGTAGAGAATCAGCGTTTTGAAATTAATAATTTCTGTGAACGTTATAAACTTGTAATTGATGGTTGGATTGAGGAAACCATTAGTGGTATGAAATCATACAATAAACGTGAATTGGGTAGGCTTTTACTACAGATTCAGAAAGATGATCTCATTATCTGTGCAGAATTATCACGATTGGGAAGAAATCTATTCATGATTATGGAGATATTAAATATTTGTATGACCAAAGAATGTCGTGTGTGGACTATAAAAGACAACTATCGTCTTGGTGATGATATCCAAAGTAAGGTTCTTGCCTTTGCTTTTGGACTATCTGCTGAGATTGAACGTAATCTTATTAGCCAGCGCACGAAGGAGGCTTTGGCAAGAAAAAAAGCTGAAGGTGTGACATTGGGACGACCAAAGGGAAGAAAAAGTTCTGTAGAAAAATATAAACTTCATGGAAAAGAAAATCTTATTCATGAACTTTTAAAGGCAAAAGTTTCTAAGCGTAAAATTTCTAAATTATGTAAAGTTGATAGAAATACGCTTGACCGTTTTATAAAACAGTTTTTGACGGAATGAAACAGAGCGTTTTCGTGCAGCATAGCGGAGCGGTGTGTGATTTTTCTTCTTCCGATTCATGGGTTATCCTATCTCCTATCGAGCAAAGCATCAAGCGGAAGATAGAAGCCGTAGGAACACCTTTGAAGGATTGGGATATTCAAATCAACTATGGAATAAAGACAGGTTATAATGATGCTTTTATCATTGATACGGAAAAACGTGAAGCGATATTGGCGAATTGCCAGACGGAAGAAGAACGCAAAAGAACGGCTGAACTTATACGACCGATTTTGCGTGGCAGAGATATTAGGAGATACGGGTATAAATGGGCTGAATTATGGATTATCAACATTCATAATGGTATAAAAGGTAAATTACCTCGCATCAAAATCGAAGATTATCCTGCCATAAAAGCTCATTTAGATTTATATTGGGATAAAATATCGAAAAGAACAGACAAAGGAGATACGCCATATAACCTTCGTAACTGTGCTTATATGGAGGATTTTATGCGGCCAAAAATAATATGGAAGCGTATAGGGTCAATACTTCGCTTCTCGTATGACACTACGGGTAATTTGGGTCTTGATAGTACCTGCTTTGCCACAGGGCAACACATGGCTTATTTGTGCTGCATATTAAATTCTCTTATGGGGCATTATATGTTCAAAGATTCTCCCAAGACTGGTACTGGAGACTTGCTTGTAAGCGTACAAGCCATTGAACCTATTTTGATACCGATGAATAAAGATATGGAATGCTTGTTTGAAAATTTACTGGAAGAGGTCTTGGAACATCGCTCGGAAGAAACAGAAAAGGAAATAAACCGTTTAGCTTTCAAACTATACGATTTATCTCCTGCTGAAATCAACTACATCACTGATTTTGTTACTCAATCTCAACAAAGCCAATAACTTGTCGTTCTTTCTCTGATAGATTATATAAGTCGAAAATCATGGAATCTATTGCCATGGCTTTCGACTTGCTATATACATTCTGAATATCATTAACAGCAGACCTGAATCGTGCATTCATTTCGTCTGTCACCTGCATTACTGGAATTTTGTCAAAAAAAATTTTGCTCATTTCACGAGTTCCACCTTGTAGTTCTGGAAATGAATCACGGAAGCAGAACTTGAACAAAGAAGAATTGAAGAATGCTGTAAGATATGCTATAGCTTGACCTGTTATAATGAAACACTTTTGATTTGTACAATAAGCATTGTCATCATATACGAACGGCATATATTTTGTCATGTTGGGATAGACAATTTTTGGCTTATTAAAATCCTCCCAATAGCTGATGCTGTCTTGTGTTTCAAACCACTTATTGTGAGTCTTCTTGCGAGCCTTGATTTTTTCGCCGTTGATAGAATAGGTCTTGCCTGTCTGCTCCAGTCTTTCTTTGCCAAATGAAAGAAGATGTCGCTTTACGGCAGGGTACAGCTCTATGTCGTAGTGACGTGATGGAAATGTGGCTATGAGGTACTTGTCAGCCCACTCATATTCATACCTCCTAATATCTCTGCCACGCAAAATCGGTCGTATAAGTTCAGCCGTTCTTTTGCGTTCTTCTTCCGTCTGGCAATTCGCCAATATCGCTTCACGTTTTTCCGTATCAATGATAAAAGCATCATTATAACCAGTAAGCACACCTCGATAGATATTTATATCCCAATCTTTAAGTGGAGTTCCAACCGCTTCAATCTTCTGTTTGATACTCTGTTCAATGGGAGACAATATCACCCACGGGGTAGAGCCTGTAAAGTCGCACTCCACGCCTTGTTGCTGCACGAAAACGCTCAAATTCTTAACGCCATCTTTATTTTGTTTATTGGTGACAGCGCATAAAGTTTTATGCTCGTTATCTTCTTTAGAAAAGAGTAAGATGTTTGTATCAACTGTAGCACTCTCAAATATTTTCACGCCTGCGAAGTCTATAAGCAATTGGGGATTTGTATTCTTAGCAAAGAATCCACGTGTTTTTTCTCCGTATCCGGCACGCATCCATTTGTTGGACGTGATATAACAAAGATGACCTTTGGGTTTCAGTAATTGCCATCCACGTTCGTAGAAAAGGCAATATATGTCTCCCGTTTTTGCGAATGTTTTATAGTCACATGGTTCATAGAGTTTAGCCAATTCACCACCATTATTTTGTAACTGGATGTATGGAGGGTTACCTATTACTATATCGAAGCCATCGCTGACTCCAAACATCCAAGCAGGATCGAAGAACTCTGCTACTGTATTTTGGTCATAAGGATTCCATGCTGCCAATTGTATAGCATCTTCAGGGGCAAAGTCTTTGTCATCCGCCAGTAATCTAGCTAATTTTTCACGTAATACCTTGTCCTTTTCTCGTAAGGTACTTTTGCGGTTAGCAGTTTTTGCAGAAAAATGTTCATGACGGACTTCTATCAATTTCTGTTTTGTTGGCTCAATATCCGGATTCTCAAATAAACAGTGTGAAGCTTGCTTCTTTTTAGCAATCAAAGAATTGGCAGCGACAAACTTTGTTTCGAGGTTTGGTAATGTCGGTATGCCAAAGTTTGGTTTAGAAGCATCTTTTTCACAATCGCAAATCAGTGAGATAAAAAAGCGTAGTTTTGTTATTTGGGCTGCGATACTCTGAATGTCGCTGCCATAGATGCAATTTTCTATGATTGCCAATTTCAAGTCATACACTTTCTCATTTGGAGAAATACGACAGAGCACATCTATCATGCGATTAAGCAATCCCATCGGGAATGCTCCAGAACCACAAGCCGGGTCAAGTATTTTGATAGCCTTTAATCTTTTAGCGACACGCTGATATTCTTCTGGTTTTTCTCTGTCAAGGGTGAAATCTGGATTGAATAAGGAACGTACAAATTGAGTATCTCCTAAATAGGCAATGAGACTTTCGTCTACCATGTAATTGACTATTTCACGGGGCGTATAGAACGAACCACTTTGATTTCGCGCTGTTTCCTTTGTTTCGGGGTTGTATGCGCCTAATAGATTCTCAAATACTTTACCCAACAATTCTGGGTCAAGGGCTACCTGCTGTTCTTCGGGTGAATTTTCCTCTATTGTAAAGTTGTAGCGGCTGAGGATTGAAATCAGTCCTTTCTCTGAATCGAAGAACAGATTGTTAGGGATAATGGCACGATTGCGATAGCGCCCATCAGCAAAACGTTTGTCGTTGCGACTGAAGCCATCATAATTGTAGGCCTGTTCAACACCGTCAATCGTCTTGGTCTTATCAAGGCATTCAAAGAGTCCACCATTAAGGAAGGGGACTTCTGAGAATAAGGTAACGACATCATTCTCGCTGATGTTAAACATTTCGGCATAGCGATAGAGGGTTTTGATATCTTTCTTTATATTGGTAGCGAACTTGCGTTTGTTTCCTTGTTCATCTTCAATAGCACGGTTAAGTGTTGCAAAGAACAAGTTCTGGAGAATTGCATTGTAATAGTTTCCAACAGTCTGACTATATGGGTCAAACTCTTTTAGGATAGTCTGCAAATAATCAATATCGAATATCCGTTGTGGTACCAAGTCCTTCTGCTTGATGAACCATACGAACATAATACGGGTAATAAGTCGAATTACTTTTGTTTCTAAATCCTCACGGTCATCATCTTCAGTTCCCGTATTATTGGGAAAAGAAACATTAGATGATGGTTCTATAGCCCATTGATACCATTCGAATAAATCCTTGTAGAACTGCTTTGTGAGTGTCTCGACAGAAAATGCATTCGTTATGTCACTGAGTGTCTGTTTGCTATTTTTCAATGTGCCAAACTGTTCTATGGCAGTACGGCATCCACGACCTTCGCCAAGCAAATATGTATAGCGTTTTGTATTAGTTGACATCTTTTCATATTCGCCTTGTTTGTTAAACCCCCAAGTTTCACTTACGTATGAGAATCTAAGAATGCTTTCATCCTTACGATAACAGAACATAAATGCTCCAGCATACCCCATATTACGCCAATCTGTAGTGAGCATATCACGAATGCCACGACGGTTACGCTCAATGTCAACTTTGTCACTCAATTCCACTTCGTATATGGCTATAGATTCTCCATCTACAAGAGATATTTTGCCAAGATTCAATGCTTCTTTAGCTAAGCGGCTACTTACGTGGACCGCAGAAGGAGTGTTCCAAAAACTAATTTTGTTTCGGAATATATCATAAAGCAATTTTTGCCAAGCCTCACGATTATATTTAGATTCGATGACTTCTTTGTAGTTCATATTGCTATTTTTAGAGTTTATTGAATGATTCTGATAAAATAATTTCTGCATTAGTCTCTTGCTCATTAAGCAGAGATTCTTGTGCCGTATAATATGGTGCATACTTTTTTGCCATATCAATGATTTCTGCAAGTGCTTCATCATGTGTCATTCTGGCTTTACCTCCTACGCGACGCAAGTTTTTCTGTATGCGTTGTAAGCGTTTAGCTATGTAGGTGATGACACCTCTTTCCGCTAATGTTTTGAGCTGAACTACTTTTATGTATAGTTCATTATCGTCTATTTCACGAATGAAATTATTTAACAAATTTACAGCGGTACTAACTTGCACTCCAACAGAACCTTGTTCCTCATGGGTAGTTTCTTGAGAACGTGCTTCTTCATCCTGCATCATGCGAAATTTTCGTAAAGCCATATTAATATGCTTATGGTGTTGCTCTATACGCTCTGCGGATTGTTCTTCTTTGGGAGCTTTGAAATATTTTAGAGCATCAAGCACAGAAAGTTCTTCTGCTGTTTCTGAGACCAAAAAGAATACCTTACGGAAATTCGTTTTCAGGAATACAAGAGTGTCATTTGCAAGTGTTACTCCATCTACTTTTTTCATTTCACGACCAGTACGGCTACGCAATGAGAGTTTTGCTATGCGATTATATTCTCTACGGTTGTTTTGATAGAGTGCACGGAGTTCCTCGTAATATGGCAATTCTTGATTACATTCTTCCTTTTGTTTCTTCATGCCTTCATCAAAGAGTTTACTTAAGTCGCGGTCAAGAATTTCTTCTTGTGAGTAAATTTGGTTGTCTTCACCGAAGGTGGAATGAAAGGTTTGAATCTTACTTAATGCGATTTGATTTAGATTGATTTCACGGTTTCCTTCACGGGATGGATAGAAAACGTAATTGTATATATGTTTGGATGAAGAACCGATACGATTGACGCGACCAATACGTTGCATCAGTCGGGTGCTATTCCAAGGAGTGTCATAATTTACAATCACATTTGCTCGATGCAAGTTTACACCTTCAGCAAGCACATCTGTGGTGAGGATGATATTGTAGTCATTGAGTTTTGTCTTATAGTTAGCATCAAAATTCTCACGGATAGTTTTGAACTGCTTACTACGATTATCAGCGGAGATTACCAATACGTCTTTACGATTAATACGGCGTGCCAAATACTCTACTGTGTCAACTGATTCTGAAAATACAACTAGTTTCTGTTCAGGATTGCGTTCCGATTTGAACAACTTATGCTTAAGCAGCTCATTGAACTTTGTGAACTTGGAATCATCTTCGTCTTTTATATCTGCCCATTCTGAACATAACATTTCAAGTGTATTCTGATCTCCTCTAAGCATTTCTATAAATTCAGGCTTAAAATCATCAGCAGTGAATACTGCATTTTTGGGATTATCTTCCGCTTTGGCATTTAGTTTCTCCTCAATTTCTTCATCACTCAACCCTGATTCTAATAGCATATTGATATCAAGATCCGGAGCAATGAATACTTTGTTGCGGTCAAACATATCTATCATATTTTGGTTTGCTTGACGGAAATTGTCTAATGAAACTTGGAAAGCATAAAAACTGCTTTCTAGCCGCTTCACCAATCCGTTTTTACGGATTCCAGCTAAGCTGCGGCTTATTAATTCCGCGTTATCATACAGTCCTTGTGCCGCTTCAGGCTTCAAGTAGGCTATAGCTTGATAACGAGCGTACGTCAAGTTCTTTTCAAGAGTAAGCATAGCATGTTCAAACAAATCAGCGAGATGCTCATTAAGCTCATATCGACTTTCTATAGGACGCTCTACTTTTGGAAAGCCATTCACATCCTTATTATATCGAGGCACGTTCTCGATGTCAGTACGTGTACGCCGAACCGTCAATGGCTTGATAACGCGGTCTCGAACTCGTTCTGCTAATTTCTTGAATCGACTTATGTCGAAATTTGGCTCTCTTTTTAGCTGTTTAAATTCTTTAATAAGAGGTGAAAAGAATGCCGTTAAATTTGATACACCATCAATCGTACATCGGCGTGGATCTTGGAATAATTGGATTTCTGTGTATATATCTGCAGGTGTATTATTCATAGGTGTTGCTGAAATAAGCATTACCTTTTTCTTAAAGCCGGGAATATTTCCATTTTCTATACGGGGCATTTTGCATATTTCCTGCAATTGCTCAAAGGCAGAGGTTGTATGCGAGCGGAATTTATGTGCTTCATCAACCAAAATAAGGTCAAATTCATCAGCATTCCAGTAGTTATAATTGTCTTCATCGAGAATCTTAGACAAACTGCCATTGGAAATAAAATTAACAAACTTGTCAATGCCAAAATCTTTAAATGTTGCTTTCCAGTTGTGTTCTACGGCAGGTGGATAGACGACGAGAATTTTTGTTTTGTCACGCCCATTCTCGATTAAGAATTTCTTAGCTATCATTGTAGCAATTACAGTCTTGCCAAGACCTACAACATCAGCAAGAAAAAAGCCATCGTAACGCAGTAGCTTTTGATAACCTTCTTCCACAGCATCCATTTGGTAATCATATTTCTTATACCCTTCCGGCATATCAAATGGATTGTTATCGTCTGTTGCCATGACTCTATCCGAAAAATACTCCATGAGCATTTTAATATAAAGGTCATAAGGTGAAGCATCACCTTTGAGGTATGTATGATCTATTGATGTTTTTACATCATCAGCCGTAATTTCGCATCCTTCGGCTTCTTTCCATAATAATTCAAATTCTTCTTTGGCAAATTTTACATCATCATATCTATCCATTTTTACATTAAACTCATACTGACGTTCCTCCGTGATGCCTAGTCCGTTTCCAGTAAGATTACTGGAACCAGTTATAGCCATTCCTTGGGTGTATTGATTAAAATCGTTTGGATAAAGTACGTATATTTTGGCATGTATTTTTTTTGAAGGATGCGCTCTTAGTTCCAATTTACCATCAATAAGGTCTTTCACCATTTGGAACATTCCATTTTCGACCTCTTTGCTATAATGCGAATGCTCTATATCTCGGCGAATTTCACGTAGACACTCTTCTTTTACTTCTTCTTCTGCTCCAAAAAATATCTTTCCTTGCCTTGTTGCTTGTGCAATGTATTTATCTACATTTATTCCTATTAAGACCCTAACCTTATTTATGTTGTCTAGGAAAGGACGTAAAGAATATCTTAGTCCTACAAAATGCGTTTGAAAAGACAAGAAAGCAAATAAAAGTAAATGCGCTAAGTATCAATGCTTTAAGCGATAATTTGAATTTTCCGATGTTTGCCAAACTCACTCTTAAAAAGACATAAAAGACTGTTTCTTGTTTCCGTTTTGTTTCTCGTTTCTCGGTTTGTTTTCTTATCTTTACATCAGTTTTCCGAAGTAAGGGAAGAGAAAGAAAAGCAAATGTCAGCATTGGAAACCATATCTGACACGAACTTTCAACAAGAGGGAGAAAGACCCTCCAGACAGCAGAATACAAAAATAAAATAACACTTCATACATCATGGCAAGACCAAAGAAACAAGTAAAGCTGAAAGAACCGATTAAAATTCGGTTGAAGTCGCTCGCAGATGGCAACAAGAGTATCTATCTTGACATCTACCATAAGGGAGTGAGGAAGTATGAATACCTCAAACTCTACCTCGTCCCCGAAATCAATCCAGTCTGCAAGGAACAGAACAAGCAGACTATGGCGATTGCAGAACGCATAAAGGCAGAGCGCATCAAAGCCCTTCATGGTCATGGCATACAGGATTGGGAAACCGTCAAACAAGGTTCAATGCTTCTCACTACTTGGATAAAGAAGTATTGTGAAGGTGGTGTCGGCATCAAGAAGTCAACGCTCCATTGCCGTGTGGAAATGCTGCACACCGTGGAGAAGTATCTTGACGAGACAAACAAAGGCTTCATTGCGCTTGAAGAGGTCAATGCGGAGTTCTGCCGTGGTTATGTGAAGTTCTTGCGTAACTTCCCAAATTCCCATATCAAGTATGGCAAGCCAAGACCTATCAGTGAGAATACGGCAAGCCGATACCTCGGAATGTTCTCCACTGCTCTCAATAACGCTGTGCGCCAAGGCATTATTCGCAACAATCCTATGAAGGAACTTGATGCACGTGAGCGCATCCAACCCAAGGAAGGCAAGAAAGAATACCTTACTATAGAGGAACTTCGCACCCTCATGGCTACGGACAGTTACCGCCCAGAGGTCAAGGAGGCTTTCATCTTCGCCTGTTTTACCGGATTGCGATTAAGCGACATGTACCGTCTTGCTCCGATGCACATCTTCAAGACCGCTGACGGAAAGGGCGAATACATAGACATGGAAATGCAAAAGACGGAGAAGCCAGTTATAATACCTCTCTCGGAAGAGGCTAAGCGGTGGTTGCCAAAGCCAAGAGGAAATGATATTCCATTCTTTGATATTCCGACCACACAGACCGTTATAGGCAGGGCTCTCTGCAAATGGGCGGAAGCGGCAAGGATTGAGAAGCATATCTCATTCCATTGCTCACGGCACACGTTCGGAACGATGATGCTCACGCTCGGTGCAGACCTTTTTACCACAAGCAAGCTGATGGGACATTCCAACATTCAGACCACGGAAATCTATGCTAAAATCGTGGACAAGAAGAAGGAGGAAGCCATCAACCTCATTGACGGAATGTTCAAATAACACATAGACAACTAAAATATATAGAGACATGACAATAACTATCAGACAAAAGGCTCTTGCCAACGATAACATAAGCTTGTATCTTGACATCTACGATGGTGGCAAGCGCAAGTTTGAATTTCTTTCCCTCTATTTGTTGCCAGAGGTTGATGCAGAGACCAAAGCAAGGAACGAAGAAACATTGCAACGTGCTCACCAGATAAGGGCAGAGCGTATTCTTCATCCAGAGACCATCCCAGAGGTAGGTCACTTGATGATTGTGAAGGAAATTCCCAATGACGAGTCTCCCGAAGTCTTGGACTGGATCCAGACTTACATCGACTGGATGAGCGACAACACAGACTATTCCAAGGCTATTGTTGACCAATCAAAATATCTGAAATACCTAATGAGCGAGTTCCTTGCCAACAAGCGCAGACCTCACATCACTCTGAGGAAGTTCGACAAGGAATGGTTCAAGGCTTTCTTCCTTTGGTTGAAGAACGACTATGTACCACAGAAGTATGTACGAGTTGAAGCCAAGCCTTTGTGTGAAGGCTCGCTTCACAATGTTCAACAGCGCATAGTGGCGGTATTCAACAAGGCTGTCAAGTTCGGCAAGTTGAAGGCTAACCCTTTCTACCAGTTGGAGAAGTCAGACATCTTTCCCAAGCCAAAGACATCACATAAGCAGTATCTCACTCCCGATGAACTGAAAATGTTCATGGCTTCAGATGAGAGAAGTCCAGGGGTTGCAGAGACACAAAAGGCTTTCGGTTTTGCCTGTCTAACTGGACTTCGTATCAGCGACATCAAGGCTTTAAGGTGGAGCGACATCAAGAGAAACGAGGAAACAAACACGCTTGTAATCGTTCAGAAGAAAACAAAGGCTCTCAATGCCGTACCAATCGGCAATACCGCCTTGGCATGGATGCCACCCAAAGGGAATGATGATTTTGTGTTTCACCTTCCTGCCAAGGCTAATGTGGATGCAGCCCTTAAAAGGATAGCCAAAAAGGTGGGCATAGAGAAGAATATCTCTTTTCACTGCGCCCGACATACATTCGGAATTTTGGTACAGGCGGTTACTGGCAACATTGAGACTACCAAGAAGCTGATGGGACACAAGTCGCTGAAATCCACCGCCATCTATGCAGATGTGCTGACGAATGAAAAGGTCAAGGCTGTTGACAACATGAAGAAAGCCTTTCGAGGTCGCAAACAGCGTGAGGAGAACAAGCAAATACCGAGGACAAAGCGGACAGCAGCCACCAACACCCATCCACGCAGAATAACTTTTATACAGGATAACAAGTAAACGGAACTTTTCAGGATAACAACCAGTTTATTTCACTTTTGTAGTCCCCATATTTCGAGCAGGGATTTCTCTCTGCCTTGGGGGACTACACTTTCAAAACAAGCAGTACAACGAATCACAAACAATTAAATTACAGGATAATGAACAAAACTATCGACACCGAGACTCTTCTCTTGAAGGTAGAGTCACATGAGCACCGCATTGGGATAATGGAGAACCTTCTCCGTGATGCCAAGCAAGTATTGACACTGGAGGAAGCTGCCTTATTCATGGGTATATCAAAGAGCAGTCTCTACAAGATGACACACAAGCATGAACTTCCGTTCTTCCGTCCCAACGGCAAGATTATCTACTTTGAGAAGTCCGAACTTTTGAACTGGATGCGCCAGAACCGCAGTATGTCCGAGGCTGAGACTAAGGCTGCAGCGACCAAGCACATGAGTGAACTTTGTAAATAGACATGGCGATGATGAAGGACGATATTTCCCATGAGGAATACAGAAGCAAGTTGGCAAATGTCGCTGACCTTGCCGTGAGCTACATCAATACTGGCAACGGCTACTTTCGGATGCGTGATGCTTTCAATCAGTTTGCCGAGCAATGCGGAGCCAACAAGGGCATCAATGATGAAGCAACTGTCGGCAGAAGAAAACTTCTTGCCCAGTCTGTTTGCATTGAGTGCATTTCACGATTAAGCAGCCATTCTAATGACAGGCTGCAAGGTGAGCTCTATGTTATCGCAGAGGAAATTTCCCCAAGGAGAGGACGGCACAGATGATTTTCTCTTTACTGAGAAAAACAGCCTTGCCAGTTAATGGTTATAATATTCAAAATTCACAGAACATGGATAAACAAAAGATACATTACTGCTTCACGCTGTCCGATGTACAGATGGAGTATCTTCGCTGCAAGAAGTACAAGATTGACCGCATGGAATGCTTCATGTCTCTTGCCTCTCTTGCTGAACGTGAAACAACACTTGTTTCTATCAGCAAGACCCAACAAGTGGAAATCTTGTGTGGGCAATGTCTGGTTGACAACACCCAACTTGCCAAACTATGGGATAAAGACCGCAAGACCGTCCCCAAACTTTTACAAGCTATGGAGGCTGTGGGCATTTCCTCTTCACAAAAGGTTGGAGACAACCGCATCATTACCCTGCATTCACTCTCTGGTTGGTATGTGGACGGAAGATTTGTCAAGAACGGCTTTTCATTGAAGCGCAATGCGGATGGCTCTGCAATCGTCCATACGGAAGTTCCAAAAGCAAGAGTATTTGTTACGACAACGGAGGATGATACAAAGTCGGACAAGGAAGATGGGCATTCTGCCAATGGAATATCCGATACTGACAACAAGGGCAATTCTTCTACAGCAGATATTTCCTCTTCCCTAAATTCGGTTTCATCTAATGATAATGGAAGCGTGGGTAAGTTCGGAACGAATGGCAATCTTTCCGATGCTGTTACTGGTGGAATTTCCCCACAACAAAACTACTCCAGACAGTCTGTTGGCAATCCTTCTTCCCTGCAAGAAGCAGATGCCAAACAGAATGAGGGAGAACACAACACATATCCACAGCATCTGGCAGGAGGACAAACACAACAGTCTAACGGTTCTAATGACAATGGTTACAAGCCTAACGACTCCAATAACGGCAATCAATAGGCATACAGAGGCTAATGAGCCACCATACCGATAAATCATCCCAAAGGACGATTTACAGTCATAGGCTACCGACAAACTGTTATATATTTAAGCAGCCTGGGGACGGACGCTGTTAAAAGTGCCGTCATTTTATAGGTACTTTTCGAGAAATCCTTTTGTAATACAGAAGCCGTGTCCGTCTTTCTGTATTCCTAAAAGTTTCTCGGACTACTCGCAGGCTCGCAGTCGTGACCACCTTTGCAAGGTGCTTGTAATCATCCCATTTTAATCAGAGACAAGGACAAATGAGAAAGAAGAAAATCATAAGGAAACCGCCTACGGAAGTCCATACCTACCGATGTACGAAAGAAGAGTTGAAGCAGCTCCAGGCACTTGCCAAGGAGTGTGGAATAAGTCTGAGCCGCTATGTCGTTGAGACAGGCTTGAAGCACCGTCCACGCATGAGACTCACCAAGGAAGAGGTGGACGCTCTCAACTCTCTCGCCATCGCAAGGACGGATTTGATAAAAATCAGCAACGTGCTATCCAAGAAAACGGCTGAGGAAAAGGCTCGGTTCTTCAAGAATGAGAAGTTCATGCGTTGGTGGATTGATGCCGTTGCAGGAATTATCCAACATTGGTATAGCATTGAAGAGAATATCGCAACAAACGTACAGACCAAATCAAAGGAGTAATCATGATTATGCTCGCAAAGGTAGTATCGTATGGAGGTAATTCCGTAAGATACGCATTGGAAAAGGAGAATGCAAAGACGGTCAAGGTGAACAATATGCCCGATGGTCTTGACCCTACCGCCATCTGGTACATGATGAAGCATCATTGCCAGTATCATCAGGCGGAAAGGACGGCGGGCAGAAAGTTGGAAAGGTTCATAACCACTTTTGTACTTTCCCCATCAAAGGAAGAGTCTGCAAACTTCACGATTGAAGATTGGTCTAACCTCCAAGACGAAGCATTGGAAGTTTTGGATTCTGTTGGACTTACGCCCAACGGTTTCTCCAATGAAGTAAAAACCAACTTCACCAATTCTATGAATGTGGGCGGACTGCACTCTGATTCTAAGTCTGGAACGCTGCACCTTCACATTGACTGTTGTCGTGTGGATATGGAGGGTAAGACTAATGATGTACACGACATTCACCTTCGGGCAATGAAGGCTGCGGAAATCATCAATATGCGCCATGGGTGGGAACAACCGCAGGAGATTCGGAATATGCGAAAGGCTGAACTTGCGGAGGATTGCGAACATACTCTCAAAGATATGCAACAGTTCAACATAGACAGATACTTCAATCTGTTGCGCATGAAAGGCTATGAGGTAAAGCCACGCTACGACAAGCAACGAAAACTTGTCGGCTACACTGTCGGCAAGAACGCTTCCGTGTTCAAGGCTTCTGAGATTGGCAGAAAGTACATGGTGTCAAAGATTGAAGACACCTGGATGAAACTGCACCCACAACCTACACAAGTCAAGACTAAGCCTGTTTCTCCATCCGTTGCTTCTACGCCTCGCCCAGTTCGTCCTGTCATTCAGACTCCAACAGCATCACAACCAAAGGTGCAACCTCAAATTACACAAACGGCATTCCACATCAATACTGGCGATGAGGTCAAGAAGATTTGGATTCCGAACTCTGTCAAAGATGTCTTTACTAATGAGGTTCAGATTCCAGAGGACAATGATATAGCGACAACAGAGAATGTCGCTCATGTAGCGATGCTGTTGTTTGCAGGGTACATTGATGCAGCCACTTCCATGTCGGAGTCATGTGGCGGTGGCGGTTCTGCTCCTTCTTCTGGTTGGGGCAAGAAAGATGACGAAGATGACTGGAAGTTTGCCCACCGTTGCGCACAGATGGCTCATTCAATGTGCAAGCCTAAACCACGCAGCAGAAGTTTCCACCGATAAATCAATGATAATATGGCAATCAGAAAAAGCAAGATAAACATAGACACAGAAGAAAGATCCGGCTTCGACAACATGATGAATGATGTCGAAAACGAGGTAGCGGAACAGCAAGCCGAAGACGGACTTGTAAACCGTGTTCCTGAGTTGAAGCAGTTGAGTGAAGACATTGACAAGGCTACCAACACCTTCATCAATGCCACACTTGAGCTGGAGTCTGCCATTCAGCAGTACCAGCGTGCAGAAATAAACTTGGGCGGTGCTGTGACTACTATCGGCAGAAAGGTTGATACCATCAATCAACATATTGACAAAGTTTTGGAGAATGCTCCCACAAAATTAAAGGTGTCTGTGCAAGTCAATGATGCCGACTGGCAGAAGATTCAAGAACTGTTTGCAAAAGAACGTCAATGGATGACCGCACAGATGCAGGGGCATATCCGTGAGGTTAATTCTATGTTTATCGATGAACGGAAGAAAGTCCGTGAACGCTACAAGGAATATGACGGTTGCTACCTTGGTCACTATGCCCAGTGGTTCTTTTGGTTTTTCTTCACGATTGGAATATTTGTGGTTGCAGGTGGTATAGGCGTGATTGTTGCACAAAATTGTGGTAAATAAATCTGTAGACTGCCATTCTATTGAGATTTGCAGATTCAATATTCAAACAAATCTCAATGGGCTATAAGTTTATTCCAAAATAGATATTGATGCAACTTCATTATTGCTTCTCTTTTAAAGTTTACCTCCTTTGATTTCAAAATCCAAATCATTGAATAGTATTCTTTTTCCAAGACTATCTCCGAATTTATAAACAAGATATATGCGGACATATAGTTGGGCGTCAGCAATGTCATCCAAGATATTGTTCATATTGATTACACATTGGCATTCTTTTGTGATTTTCACGAAGTCTATAAAAGTAAACTTAGTATGTAGTTTTCCACGGATTGTATTTAAATTTTGGATGACTTCTTCCTTATTTTCCTCTTTCAACGCATAAATTATGGTCACATGCCCTTTTATTTCTTTTGAAGTCTTTAAAAACTTAACAAAAGAAGCATATTCTTTGGGATTTTCCTTGATACTCTTCCTTAAAATCCTATCATACTTAGGAGTTATGGGACTGACATATTCTGCGTTGTATATTTTGAATCGATTGCGTTTTATCGGATTTCCGTCAAAATCACAGAACAATCGATATTGAACAACAGACATCTTGTAATCTTCCACATTCCTACCTTGGGGAATTTTGTCAAATTCCTCAAAATAGAAATCGAATATCTTATCAGCTATGGCTAAGCCTTCAATGGCGCAAAACCAATCGCCCTGCTTTATTTTTTGCTCTGTCATAATTAATTCAATCTTAGTTCCTTGAATTTTTACACCATTTCAAGATGAAATCATAGCTGTCCATACCAGAAGCCCAATCATAAAATTGACAACTATGTCCTTTGACTTTAAGTTCCTTAATGGCTTGCACTATTTCGTTCTTCCGTCCATTGTGCAGTAAGGTGATAAAATACAGAAGTTTGTCTGCATCATAATTACTGTTTTTGTTGGGAATGAATGTATCAGCATTAGGATAGTTGCGCAGAAAATCCTCTATGTCTTGTACTGCTAAGCAAAAGATATTTTGCCATTTCTCAGACAATTCTTCCTCATTAGTTTCTTCTGTAGATTCATCCAAGAAAGCATATTCTTTAATTTTTGCTGCATGGATACTGAACGCACCTGTTCCACGCAAACTTATAGGACATTTCTTGTTTTCAGGCAAATTGAAAATATCCCACCACAAATCATCTGCATACATGGGCTTTACATCAAGATACACATTTGCAAAGCCTAAATGTCGCAAGCAGAAGAAATAGCCTTCCTTCACAATCCAATTTATATAGCCACTTTGTCGGAAGCCATAATTGCGAGAAACCTTTCTTCTTGCAGAATCGCTCAACTTTCGTAATTCTCCACGTTTCATGTTATTGTTACTTTAGAATTTACATTCAACATGATACAAGCAGTGTCCTTGCCTGTAGTCTTTAGGAGATAATCGCTTTTTATTTTCAAACGCCATCTTGTAATCCTCCATATGCCATTCCCATACCTCTTGCATCACATAGTTCTTGTCATATAATATCCAAATCAACCTATCCCATTCGTAGTTCGAGGCTTTCGGAACCATCGTTACAAAACTTCCTTTTTTACCGCTTGGGCGATTGGCCTTTACTTGATACCTTATGTTTTTATAAACGAAATCCGTCCCCTTGGCAACAGCAGTTTTATCTTTCATGTAGTCGGAATATTCTTTCTCTGACATACCAACCAACATTGCTGCATCATATTCAGAAATGGAACTCGTAATAGACGGTGCAATCCCAAAACTTGCTTGCCATTGCAACGCAACATCTACAAGTTTATCTCTTAACTTTATCTTTTCTTCCATAATTGTGTTTATTTGAGCCTTGCGGATTGAAATCCGCAGAAAGTGATTAATCATTGCACTAATATCATTTGACGTATCTCACCACATCCATTCCGAGGCCTCCGTGCTGATAGGTAACGGTTACGGTGTCGCCCACATGATAGTCTTCCTTGTTGAATCCTCCACTGACATTTACCTTTTGTCCATTGTCCGTAAAACGAAGAACACATCGCGTTGTCCTCATCTTGCCTCCCGAACCGTAAAGGTCTTGGATAACAGCTTGGCGTTGTTGCGTAGAAATCGGGAAATAAAAGTTTGTGGTGAAGATTATCGCCCCCAATACAACGGCAAGGGTACACGTATGCATTGAAACATAGTCGTCATCCTTGAACAGCTTGACAAGCAGATAGGAAACTACTGCTATTCCTCCGATGAGCCACCAACTATCATCGACTGTTCGCATCGCCGTAATAAGTCCCCAATATACACAAGCTAACAACAATATGGTTTTGACAAACTGCACCAAACAAGAGTCGTCATCGTCTTTCCTTCGTTTCTTCATGATTCCTACAATTTTATTCCGTTCATCGTTTGCTCTTGCCATTCCAAGATTTGACTAACACCTTTATCGTAATCGCCTCTTTCTATATAATCTTTCAGCAATCGAGCGTTCTCTATCTTATCTAAGAAAAGGTTGTAATCTTCCCTCTTTCTCAACGAGATTATTTTATCCAAAAAGGACACCGACTTGCGATAGTCTTCCAAAATGTAATAGGTCAAAGCATAGTATTCGTCACGACCAGAACTTGAGCCATAGTACGGATGTTTTTTAAGGAAAAGCAGAATGTCCTCAAATGTATTCAGCTTATCAAACACATCAAATTCATTCAGTTTGTCTTGAAGTTCAGACATTCTATTAATATCACAATAAGAGCCGAGCCTGCCCCCTAAGCTGAAATTATAAGTGCTAAATGGCGCATAAAGGCATTGAGCGAAATAGTTGACGAAGAACGAATTTGGGTCTATGGAATTATCCAAATAGAATCCAACCAACACCATTGCCCCAGTTTTATGAGCCAATGTATAATATGCTAATCGCCCCTTTTTCTTGAACTTATCGGGGAGATTCAACTTTCTCATGAGCTTGCTTAATTCTGATGACTTCATGTTATTATATGGTACAAAACTCCATTTTATTGTAAAATCTTTTTCTTATACTTTCCTTTCTGTATATATTTCTGTATATACTGTTTAGAAAAAGGACCTTTTATAATATCATTATTACAACATTTCAAGTTAGAACTTGCCGCTTGGATAAGCCACCAGTTCTCCTTACCTTCACCTCGTCCCAAAATGATGGCGGAATCATTCCAATATACTGTATGTAAACTATCTATTTCATGGTCTCTGTCACCAGACAACTTACATTTCAAATAATATGTTTCATGAAACTCATCGGGTGAATATATGTAGTATTCATCTACCAAATTCATTTTGGAAGATGAACAGGCCATTAGGGCAAAGCATAACACCCCGATATTTATCGCCAAGACTATATGGATTAATTTACTCCGTGTGGTGATAAATGTACTAAAATCTGTTAAGTCCGCTGGTGCAGCTTTTC
>ENA-OWPM01001418-OWPM01001418.1-human-gut-metagenome-genome-assembly--contig:-NODE-1418-length-19324-cov-5.133634_pt1 | contig 19324 bp, 14 predicted proteins | sample MGYA00248267_ERZ651852 | MGnify/ENA primary metagenome ERZ651852 (study PRJEB26924, sample SAMEA4378228) | human gut metagenome | biome: human gut; feature: human-associated habitat; material: faeces...
GCTCTGACTTCGTCGAGATGTACGTCGGCGTCGGCGCATCCCGTGTGCGCGACCTCTTCGACAAGGCAAAAAAGACCATGCCCTGCATCATCTTCATTGATGAGATCGATGCTGTGGGCCGTCAGCGCGGTGCCGGTCTCGGCGGCGGTCACGACGAGCGCGAGCAGACCCTGAACCAGCTGCTGGTCGAGATGGACGGCTTCGAGGCCAACGACGGCGTCATCGTCATGGCGGCCACCAACCGTGCCGACATCCTCGATAAGGCCCTGCTCCGCCCGGGCCGCTTCGACCGTCAGGTCTACGTCGGCCTGCCCGACGTCAAGGGCCGCGAGGAGATCCTGAAGGTCCACACCAAGAATAAGCCCCTCGCCCCGGATGTCTCCCTCAAGGTCATCGCACAGCGCACCGCAGGCTTTGCGGGCGCTGACCTCGAGAACCTCGTCAACGAGGCCGCTCTGCTGGCTGCCCGCCGCAGCCGCAAGGCCATCACGATGGAGGACATCGAAGAGGCTTCCATGAAGGTCATGGCCGGCCCCGAGAAGAAGAGCCGGGTCGTCACCCCCGAAGAGAAAAAGCTCACCGCCTACCACGAGGCGGGCCACGCCGTGGCGGGCTTCTACTGCAAGCACCACCCCCGTGTGCATGAGATCACCATCATCCCCCGCGGTCAGGCCGGCGGCTACACCATGTATCTGCCCGAGAAAGACCGCAGCTACGTCACCAAGGGCGAGATGTTCGAGGACATCGTGTCCAGTCTGGGCGGCCGCGTAGCCGAGCAGCTTATTCTGGACGACATCTCCACCGGTGCGTCCAACGACCTGCAGCAGGCGACGAACATCGCCCGCCAGATGATCACCAAGTACGGCTTCTCCGAGCGCCTTGGCCCTGTGGTCTACGGCACCTCTCAGGAGGAGACCTTCCTGGGCCGCGACCTCGGTCAGGGCAAGGGCTACAGCGAGACCACCGCCGCTGAGATCGACAGCGAGATGCGGGACATCATCGACGAGGCCTACGAGACCTGCCGCCGCACCCTGACGGAGCATATCGACCAGCTCCATGCGCTGGCACAGGCCCTGATGGAGCGCGAGAAGCTGAACGAGAAGGAGTTCAACGCCGTGATGGCAGGCGAGACCCTGCCCCAGCGTGAGGACCCCGACGCAAAGCCCGCCGAGGCTCAGCCCGCTGTCCAGCCTGTGGAACAGGCCGAGACCGCAGAGGCTGCGGAGCCTGCCGAACCTGCTGAGGCAGTGGATGCCGCCCCGCAGGAAGCCCCGGCCCCCGAAACGCCGGATGAAGGCGAAGCCAACCAGTAAACCAAGAGAAAGGGGAGAGTGTTGTGGAGGAAAATTTTGAACCGGTCGCGCGGACACGGGCCAACTATTACACCCCGGGCAGCCCGGTGCAGTTCGTCTGCGTGGAGCTGCTCAAGGGCGAAGTCAGCGGCGAACACGCGGTCTGTCTGACCTTTAAGAACATTTCCCGCGTGACCCTGACGGCACTGGAGATCCACTTCAAGTGCAAGGGCGTGGACGGCGTCATCCTCTGTGAGGACGAGTTCGAGTACCGTGACCTTACCGCAAAGCCCGGCGAGAGCTTCGGCATGGACGATGCCGTCTTCGTCACCCAGAAGGCCATCACCAGCGTGGACGTCACCCTGCGCAATGTCTACAGCGGCAGGAAGGTCGTCCACCTCGAGAGCATCAAGCGGGTGCGCCTGCCGGCCCCCCGCCGCCTGAGCGTCGAGATGCAGAAGGCCCTCGAAGCCCGGATGAACCGCACCGGCATGAAGTTCATGCCCCAGGTCTTCGAGAACGGCTGGTACTGCGCCTGCGGTGCCTTCCACCCGAAGGAAGAGGACACCGTCTACTGCTCCGAGTGCGGCAGCGACCGCATCCTTTTGCAGAACGCGCTGAACACCCTGCTGCAGCCGGAAGCCCCGGTGCGCCAGCCCGAGCCGCAGCCTGCGGCCCAGCCGGTGCGCCCCGCCGCGCCTGCGGAGGAGCCTACCCGCATCGTGGGTGCAGCGCAGGAGGAAGCCACCCGTATCATCCCGCCCCGGGCGGCGGAGCCTGCGCCCGGCTATGCGCCTGCCGCTGAGATGGACGCGACCCGCGTGGTGTCCCGCGCCCCGGAGCAGGAGGCGACCCGCGTCCTGCCCCGCCAGCCGGAGCCGGTGCGCCCGGCCAAGTCCTTTGCGCCGGACGAAGAGGTGGAGAAGTACGGCACCCGTGTGGTACCCTCGACTCCCGCCGCCGCGCCGTCCCGCCTGCAGGCAAAGCCGCTGGACCAGGAGGACGACTGCGAAGAGGAAGACCCCCGCGACGGCATCGCTGAGACGCTCATCCGCTGGGTGCCGCCCATCACCGCCATCGTGTGTGCGGGCATCGCCCTGTGCGGCTTCGTGTATTCTCAGTTCATGATGTAAAATAGGATGTACGGCGGAGGAGGCAGAGGCTTCCTCCGCTTTTAATTTAATGAATAACCTCTCCGTCAGCGCTGCCGCGCTGCCACCTCTCCTATCGAGGAGAGGCCTTGGCATGGCGGAAAAGCTTTATCTTTTCGCCAGAGGCTCCCCTACTAGGGGAGCTGTCTGCGGAGCAGACTGAGAGGTTGGACAAAGGAGAAGTGAAGTTATGCCTGACGAAGCTTTGCAGGCCGCGTTCGAGATCAAAGCGGCCTGCGACGACATCAGCCGGAAGCTGCTGCGCTGGCACTGGGAGGAAAAGCCCGGCGCTCACAGCGTGGACGCCCTGCTGAAGCATCTGGCCCAGCGCCAGAAGGAGAGCCCCGACTACTACGAGCGCCTGCCGGAGCTGAATGGCCGCACCGGCTGGCAGCAGCTGGATACCACCCTCTGTATGCGGGTCCTGCTGGACCCGGAAAAGGACGCCGCCCGGCCTCTGGACCTGCTGGGCAGTACGCCCCACCCGGCAGCAGCCCGCCGCGCCTGCAACGCGGTGCGGATGGCCCGCAACGAGGCCGCCCACGCCTCCGACAGGACCGCAGCCGCACAGGCGGCGATCCGGTTCAACGAGGCCGTGGAGGAGCTGGAAGCGGGCTATGAGGGAACGGCCCTGACTACCGGCGACCTCGAGAAGTATTACCGGATGGCGGAGGACTTTCTGTCCCGCTGCGGCGCGTCGGAGACCATCGAGCCTCAGAAGAAGGCTGAGGACGAAGCGCCCCGCCGTCAGAAGTCCCAGAAAAGCGGCAGCACATCCCGCAAGCGCCAGAGCGGCGGGAGCCGCACGGCCTCGAAGGGGACATCCGGCCGCAGCCGGAATACCCCTGGCCGGAACAGCCGCAGCCGCCAGAATATGCAGACCACGGCCCGCCGCAAGAAGCGTCAGCGCACCCAAAGCCGCGCTCTCACCGTGGTGCTGCTGGCCGTCGTCCTGCTGGGCCTGCTGGTCCGGGCCTGGACGATGGGGCTGATGAAGTGATACGCTCTACTGAGGTAGATCATGTGATGAAGTGACAAAAAAACAACGTACTATAATTATAAAACGTCACTTTATCAACTTGATAAAGTGACCCGGATTGACAAAGTGACCCACTTTATCAGCAAGCCTCAGTTTATCACCTTGAGAAAGTGTGATTTTGGACGATGCTGCGTGAGAAAAATGCCACTTTATCAGATAACGCGCGGGTCTCAGAGAAAGTTCTCTGTAGTCCGACCTCTCCGTCAGCGCTGACGCGGCCAAAACTGCATACAATAGCCCTATAACCGTTTATATGGGAAAGGAAACAGGCAATGGAGCTGAATTTTTATACCCTCTGCGTCCTCTATCTGGTCTACTCGTTCCTCGGCTGGGTAGCCGAGACGGTGGTGGCGACCATCAAGGGCCGCGCCTTCGTCAACCGCGGCGTGGCGTCCGGCCCGTTCTGCTTCGTCTACGGCACGGCGGCTGTGCTGATGGCGGTGGGCTTTGCCGACTTGCGCTCGACGCCGGTGGCCCTCTTCCTCGGCTGTGCGGCCAACGCCACCGTGGTGGAGTGGGTGACGGCCAAGCTGCTGGAGAGGATGCACCGCCGCCGCTGGTGGGACTACTCGGATAAAAAGTTCAATCTGGACGGCTACGTCTGCCTGCAGTACTCGGTGCTCTGGGGTCTGCTGGGCATGGCAAGCGTGCTGTGGGGCAACGTCCTGCTGCTGCGGCTCTGCGCTATCCTTCCGGGCTGGCTGCTGCATATCGGCGTCTGGGCGGCGATGACGCTGGCCGTCCTCGACCAGCTGGGCGCAGCGCTGGCCGTCAACCGGTACGCCGCCAGCCATCCGAGGCTGGAACAGCTCAATCTCGAGCTGGAAAAGCACTCGGACAAGCTGCGCCAGCGGCTCATCGCCCATGTGGAAAAGCGTATCCAGCGGGCTTACCCGACCATCGTCCAGCCCGAGCCGACGGTTCAGAAAGAAAAGGCCCTGAGCTTCGGCGACCTCGTCTGGCTCTTCGTCATCGGGGCTTTCCTCGGCGACGTGGTGGAGACGCTGTTCTGCCGGGTGACGGCGGGCGTCTGGATGAGCCGCTCGAGCCTCGTGTGGGGACCCTTCAGCGTGGTGTGGGGGCTGGCGCTGGTCATGGCGGCGGTCCTGCTGCGGGGCAGCGAGGAGCGGAGCGACCGCTCCATCTTCCTGTTCGGCTTCGTGATGGGCGGCGCGTATGAGTATATCTGCAGCGCCGTGGGTGAGCTGCTGTTCGGCGTCATCTTCTGGGACTACAGCGGCTTCAAGTTCAATCTGGGAGGCCGTGTCAATCTGCTCTACTGCTTCTTCTGGGGCATCGCGGCAGTGGTCTGGATCCGGTACGGCTACCCCCTCGTCGCAAAGCTGATGGCAAACCTGAAAAGGCACATCCTGCCCTGGATGACCGTGGTGCTGACGGTGTTCATGGCCGTGAACATGGGGCTTTCGGCACTGGCGCTGGCCCGGTACGACGCCCGCACCAGCGGCATCGCCCCGGCGAACCGGCTGGACGTCTTCCTCGACGAACATTTTGACAACGCCCGGATGGAGCGGGTGTACCCCAACGCCAAAAAAACCGGATGACCCGGCAGCCATAAACGCAAAAAAGCACTGCACCCGCCCACTTTTGGGGAGTGCAGTGCTTTTGGTTTGTTCAGCCCTTACTGAGCGGCAAAGACCTTTACCTCGTCCTTGTCCATGAAGGCGGCACCGGCAAAGCCTGCTGCTTCCAGCTGGCCCAGCTGCTTGCCGAGCTTCTTGCCCTGAGGCAGGACGGTGACGTTGTAGGCATCACGCAGGGCAGCGGCCCTGCTCAGGACGGCGGTGAAGTCGGCGTCCTTGCCGTAGAGCAGTGCGATCTTCTGCTTTGCGCCGGGGATCTGATAGCCCTGCTCGAGCAGGATGCCGCAGACGCGCTCGAAGCCGATGGAGAAGCCGACTGCCGGCACCTGAGTGCCGAGGAACTTGCCCACCATGTTGTCATAGCGGCCGCCGCCGGCGACTGCGCCGCTGAACTGCGGGCAGGTGATCTCAAACACCATGCCGGTGTAGTAGCCCTGACCGCGCACGAGGCTGGGGCAGTAGGCCACCTGATAGCGGCCTGCGGCCATGGCGTTGGCAGCAGCGAGGACGTACTTGAGGTCGTCGGCGATGGCGGGGTCTGCGCAGCGGGCGGCCACGGCGTCCAGCGTCACCTCGCCGGCGGCGATGAAGTCGGCCAGTGCGTTGACCGCGCTCTCGGGCAGCTGCTTCTCGAGAAGCTCGGCCTTCACGCCGTCGGCACCGATCTTATCCATCTTGTCGAAGGTGATGCAGACGGAATCCAGCGTGTCAGCGGCAAAGCCCATGCTCTCCAGCATCCCGCGGAGAATGCGGCGGTCGTTGATGTTGACGGTGAAGCCGTCGAAACCGATGCCCAGCAGGGCGCGGGTGGTCACGTCGATGAGCTCGACCTCGGCGTTGGGGCTCTCGTCGCCCAGAATGTCGATGTCGCACTGGACGAACTCGCGCAGACGGCCCTTCTGGGGGCGCTCGGCGCGGAAGACGCGGTCGGTCTGGATGACCTTGAAGGGGTGGGGGAGCTTGTCCTTGTTGGCGGCGTAGAAGCGGCTCAGGGGCAGGGTCAGATCATAGCGCAGGCCCATGTCGGAGAGCTCTTTCGGGTCGCCGGAGTTCAGGGCGGCGGTGAGCTTGTCGCCGCGCTTGAGCACCTTGAAGATGAGGTTCAGGTTGTCGCCGCCGTCGGACTTGTCGAGGTTCTCCATATCCTCCAGCATGGGGGTGGAGATGCGCTCGAAGCCGGATGCGCGGTAAGTCTCGAGAATTTTGCCCTGAATGTAGTCGCGCAGGGTCTGCTCGTTGGGCAGAAGGTCGCGCATACCTTTTAAGGCCTGAGTTTTCATAATAGAGTCCTCTTTCTGTATAGCCCTCTCAGTCGCGGATGGCAGATACTGAGCCGAACCTCTCAGTCTGCTTCGCAGACAGCTCCCCTACTAGGGGAGCCTCTGGCGAAGAGGGAAAGCTTTCCGAAATGCCAAAGCCTCCCCTCGATAGGGGAGGTGGCACGGCGGAGCCGTGACGGAGAGGTTCAGGCACAGAAGCAACGCGACGAAAGAGATGTTTTTTATAATACCCTTCTAATTATAAAGGATACCGTCTTTTTGTCAATCAAAAAGGACACACTATTCTCTGAGGTGATGCACGAAATGCAGAAAACAAGACCCTGGGCCATCCTGGCGGCGGGCGCGGCCATTCAGGTATTGACAGGCCTGCCCGCCGCGTGGGGCGTGTTTCAAAGACCCGTCATGGAGGAATACGGTCTCAGCGAGCAGGGGGCAGGCTATGCCTTCGGGGTGCTCATCGCATTTTTCGGCATCGGGTGCGTCATCGGCGGCTTTCTGCAGGATAAGCAGGGGCCACGCTTTGCGGCTTTGTGGGGGACGGGCCTGCTCTGCGGCGGATTCTTCGCGGCGGCGGCTCTCCCGGCAGAGAAGGGGAGTGCTTTTTTCGGGGTGTTCAGCATCCCGGCGGGGCTCGGCACGGCCTTCCTCTATCCGTCCATCCAGTCCTGCGCCCAGAAGTGGTACAAGGGCCGGAAGGGCCTTGCCACCGGCGTCATCGGGGGCGCAGTGGGGTTGAGCGGAGCGTTCCTGACCGTCTTTGTCCGCACGGCGCTGCGGGGCTTCGGGCCGGTGCAGGGCATCCGGGGCGCGTTCTGGGCGCTGGGTGCGCTGACCCTGCCGGTCTGCCTCGCGGGCAGTGCATTGCTGACCGACCCGCCGCCCGAAAAGCCTCAGCCCAGCCGGCAGGGAAAGGCTAAGGCCGCGCCGCCCCTCGACCTCTCGCCCCGGCAGATGCTTGGCACGCGGCAGTACTGGCTCTGCGCCGGAGCGGTCTGCTTTTCCACCCCGGCGGTGCTGCTGTTCAGCCCCATCATCCTGAAGCTTGGGATGGAGCGGGGGCTGGACGAGAGCGCCGCCCTCTGGGCCGTGGTGCTGGGCAGCGTGGGCAGTGCGGCCGGGCGGCTGCTGATGCCCCTGCTCAGCGACAAGATCGGCCGCCGCCCCACCGATCTCATCCTCTTCGGCGTGTCGCTGGGGCTTTCGGCGGCGTTCCTGTTCGCCCGGGGATGGGCCGTCGTGGCGGTGTATGCGGGGCTGACGTTCTGCTACTCGGCGCTGGCGGCGGTGCTGCCCGCCCTCTCCACCGATCTGTTCGGCCTGCCCCACGCCGGGGTGAACTACGGCTTTCTGGCGCTGGGCCAGAGCGTGGGAAGCCTTTTGTTCCCCTGCATCGCTGATCTCTGGGGATTCGAGCAGGGGCGGCACATCCTCGCCATCGCGGGCGCGGCGGCGGGCTTCGCCTGCATCTGGGCCGTCACGCCGGTGCGGCGGGAGCCGCAGAAAAAGCCGAATTGAGAAGTTGCGCTCCTGCGCAGAAAAACGAAAATGACAAAAAGATTGCGAAAAATTTGTCAGAAATGACTTGCAAATTGGGCCAACGTCCTCTATAATAAAACTGTGCGTGGTAGTACCGGGAGAGGCGCTGAAAAGAGAGCGGCGCGGCCCGGTCAATGCAAGGCGGCAGGGGAGAGAAGCCTCTGCCGCACGGCATCAATTTGTCAAAAGGAGAGTATGATTATGACCTATTCGCAGCAAGTACAGAATATGTGCCCGATCACCAAAGGTCCTAAGCATGGTCCGGCCCCCATCCCCGAAGAGGGCGCATGGGTCAAGGCCTATGAGGTCAAGGACATCAGCGGCTACACCCATGGCGTGGGCTGGTGCGCACCTCAGCAGGGTACCTGCAAGCTGTCTCTGAACATCAAGAACGGCGTCATCGAGGAGGCTCTGGTGGAGACCATCGGCTGCTCCGGCATGACCCACTCCGCTGCTATGGCAGGCGAGATCCTGCCCGGCAAGACCATTCTGGAAGCTCTGAACACCGACCTCGTCTGCGACGCCATCAACGTGGCGATGCGCGAGCTGTTCCTGCAGATCGTCTACGGCCGCAGCCAGACCGCTTTCTCTGAGGACGGTCTGCCCATCGGCGCAGGTCTGGATGACCTGGGCAAGGGCCTGCGCTCCATGACCGGCACCATCTTCTCCACCAAGGAGAAGGGCGTCCGTTATCTGGAGCTGACCGAGGGCTACATCAACAAGCTGGCTGTGGATGCCAACGGCGAGGTCATCGGCTATCAGTTCGTCAAGCTGGGCAAGATGATGGAGGACATCCGTCACGGCAAGACCCCCAACGAGGCTTACGAGAAGAACGTGGGTACTTACGGCCGCTTCAGCAAGGAAGCAGGCGCTGTCAAGTACATCGACCCGCGTGAGGAATAAGAGAGGAGGAACAACTCATGGCAACTTTTGAATCTATGGATCGCCGCATGCCGAAAATCGAGGCATGCCTGAAGGCCAACGGCCTCGAATCTCTGGACGCCTGCAACGAGATGCTCCTCGCTAAGGGCATCGACTGCGACAAGATCGTCCGCGGTGTGCAGCCCATCTGCTTTGATAACGCTGTCTGGGCTTACACCCTGGGTACCGCCATCGCCGTCAAGCGCGGCCTGACCGATGCTGCCGAGTGCGCAGCCGCCATCGGCGAAGGCCTGGAAGCTTTCACCATCCCCGGTTCTGTTGCTGAGCAGCGTCAGGTCGGTCTGGGCCACGGCAACCTGGGCGCTCGTCTGCTGAGCGAGGACACCACCTGCTTCGCTTTCCTGGCAGGCCACGAGTCCTTCGCCGCTGCTGAGGGTGCCATCGGCATCGCCCGCACCGCAAACAAGGTCCGCAAGACCCCCCTGCGCGTCATCCTGAACGGCCTGGGCAAGGACGCCGCTTACATCATCTCCCGTATCAACGGCTTCACCTATGTGCAGACCGAGTACGACATCCCCACCCAGACCCTGACCGTCGTCAAGGAGATCCCCTTCTCCGAGGGCGAGCGCGCAGCGGTCAAGTGCTACGGTGCCAACGACGTCATGGAGGGCGTTGCCATCATGAAGAAGGAGGACGTCCAGTGCTCCATCACCGGCAACTCCACCAACCCCGTCCGCTTCCAGCACCTGGTCGCCGGCACCTATAAGAAGTGGGCCATCGAGAACGGCAAGAAGTACTTCTCCGTCGCTTCCGGCGGCGGCACGGGCCGTACCCTGCACCCCGATAACGTCGCAGCCGGCCCCGCCAGCTACGGCCTGACCGACTCTCTGGGCCGCGTCCACGGCGATGCTCAGTTTGCAGGTTCCTCTTCTGTGCCTGCACACGTCGAGATGATGGGCCTCATCGGCATGGGCAACAACCCGATGGTCGGCGCTACGGTCGCCTGCGCTGTTGCTGCTGCACAGGCCAACGCCTAAATCCTTTTCCCAAGTTCGGCAGAGGGGGCTGCTTGTAAAAGGGCAGCCCCCTTTTTATGCTGATAGATGTTCGCAACCACAAACCACGAAGCAAGCAAGGAAGGAAAAACATGAAGAAAGCTCAGATCAAGAAGAGCGTGTCTGCACTGGCTATGGCAGCGGTCATCGCGGTCAGCCTGTTTGGCTACGGCTGCGGTGCAAAGTCTGCCTCTACCAGTTCTGACGCGGGTGTGTCCGGTGACTTCACCGGCACTGCCAAGGGCTTCGGCGGCGACGTTTCCGTCACCCTGACCCTGACCGACGGCGCCATCACCGGCTGCACCGCCGAGGGCAAGGACGAGACCCAGGGCGTCGGCTCTGAGGCCATCGCCCAGATGCCCGGCAAGATCGCCGAGAGCGGCAGCATCGCCGTGGACGGCGTGTCCGGCGCTACCGCCACCTCTACCGCCATCAAGGAGGCTGCTGCAGCTGCCCTGACCGCTGCCGGCCTGAACCCCGATGACTACAAGACCGCTGTGGAGAACGACGCTACTGCCGAGGACTCCACCGTTGACGCAGATGTCGTCGTCGTCGGTGCGGGCGGCGCAGGCATGACTGCTGCCATCACCGCTGCCGCTGAGGGCAAGAGCGTCGTCGTCCTCGAGAGCCAGTCCATGGTGGGCGGCAACTCCGTCCGCGCTACCGGCGGCATGAACGCCGCCAAGACCGTCTATCAGGATGAGAACGAGTTCGGCGAGTCTGCCGGCGTCGAGAAGACCCTGAAGACTGCTGCCGAGAAGTACGCCGACAACGAGACCATCACCGCTCTGGCAAAGACCGTCTCTGAGCAGTGGGCTGCCTATCAGGCCAACCCCACCGGCTACTTCGACTCTGTCGAGCTGATGGAGCTGGATACCATGATCGGCGGCAAGGGCATCAACGACCCCGAGCTGGTCGAGACCCTGTGCGCAAACTCCGCTGACGCCATCGACTGGCTGGACGAGCACGGCATCACCCTGCACAACGTCTCCAGCTTCGGCGGTGCATCCGTCAAGCGCATCCATCGCCCTGTGAACGCAGAGGGCAAGACCGTTTCCGTCGGCTCCTACATGATCCCCCTGCTGCAGGAGAACTGCGAGAAGGCCGGCGTCAAGATGATGCTGGACACCACCGCCAACGAGATCCTGACCGATGCCAACGGCGCTGCCGTGGGCGTCAAGGCCACCGGTGCTTCCGGTGAGACCGTCACCGTCAACGCCAAGGCAGTCGTTCTGGCTACCGGCGGCTTCGGCGCAAACCTCGACATGGTCGTCAAGTACAAGCCCGAGCTGAAGGGCTTCATGACCACCAACGCCCCCGGCATCCAGGGCCAGGGCATCGAGATGGCACAGGCCATCGGCGCTGCTACCGTGGACATGGACCAGATCCAGATCCACCCCACCGTTGAGGCCAACACCGCTGCCCTCATCACCGAGGGCCTGCGCGGCGACGGCGCTATCCTCATCAACGAGGAGGGCAAGCGCTTCATCGATGAAGTTGGCACCCGCGACGTCGTCTCCGCCGCTGAGATCGCTCAGACCGGCAGCTACAGCTGGCTGGTCGTCGATCAGGCCATGGTCGATGCTTCCAGCGTCATCCAGGGCTACATCAAGAAGGGCTACACCGTCACCGGCGCTACCTACGAGGAGCTGGGCAAGGCTATGGGCGTCGATGCCGCTGCCTTCGCAGAGACCATGGAGAAGTGGAACGGCTACGTTGAGGCCAAGAATGACCCCGACTTCGGCCGCACCAGCTTCGCCAACCCCCTGAACACCGCTCCCTACTACGCTGTGAAGGTCACCGCCGGTGTCCATCACACCATGGGCGGCCTGAAGATCAACGCCAACACCGAGGTGCTGAACGAGAAGGGCGAGGTCATCCCCGGCCTGTTCGCAGCAGGTGAGGTGACTGGCGGCGTCCACGGCGCAAACCGTCTGGGCGGCAACGCTGTTGCTGACTTCACCGTCTTTGGCCGCATTGCCGGTGCCGCTGCCAGCGACTACGCCGCATGAGCACCCGCAAGCAGCCTCAACCGGCAAAAGGCGCAAAACGCCTGAGCTGGAAGGCGAACCTCCTCTTCGCAGCCGTCATCCTGACGGCAGCTGCCCTGCTGGTCTTTCTGCTGCGTCCGCGCAGCAAGGCGGAACCGCTGGCAGCAGTCGTGGACTTCGGCGGAGGCATCACCGAGGTGCTGCCGCTGGATAAGGACTACGATTACCTGTACGATGTGGGCAGCTATGTCGTTCATTTACAGGTAAAAGACGGCACCATCTCGTTTCAGGACAGCCAATGCCCGGACCATGTCTGTGAGCAGTTCGGCCGGCTGAGCGAGGAAGGTGCATGGGCGGCCTGCGTCCCTGCCGGGGTGTATGTGAAGCTGGCTCCGCTGAGCGAGGCCGAAGCCGCATCCTGACAAGATCATCCGAGACACCCGCAATGTTCTGCAAAGGACACTGCGGGTGTCTTTTTTGCATAAAAACCGGAAATAATTTTGTAAATAAAGGGTGAAATGAAATTTGGACGCTTGTGTATTTCAGAAAAATGCGATACACTACCAATAACGGATTTTTCGTGCAAAAGGGTCACGCTGCCCTTTTGCATACCATAGGAGGAAAAGCATGATCTGGAAAAAGAAAAAGGATGCGTCCGCTGAGGCTGCTGAAACCGCAGAAGCCAAGTCCGGCGCGTCTGCATTCGCCAAAAAGAACTGGAAATGGCTCGTGCCGGTGGTCGTCGCGGCGGCAGCGGGCGCTGTCTTTCTTATAAGCGGCGGCGGGAATAAAGCCGCCAGCCGCGATGTGACCTACGCCGAGACGACGCCCATCCGTCAGGATGTCTCCAACTCCCTGAGCGGCACCGGCACGCTGAACCCGGCCAATACATATACCGTCAAGTCTCTGGTGGACGGCAAGATCCTCACCGGCGGCTTTGAAGAGGGCGATAAGGTGGAAGAGGGCGATGTGCTCTACACCATCGACAGCTCGGACGCCTCCACCAATCTGGAAAAGGCCAGCATCGCCCTGCAGCAGGCCCAGCGCAGCTACGACAAGACCGTAGACCTCCAGTATGTCCGCGCAGAGGTGGACGGCACGGTCAGCAGTCTCAAGGTCGCAAAGGGCGACCAAGTGACCAGCGGCCAGGAGGTGGCGGTCATCCGCGACAGCTCCAAGATGCTGCTGAACCTGCTGTTCCCGGCGGCCGACGCCGCCAACTTCTCGGTGGGCCAGAGCGCCGACGTGATGCTGGACGGCACCTTTGAGACGCTGAAAGGCACCATCACCGCCATCACCGGCACCGACGAGCTGAGCACCGGCAACCTGCTGGTGCGCACCGTCACCATCCGGGTCAACAATGCCGGCGGTCTGACCACCGCTCAGGCCGCTACCGCCAGCGTCAACGGCGTCAGCTCCATCGCCTCCGCCACCTTTGCCTATCAGGCAGAGCGCACCCTGACCGCTCAGGCCGGCGGCACCGTTTCCGCCATCAATGTGCAGGAGGGCGACGCGGTCTCCAAGGGCGACATCCTCATCGAGCTGACCGGCGACGATCTGACCGAATCCATCCAGTCTGCTTCCGAGTCCCTGCGCAGCGCCGAGATCTCGATGCAGAACCAGCAGGACAATATGTCCAACTACACCATCACCTCGCCCATCAGCGGCACCATCATTGAGAAGGACGCCAAGCAGGGCGACGCCCTGACCTCCGGCAGCACCCTCTGCGTCATCTACGATCTGAGCTATCTGGAGATGGTCATCAATGTGGATGAGCTGCAGATCGGCGCATTGTCCGTGGGCCAGAAAGTCCAGATCACCGCTGACGCTGTGGCGGACAAGACCTATGTCGGCACAGTCACCCGTGTGTCCATGAAGGGCAGCTCCAGCGGCGGCACCACGACTTACCCCATCACCATCCGCATCGATGACACCGACGGCCTGCGCCCCGGCATGAACGCCAACGCTGAGATCGTCGTGGCCGAGGCCAACAACGCCCTCGTCGTGCCGAACGCTGCCGTTATCCGCGGCGGCTATGTGCTGGTGAGCAAGAAGTCTCCCAGCGCAGCTAACGCGGTGGAAGACATGGACGCACCGGAGGGCTATGTCTACGTCAAGGTCGAGACCGGCGTCAGCGACGACAGCTACACCGAGATCAAGAGCGGCCTGCAGGAGGACGACACGGTGGCCTACGACACCAGCTCTGTGTCGGATGACTATTACAGTGACAGTAACAGCGACAGTATCTGGTAAGGAGGTGCCCCATGAGCGCTCTGATCGAATTTGAGCAGGTGTGCAAGTATTATCAGATGGGCGATACGCTGGTAAAGGCCGCCGACCACATCACGATGAAGATCGAGAAGGGGGAGTTCGTGGCCATCGTGGGCCAGTCCGGTTCGGGCAAGTCTACCTGCATGAACATCATCGGCTGTCTGGACGTCCCCACCCACGGCATCTACCGGCTCAATGGCCGGGATGTGGGCAGGATGAACCGGGACGAGCTGGCGGATGTGCGCAACGAGATGCTGGGCTTCATCTTCCAGCAGTATAACCTTCTGCCCCGGCTGAACCTTCTGGAAAACGTGGAGGTGCCGCTGGTCTACGCCAACATCTCCCGCGCCGAGCGCCACAAGCTGGCCAGGGATGTGCTGGAAAAGGTGGGTCTGGGCGACAAGCTCAAGAACCTGCCAAACCAGCTTTCCGGCGGCCAGCAGCAGCGCGTTTCCATCGCGCGGGCTCTGGTGCGCAACCCGGCGGTCATCCTCGCCGACGAGCCCACCGGCGCTCTGGACTCCCACACCGGCCGCGAGGTCATCGGGATGCTTCAGCAGCTCCACAGAGAGGGCCATACCGTGGTGCTCATCACCCACGACAATTCCATCGCCGTGCAGGCGGAGCGTATCATCCGTCTGGAGGACGGTCAGGTGGTGTACGACGGCGATGCCCACGCGCCTGAGGCTGTCGTGCAGCCCGCTCTGTCCGACGAAGCGGCACAGGAGGAAGCAAAATAATGGTATTAGAGACTTTCCGCCAGGCACTGCAGAACGTCTGGAGCAATAAGCTGCGCACGTTTCTGACCATGCTGGGCATCATCATCGGCGTCATGGCGGTCATCGTCATCGTCGGTCTGGGCAACGGCATGACCAGAAGCATGCGGGACAGCTTTTCCGCAATGGGAACCAACACCCTCTCCGTCCAGATATGGGGCTATGGTTCCCGCACTGCGACGGTGAATGATTTGTACGACATCGTCAAAAAGAACCCCAAACTGCTTTCCTCCGTCTCGCCGCAGCTGGATTTCAGCGACAACACCCCCAAGGTGGGGACTACGACCTACCGCTACAGCGGGATGTACGGCGTGGATGAGAACTACATCAAGTCGAAGGGCTACACCCTCGCCAAGGGCCGGAACATCCAGTATATGGACATCGCAGACAACAAGCAGATCTGCGTCATCGGCGATTACATCAACCGCACGGCCTACGGCGGAAATGCGGTGGGCCAGACCATCAAGCTTGGCCCCTATAAGTTCCGCATCGTGGGCGTGCTGAAGGCCAAGATCTCCAACCCCGACCAGCAGGAGGGCAGCGACGACGACAGCGTCTACCTGCCCTACACCACAGCCATGCGCCTTTCCAATAAAAGCTCGCCGGACTCCTACTCCGCCATCATGGTGGACGAGGGCCAGGCCAACGAGGCCAAGGCTGCGGTGGAGCAGGGACTGTATGACATCTTCAAGAGCGACAGTGCTTACTACGTCTACAGCGCCAGCGAGTGGCTGGAAGAGATGAACAAGATGATCAACATGGTCATCGTCATCCTCACCGGCATCGCCAGCATCTCGCTGCTGGTGGGCGGCATCGGCATCATGAACATCATGCTGGTGTCGGTCACCGAGCGCACCCGTGAGATCGGCATCCGCAAGGCAATGGGCGCGAAGGAAAGGACCATTCTGGCCCAGTTCGTCACCGAGGCGGCTACTACTTCGGCCCTCGGCGGCACGCTGGGCATCGTCCTCGGCTATATCGTGTCGGCCATCGCCAATCAGGTGCTTCCCATGTTCACCAACGGCATGAACGTCACGGTCAGCCCGTCCTTCAACTCCATCGCGGCGGCCTTCGGCATCTCGGTGTTCATCGGTGTGCTGTTCGGCTATCTGCCCGCAAAACGCGCCGCGCGGCTCAACCCCATTGACGCGTTGAGATATGATTGACCTCTCCGTCTGTGCCTTTGGCGCAGCCACCTCCCCTGACGAGGGGAGGCCTTGGCAGTACGGAAAGCTTTCTCTCTTCGCCAGAGGCTCCCCTCGGTAGGGGCAACAACGACGACCGCCGCCAGTGGCGGAAACAGGGAGTCGTTGCTGGGGCAGCGGCCAGCAAGACGCGCGCAATGCGCAGCGGATGCTGGGTGCCGCAACCCGGCCTTGTCGAGCGAAGCGAGACTGAGAGGCTTAACATTTTTTATAAGGAGATCACAATGAAAAAACGTCTTCTCGCATTTCTGCTGGCGGTCAGCATCGCGGTGTCGATGCTGGTGATGCCGGCATCGGCTGCGGGCAACAACACCGCCGTCCAGTTTGCCATCACGCTGGGTGCCATGGATTCCGAGCAGTCCGGCGCACTGGATGCAGCCGTGACCCGCGGCGCATTTGCCAGAATGCTGACCTCTTACTCTACCTACCGGGAGAGCGTCTCCTCCCAGGGGGCAGTGGGGACCCTCTACACCGACCTGCCCGGCTCCTCGGCATGGGCGCCCTATGTCCGCATCGCTGTGCAGCAGGGCTGGATGAACGGCTACACCGACGGCAGCTTCCGTCCGAACAATGCCGTCACGCTGGAAGAAGCCTGCACCGCAGTGCTCAAGCTGATGGGCTATAAGATGACCGACCTGAGCGGCGCGTTCCCCAACGCCCAGCTCAACAAGGCCGGCGAGCTCGGCCTGCGTGCCGGCCTCGACCGCCGTCAGGGCGAAGCGATGAACTACGAGGACTGCGCCGTCCTGCTCTACAATGCCCTCACCGCCAACAACGCCAGCGGCTCGGCCTACGGCACGACCCTGGGCTTTACCGTGAGCAATGGTCAGGTGGACGGCTCCACCATCCTGCTCAGCAGCCTGAAAGGCCCCTTCGTGGCTTCGGAGAGCACGGTGCTGCCCTTCGTCCCTGCCAGCGTCTACCGCAACGATAAGGTCTCCGGCTCCGCAGAGCTGAACAAATACGACGTCTACTACTACAGCGAGAGCCTCAAGACCCTGTGGGTCTATACCCGCCGTGCCGCAGGCCGCATCACCGAGGTGTCTCCCTCGGCCAGCGCCCCCGCTTCCATTACGGTGGCAGGCACGTCCTACACGCTGGGCAGCACGGCCATTGCTTCCCAGGTGTCCTCCCTCAACGGCGGCGGTGTCGGCCAGGTGGTCACTCTGCTGCTGGGCATGAACAATGTGGCCGCAGGCATCATCACCGGTGAGGAGGCCGACGAGGTCTTTTACGGCGTGGTGCAGTCGGCTTCCCGCAACCTCATCGACGAGGACAACAGCGCCGATGTGCTTCAGACCGTCAAGGTCCTGTGTACCGACGGCCTTGCCCGCGAGGTGAACGTAGACAAAAGCCTGAACTTTCCCACCGGCTGGCTGGTGGAAGTGCGGGTCAGCCCCGAAGGCGAGAGCGTGGAAAAGATCAATCAGCGCTCCGTCAGCGGCACTGTGAACGAGAACGCCACCGCGCTGGGCGATAGGGCTCTGGCGGATGACGTGCAGATCCTTGATACAAGTACAGGGGGTGTGGCTGGGACGGTTCGTCCCAGCCGCCTATCGGGGGTAAACTTAAAGGCTTCCGATGTCCGCTACTACACCACCAACCCGCAGGGGCAGATCGACAAGCTCATCCTGAACGACGTGACCGGTGACTTGTGGCACTACGGTGTGCTGGACGATGTGAAGAACATCGCCACGAACTACAGCACCCTTCTCAGCGCCATCGAGGCTCAGCCGGGCGACGGCACCATTGATACCGATGAAGTCGTCAGTCAGGTGAAGAACATCATGGTACCCACCACCACAGAGATCCTGTGGGGCGTTATCTCCGGCGACATCCTTAGCACGGCGTGGGAACGCCTGACCAGCAACACCGGCGCACTTCTGGGCCTCGGCTTCCAGCAGATCGCCAAGATCACCGGCACTCCCTTCAGCCAGATATTCGACTTCATCGGCAGCGGTGCGACCTATATCGGCTACGTCAGAGGCCAGCAGGTCAGTCTGAGCACTTCCATCAAGTATCCTGTGCTGGCCGGCGGCATCGCGGTCTGCCAGGAGACGACCGGCGCTGTCCGCAACATGGTGCAGCTGATGCCCATGAAGATCGACAAGGTGGGTGCGGCCAGCGTCCTTTCCTCCAAGGGCGAAAGGTTTGAAATGGACGATGATACGCAGGTCTATCTGTGGTACAAGGGCCAGTATTACTACACCAAGCTCACTTCCGTCAACTCCGATGATTACTACCTTACCGGCTGGTACGACAACTTTGGCTGCGCGGCTGGCAAAAAGGTGCGTATCATCGTCGCTGTCAAGAAAGACTGATGACGGGCTACTACAGCTGCCCCGCGCGGCTTGCCCGGCAGATGCGCCAGCTGCTTTTCCCGAGGCGGTGTCCCTGCTGCCGCAGGGTGCTGGGAACGCTGCCGTTCTGTGAAGTGTGTACACCGCGGCTGGAAGAGCTGCGCCGCGGCCCGGTCATGCGGCTGGACGCGAGCCGCCACTATCTGGGCGCTCTGGACGGGGCGGCTGCGCCCTACCGGTACGAGGGCGTCGTCCGCAGCGCCATCCTCCGCGCCAAATACGAAGGCGAAAGCTGGACGGCGGTGGAGCTTGGCGTGGAGATGACGGCCCGGCTGTTCGGAGCAGAAGTGGAGATGCACTTTGCAGAGCCGGTGCCGGGTCTGGTCTCCGGTGCTGCCATCGGTTACGACTGCATCGTTCCGGTGCCTGCCACCAGCCGGCGGCGCGGCTACAATGTGCCGGAACGGATGGCGCAGCCTCTGGCCCATGCACTGGGCCTCCCGCTGCTGCCAAAGGCGCTCTGCCGCGTCCGGGCCGGACGCCATCAGGCAGGACTCTCGCTGGACGAGCGTCTGGAAAATGCGGCCGGTGCCTTCCGGGCGCAGGAGCCGGAGCTCGTGGAAGGGAAGCGGGTGCTGCTGGTGGACGACGTCATCACCACCGGCGCTACCGCCGCAGCCTGTGCGCAGGCACTGCTGGATGCGGGCGCCCACAGCGTCTTTGCCGTGGCAATGGCAGTCACCGAAAATGAAATGGACGCACCATCGAGAGCTTCTGGACGATGAGCGAAAAATCCAGAAAAAACCCAAGAAAAATAAAAAAAGCGCTTGACAAAACGGCCTGCAGCGGGTATACTAATGGAGCTGTGAGCGATGAGCCACAACAAATATCCGGGTGTAGCGCAGTTTTGGTAGCGCGCTTGAATGGGGTTCAAGAGGCCGTGAG
>ENA-OWPM01001419-OWPM01001419.1-human-gut-metagenome-genome-assembly--contig:-NODE-1419-length-19273-cov-5.715267_pt1 | contig 19273 bp, 18 predicted proteins | sample MGYA00248267_ERZ651852 | MGnify/ENA primary metagenome ERZ651852 (study PRJEB26924, sample SAMEA4378228) | human gut metagenome | biome: human gut; feature: human-associated habitat; material: faeces...
TATTTTTTATTCTTTAGGAACTATGCATTTAGTTTATTGCAATATTTTTAAAAATAACTTATCCACAGATTATCCCTGAATATAATTTCCTAAAGAATAAAAAATTATTAAATAAATGAATAATGGAAAAAGATTCTTGACACAATATAGATGATTATCTATACTTATATTGAATATAGATGATCATCTATATTTAGGAGGGATATTTAATGAGTTTAGATTATGAAGATAAAATGAGAATTTTTAAAGCTTTAAGTGATCAAAACAGACTTGAGATAATAGAGATTTTATCATGTAATGAAAAATGTGCATGTGAAATATTAAAAAATTTTGATATTACTCAGCCAACATTATCACACCATATGAAGGTGTTAATGGATTGTGGTTTAGTTGAATGTAACAAAAAAGGAACTTGGAATTATTATAAATTAAGTTCAAAAAAATGTATAGAATTAATAGAGTCATTAAAACAATTATTTTGCGACAATAATAAAAAGAATGTGAAGGAGCCTATATGCAAAGAAGAATAAAAAAATATGATAATTAATCTAGAAATTATTAAAGAATTGAGGAGGTGTAAATTTAATGATAGAAATATTAAAAGATTTATTTAAAAGTGGGGAATTATTAAAAGGAAAGTATGGCATAGAAAGGGAAACATTAAGAGTAAATAATGATGGAAAGCTTTCAAAAAAGACACATCCCAAAGGGTTTGGTAATAAACTGAAAAATAAATATATAACAATTGATTTTTCAGAAAGCCAGATAGAAATGGTAACTCCTCCTTTAGATAATATGAAGGAAGTTCATAATTTTTTAAATATCTTATATGATATTGTTTCAGTGGAAATTGGTGATGAATATTTATGGCCACAATCTATGCCTTGCTTAATAGAAAATAATGATGAAATACCAATAGGAACTTATGATGACAGTGAGGAAGGAAAGAGAGCCGCTGAATATAGAAAGAGTCTTATAAAAACATATGGAGGAAGAAAACAGCTTATTTGTGGAATTCATTATAATTTTTCTTTTGATGAAAATATAATAAAAAAATTATATGAGTCAAAAAAGCTAAATATAAACGGTGACTATAAAAAATTTAGAGATGAAATTTATTTAAAGGTTGCAAGAAATTTTATAAGATATAGATGGCTCTTAATTTATTTGCTTGGAAACAGTATAGATGATGAGGCATGTATAAAAGAAGAATATTGCGATAGCATAATATCTTATAGAAATAGTAAATATGGATATAGAAATAAAGAAAATTTATATCCAAGTTATGATAGTGTTAATGCATATGTAAATAGTTTAAAATCATATATAAATGATCAATATATTCGCAGTTATAAGGAATTGTATTCGTCTATAAGGCTTAAGGCAAAGGATGAAAAGAATTTATTAAATTCATTAGAACATGATGGAATAAATTATTTGGAATTTAGAAGTATAGACATAAATCCATTTGAAAAGAGTGGAATAAGCCTAGATGATTTATATTTTCTACAATTATTTAATTTGTTTGCACTTATAAAAGATGAAGAACAATATGATCTTTGGCAGGAAGAGGCATTGGAAAATGCTGATAAGATAAGTTTATTTGGAATGAACAATATAATTCTTAAAAAGAACGGAAAAGACATTACTAAAGAAAATTATGCATTAGAAATATTAGATGAAATATCAAATATGAATTCAATCTTAGGTTTAGGTAAAGAACAAGTATTAAAAGAAATATATAATAAAATTTTAAACCATAAAAATACTACAGCTTATAAAATAAAGCAAAACATTAAAGAAAAAGGATATATAAATTCAAACATGATATTATCAGAAATGTATAAACATGAAGCTTTTGAAAAAAGATTTAACTTAGAGGGATATGAAGATTTAGAGTTATCTACTCAGATATTAATGAAGGAAGCAATAAAGAAGGGGATTTCGCCTCAGGTTATTGATAGGGCTGAAAACTTTATATCTTTAGAGTTTGATGGACGAAGAGAGTATGTAAAACAAGCTACAAAAACCTCAAAGGATAATTATGTTACAGTTCTTATTATGGAAAATAAAAGTGTAACCAAAAAGGTTCTAAAAGATAATAATATAAAAGTGCCAAGTGGATATGAATTCCATTCTATAAATGAGGCATTAGACCATTTAGATAATTTTATAAATAAACCCATAGTTATAAAACCTAAATCAACTAATTTTGGTATTGGAATAAGTATTTTCAAAGAAGGTAGTAATAAAGATGATATAATTAAAGCTTTAAAAATAGCATTTTCTAGTGATAATACTGTTCTTGTAGAAGAATTTATAAAGGGAATGGAATTTAGATTTTTAGTGATAGGTGATGAAGTCTGTGGAATACTTCATAGAGTGCCAGCTAATGTTAAAGGTGATGGAATTCATAATATAAAAGAACTAGTTGAAGAAAAAAATAAAGATTCTTTGAGGGGATATAAATACAGAACACCGCTTGAAAAAATAAATTTAGGTGATATTGAAAAGACCTTTTTAAGACTGCAAAATAAAAACTTTGACTATATTCCTAAGAAAGAGGAAATTGTATACTTGAGAGAAAATTCTAATATAAGCACAGGTGGAGATAGCATAGATTTTACAGATGATATTTTAGATAAATATAAGAAAATAGCAGTTCAGGCAACACAAAAAGTAGGAGCGAAAGTATGTGGTGTTGATATGATAATCGAAGATTATAGAAAAGAAGATTCTAATTATGGAATAATAGAATTAAATTTTAATCCTGCAATTCATATTCATTGTTATCCTTATAAAGGGAAAGAAAGAAATATAGGTGAGAAGATATTAGAGCTATTAGGATTTATTTAGTTGTTTATGTAAGTCTTATATTTATATAAGGATTTGATGTAATTATTATATTTTGATTGAAACTGGTATTTAAAAAATCAAGGATTTGAGATTTATAAATCCCAGTTCTTTTTTGAAGTTTGTTCTTTAAAACATTTTATCTGGTATATTGTAAAAGTAAAAGGTTAAAAATTAAAAAAGTTAGGAAATAGTAATAAATTTACTTATTGATTTGCTATGTATAGCATAAAGAATATAAAACTAAGATTCCCCAATAAGTTTATCATTTTGAAGTATATGATCTATTAGCCAGTCATTAAGAAATTGCAATAGTTCTTTAATTGAGACATCTTGATTTGAATCAATATGAGTTAAGTCAAGATTCTCTAGTTTATTTATGAAAGAATCATGCTCTATTTTATGACTAAATAGCCTTTTATAATTTATACTCTCCATATATTTTTCTTCAGTTTCAAAATGAAATTGGGTATAATCCTTTAAAGATTCAAGGATGCCTACTATTTCATCATATTTATCGAGTTTAAAATTATTAGTTAGTAGCATGTAAGCTTCATTAGTTATTTCAAATAGTTTTTCGTGTTGCTGATCAATAATTTCAATATTTGTTTTAAATTCATCTTTCATTTTATACATAAAATACCCCCTCTTTAACAGTTGTTTTCTATATTATATAATTATAATAATAAATATACAATATAGAAAATTTTTGTAAGCAAATTATAATAATCAAATAATTTAAAAAATATAAAATTGGAGGAATAAAAATGAATTTAAATTGGAGTTTAAAAGAACTTTATACATCATTTGAATGTGATGAGTTCAAAAAAGATATACTAAAATTAAAGGATATGATAAATGAAATAAATGATTATAGCTGTGAATTAGAAAAGTACAGTGATATAGATAATCTTGAAAGTTATATAAAGAAGTTTACTACATTTAAAGATTTATCATATAAATTAAGCATATATGTAAACTTGAGCTTAAGTGTAAATACAAAGAACACCGAAGCATTAAAGTATAGTGATATATTAGATAATGAATTAACTGAAATTGTTGAAAGTGAGACAAAGATAAAGAGATATATTAGTAATATAAAAAATATAGATGACCTTATTAATAAATCAGGATTACTTAAAGAACATGAATATATTTTAAAGGAAATAGTTGAAGAAAGTAAGTATTTACTTACCAATAAAGAAGAAAAAATAATTGCAAGTATGAAAAACACTGGATCTAATGCGTGGTCAAAGCTAAAGGATAATTTAATATCTAATTTAATGGTGGATATTGATAAAGACGGAAAAAAGGAAAGTCTTCCTTTAACAGTTGTTTTAAACATGGCTTATGATGATAATGAAGAAATTAGAAAAAAAGCATATGAAGCTGAAATAGCATCATATAAAAAAGTTGAAGAAGGTGTTGCAGCTGCTTTAAATGGTATAAAAGGAGAAGTAATCGCAATTTCTAATTTACGTGGATATGAATCACCACTTTACATGACTTTAAAACAATCTCGTTTAAGTGAACAATCATTAAATGCAATGCTTGATGCCATTAAAGAAAATCTACCTATATTTAGAAAGTATTTAAGAAGAAAAGGTGAAGTTTTAGGATATAAGAATGGATTACCTTTTTATGATTTATATGCACCAGTTAGTAAAGCTGATATGAAGTTTAGTTATGAAGAAGCATGTAAATTTGTAGAAAAGAATTTTAGAACCTTTAGTGATAATTTGGGAGATTTTGCACATAAAGCTATTTATAATAGCTGGATAGATGTTATGCCGAAGGAAGGAAAAGTTGGTGGTGCTTTTTGTGAAAACATACATTTCTTAAAGGAAAGCAGATTTTTACTTAACTTTGGAGGAAATTTTGGTGATGTTGTTACGCTTGCTCATGAGCTTGGTCATGGTTTTCATGGGGAATGTTTAAATGATGAAAGTACATTAAACTCCGATTACCCAATGCCAATAGCTGAAACAGCTTCAACATTTTGCGAAACAATAATAAAAAAAGCAGCATTAAAAGAGGCAACTAAAGAAGAAGCGCTTACAATTTTGGAAACAGAAATAAGTGATTGTACGCAAGTTATAGTAGATATATATTCAAGATTTTTATTTGAAAAGTCAGTTTTTCATAAGAGAAAGGAAAGTTCTTTAACTGTTGAAGAAATAAAAGAACTTATGATTAAAGCTCAAAAAGAAGCTTATGGAGATGGTCTTGATAATAATTATTTACATCCATATATGTGGGCATGGAAACCGCATTATTATGATGCTGATTATAATTATTATAATTTTCCGTATGCATTTGGATTATTATTTGCTAGAGGATTATATGCAGAATACTTAAAAAAAGGAAGTAGTTTTTCTTCAGATTATGAAAAGTTACTTTCAATTACTGGAAAGAATAATTTAGAAGATGTAGCGAAATCTATGAATATTAATATAAATAATATAGATTTCTGGAGATCTTCATTAAAAACAATTGAAAATGACATAGAAAAATTTATAAGTCTTACAGAGGTTAATGGAAATTAGACTTATGCATACTAGAATATAAGAAAGAGTGATATTGTTTGTTTGATGCCATAACGCGAATAGATTTTTCTATTTTAAATTTTATACAGGAAAACATTAAGAATACATTATTAGATAAGATCATGGTTTTTATAACTTCTCTTGGAAACATGTCAATAATATGGATTATTATAGGTATATGTCTTTTGATAAGTAAAAGATATAGAAAGTATGGAATAATGTTGTTTATAGCATTATTGTTATGCGCTATAGTTGGTAATTTAACATTAAAGCCATTAGTTGCAAGAATAAGACCGTTTAATTCTAAGCCATTAATTGATGGACTTCTTATAAAAGAACCTTTAGATTATTCGTTTCCATCTGGACACACCATGTGTTCTTTTGCGCCTGCTGTAGTTCTTTACTATATGAATAAAAAGGCTGGAATATGTGCAGTTATTTTAAGTACATTAATAGGATTCTCAAGATTATACTTATATGTACATTATCCGTCAGATGTGGCAAGTGGCGCTGTTATAGGGATAATATTAGGAACATTATCAATTTATTTATATAATATGATACAAAGTAAAATAAATTAAGTTGATTTATAAATTTTTGAGGTTATATTAATTTGAGGCTATATTAAAATGATTAGTCAGTTTTAATATAACCTCAATTTATTAATTAGAGGGGTATTTTAAAGTAACTAAATACTTTAAAATACAACTTCATTATATGGCGTATTTTTCTTCTACTGTAATAGCTTTTTCTGCAGAAGATATTTTTACTTGTGTCATTGACACTGGATCTAATATTTCTTCAATTTGATCTTTTGTTAAAAGCTCCTCTTCAAGAACAATTTCTTTAACTGTCTTTCCAGTTTTTAATGCAGTTTTTGCAATATAAGAAGATTCCTTATAACCAATGTAAGGACAAAGTGCAGTAGTAATTCCAACACTGCTTTCTAAAAGTTCCTTACATCTATCTTCATTAGCGGTAATTCCAGAAACGCAATTATCTACAAAAGTCATTACAGCATTTGTTAATGTTTCTATTGATTCAAATAAGTTATAGAATAATACTGGTTCAAATGCATTTAATTCTAATTGTCCAGATTCAGCTGCCATTGTAATTGTAAAGTCGTTTCCTATTATATTGAAAGCAACTTGTGATACTACCTCTGGAATAACAGGATTTATTTTACCTGGCATAATTGATGAACCATTTTGCATTGCTGGCAAAGAAATTTCACCAATTCCAGTCTTAGGACCGCTTGATAATAATCTTAAATCATTGGCTATTTTAGAAAGATCAACAGCGCAAGTCTTTAATATTCCTGAGACACTTACAAATCCATCAAGATTTTGAGTTGCATCAATTAAATCAGATGCTTGTCTTATATCTAAACCAGTTACTTTCTTCAAGTTATTTTCTATATTATATAAATATTCAGAACTTACATTTATTGAAGTTCCAATGGCTGTAGCACCAATATTAACTATAAGCATTTCTTCTTTGGCTTTTGTAAGCCTGTTAATATCACGCTTGATAACTGATGCAAAAGCATGAAATGATTGACCAAGTCTTATTGGAACAGCATCTTGAAGTTGAGTACGACCCATTTTAATTATATTATTAAATTCTAAGGATTTTAATTCTAAAGCATTATATAAACGTTGAAGTTCATTTATTGCATCTGGAAGTAATTTTAAAACTGTGAGTTTACCAGCTGTTGGAAAAACATCATTAGTAGATTGAGCCATATTCACATGATCATTTGGATGAATAATTGAATAATCACCTTTGCAGCCGCCAAGGAGTTCAATTGCACGATTTGCTATAACTTCATTTGCATTCATGTTTGAAGATGTTCCGGCACCTCCTTGAATTGCATCTACAATAAATTCATCATGAAGTTTTCCACTTATTATTTCATCACATGCATTTATAATTGCAGTTGCTAATGAGGAGTCTAGAAGACTAGCATTTCTGTTTGTTATGGCACAAGCTTTTTTTATTTCTGCAAGGCTTATTATAAATTTTGGATGCAGTCTTTTATTGGTTATAGAAAAATTTTTACTTGCTCTTAATGATTGAACTCCATAATAAGCATTTTCTGGGACATTCAAACTACCTATTGAATCATATTCTTTTCTTATTTTCATAATAAATCCTCTTTTCTAACTAATATTTATATTTTCTTAAATCTAAATAAAAATCAATAATTTATTTTGTTTTCATCTGACAATTGAAGATTAGCATTGTTTGAAATTGATGTAAATATATTCAAAGTAATTATGAATAAAACCATAAAAATAATTTAATAAACTTTAATAATTTTAAATAAAAAATAAAATAACTTTAGAATATAAATACGAATATTAATACTAAAATAATAGTTAATATTCGATATTGCTTAAAAATAGAAATAAAATATATCTGATATATATGGTAACTAAGGAATTTCATTTAATAAAATAAAGATTTGATAGATTTGTTATGGATTATATAAAAATCATTGCTGTTAATTTTTTTATAAATAAGTAAAAAAAACTTGAAAAAAATGTGTAAAGACTTTATTATATAAATATAGAACAGTGTCAAAGTTAATTTTTATAAATAAGTTTTGAAAAGTTATTTATAAAATTAAATCTGAACATTAAACACAATTTTATATTTCGCAAAGATGCGTATCAATAGTTTATATTGATGCGCTTTTTTTATTAAAAAGGGGGGAATTAATCATGGACAAAATTGATTTAAAGATTATTGAATTATTACAAAAGAATGCACGTTTTCCACTCAAACACTTAGCAGAAGAGGTATTCTTATCTACACCAGCAGTGTCATCACGTATAGAAAAGCTACAAGAAGCTGGAATTATAACTGGATATACAGCGAATATTAATCCCATTAAACTAGGATATAATATAAAAGCATTTATTAATTTAGAAGTGTCACCGAAACAAAAGCCAGATTTCTATCCATTTATAAAATCATGTCCCAATGTATTGGAATGTAACTGTGTCACAGGAAAATATTCTATGCTTATTAAGGTGGCGTATCATACAACAGAAGAACTAGATGCATTTATTAATGAAATACAAAAGTTTGGAAACACAGAAACACAAATTGTATTTTCAACGGCAGTAGAACACAGAGGAATTAACTTAAATAAAGATGAAGAATACTTTGTAAAATAAAAATTAATCCTATAAAAAAATAACTTTTTTAGTTATATGTTAAATCTCTAAATCATAATATATAGTAATCAAACCATGACTAACTATATTTAGTGTTAGAAATTTAACAGGAGGTAATTTTGTGGGGGAATATGAAGAAAACCTAAATGAGAATAAAAACATTATTTTAAGAAACATAGAACAAAGTAAACAAGCAGGTTTAAATAAAGTCTCCGCAGTTTTTGCAATAAGCAAAAGAGATGAAGTAAGAAAGAATATTATTACTGATTTAGCGGCTTGGCTTATTACAAATGGATATAAAGTATCTTTAAAAGAGGGAGAATTAAAAATATTAATTATAGAATGGGATTAATTATAATATTTAAAAATAAGCAGTCTTAATGGCTGTTTATTTTTTTGTAAATAATTGTGTTAAGTGAAAAGTTAAATTCGTGATTTAGATAAGACATTGAAAATGCAACACTAGCTTCAATTTTGGGTACTAAAATGAATTAGTTTTACTATTAAAAATACCAGATAGAAGGTATTTTTATGTACTTCTTCTGGTATTTTTTATCGAGTAATATTTATTTTTAATGAACTTAATTTTATAGGAAGATAGTGTTTGGTAGAAACAATAGGCGAACTATCATTTTCAAAAACTGTTTCTTGTAATAACGAAAATTCATGATCAGATAAGATTGGATGTGATTTAGCTGCAAAGTTGCCAGCTGCTGAAAATTTAATTTCTAGCATGATATTACTTGCTATACTGTATATATGAGTTTCTAAAAACTCTAATATTGTGTTTGAATCATTTAAATCTAAGTTATATTTTGAAATAGTCTCTATTGGCAATACAGAAAATGAATAAGCTATTGTATTGCCTTGCGATTTATACCACCTATCAACTATAACTACAGCTACTGTTTTTGTTTCAAGTAGTTTATTAAAATATTCATTTGATGGTTCTATGTGAGTTTTAATTTCAATATCATCAATATCATCATTCATGCATTTATGTACAGGATGTGTCATTTTTTCTAAACCAACATTTTTATTTGGTGTAGATTTAACTATAAAGTTCCCTTTTCCACGTATGTTTTTTATTAATCCATCATCTTGTAATAATGCAAGTGCTTGTCTTAATGTTGTTCTACTTATTCCTAATGATTTTGCTAGTTCGGGTTCAGATGGTAATCTACTATCTTCAGGAAAAAATCCTTCAGTTATCATTTTAAACAATTTGTTATATACAGTTACATATCGTAATTCTTTGGGTTTTCCAATTAAATTGAAACTATTCATCTATAGCACACCTTTCTGTAAGTATATGTTTTTTATAAAATTAACATGTACTTGTCTAGACAAGTAAAATACTCGTTTATATTTATAATTATAATATGAATATTTGGATTTTGATAGTGTTATTTTTTTATATAACTGATAGAAATGGCTAAAAATATGGATTCAAATGATTAGAAAAAAGATTTTTTCTATTTTTTATAATTATGGATTGACATACAAAACCTGTATGTGCTACTATTTATGTGTAGACAAGAAACAATAAAATAAACAAGTTGTAAACGTAATCTATTAAAGGAGATGTAAATATGAATTACTCAGAAGATCCAAGTAAGCAATATCATATTAACGTTGGACAAAGTGATGTGGGGGAATATGTAATATTACCTGGTGACCCTAAAAGATGTAAAAAGATAGCATCATACTTTGATGATCCTGAATTAGTTGCTGATAACAGAGAATATGTAACTTATACAGGTTATTTAGATGGAACTAAAGTAAGTGTAACATCTACAGGAATAGGTGGCCCATCTGCGGCAATAGCACTTGAAGAATTAGCTAATTGTGGAGCTCATACTTTTATAAGAATAGGGACATGTGGTGGTATGGATATAGATGTAAAAGGTGGGGATTTAGTCATTGCTACAGGTGCAATAAGAATGGAAGGAACAAGTAAGGAATATGCGCCAATTGAATTTCCTGCTGTGGCAAATTATAAAGTTGTGAATTCTTTAATTAAAGCAGCAGAAGGATTAAATAAAAATTACCATGTTGGTGTTGTACAATGCAAAGATTCATTTTATGGACAACATTCACCAGAAACAAAACCTGTAGGCTATGAATTAAGTAATAAGTGGAATGCTTGGTTAAGATGTGGATGTCTTGCATCAGAAATGGAATCAGCAGCACTTTTTGTTGTTGGAAGTTATAGAAAAGTACGAGTAGGTTCAGTATTTTTAGTGATTGCAAATCAAGAACGTGAAAAAGCAGGACTTGAAAATATACAAATACACGATACTGATTTAGCAGTAAAAACTGCAATAGAAGGACTTAGAAATTTAATAAAAACTGATAAAGAAACAAAGTAAAGCATTAAATTAAAAAGCATATTAGAAAAGAGGTATGGACAATGTATGAAGAAATTATCGAAAAAGCTTTTAATGCATTAGAAAATGCATATGTTCCATATTCAAATTATAGAGTTGGAGCATGTGTTTTAACTACAGATGGAAAGCATTTTATAGGTGCAAACATTGAAAATGCATCTTATGGATTAACAAATTGTGCTGAAAGAAATGCAATATTCCAAACATATTCAAATGGTTATAGAAAAGAAAATATTGAAGCCATAGCAATTGTATGTGAAGGAAAAACTCTAGCAACTCCTTGTGGCGCATGTAGGCAAGTATTGGATGAACTTATAGAGAAAGAAACACCAATAATTTTATCAAACCGCAAAATGCAAAAGGTTACCAATATAAAAGAATTACTCCCATATGCTTTTGGAAAAGATGATTTGTAATAGGATAATACAAAAATAATTGGAGAAAAAACAAGGGTAAATATGCCAATTTTAAATAAAAGACAGAATTTAATATTAGAAGTTTGAATATAAAGAGTATGGAAATAGGAGGTAGAACAATTAATGTCTAAATATAATAGAATTTTTACAATTGTTATAGATTCACTTGGAATAGGTGAAATGGATGATTCAAGAGAATATGGAGATATTGGAGTAGATACATTAGGACATATTGCAGCATCAATTGATAATTTGAAAATTCCTAATCTGCAAAAGATGGGATTAGCAAATTTACACTCAATGAAAGGTGTAAGTCCAGTTGAAAAGCCCATAGGATATTTTATGAAAATGAAAGAAGCAAGTACAGGTAAAGATACAATGACTGGTCATTGGGAGATGATGGGGCTTAAAATTACAACACCATTTCAAACTTTTACCGATACAGGCTTTCCAGATGAACTTTTGAAAGAACTTGAAGATAAGACAGGACATAAGATAGTTGGTAATAAGAGTGCCAGTGGAACTGAAATATTAGATGAACTTGGAGAACATCAAATGAAAACTGGTGATATGATAGTTTATACTTCAGCAGATTCAGTACTTCAAATTTGTGGACACGAAGAGACTTTTGGGTTAGATGAGCTTTATAGATGCTGTGAAATAGCTAGAAAACTCACACTAAAGAATGAATGGAAAGTTGGAAGAGTAATAGCTAGACCTTATGTTGGAAGTAAAAAAGGAGATTTTAAACGTACAAGCAATAGACATGATTATGCATTAAAACCATATGGAAAAACAGCTTTAAATGTTCTTAAAGAAAATGGATATGATGTAATATCTGTTGGAAAAATAAGTGACATTTTTGATGGAGAAGGAATAACAGAAAGCAATAAATCAAAAAGCTCTGTTCATGGAATGGAACAAACATTAGAAATAATGGATAGAAATTTTAAAGGTTTATGTTTTGTTAATCTAGTTGATTTCGATGCTTTATGGGGACATAGAAGAAATCCAGTTGGATATGCAGAAGAATTAGAAAAATTCGATGCTAATTTAGGAAAAGTATTAAATAAGCTAAAAGAGGATGATTTATTGATAATTACTGCAGATCATGGAAATGATCCAACATATACAGGTACTGATCATACACGTGAATATGTTCCATTTTTAGCGTATTCTCCATCTATGAAGAAAAATGGGCTTATGGAAGTAAATGAAGGATTTGCAGCAATTGGCGCAACAATAACTAATAATTTTGATTTGAAAATGCCAGAAAATTGCATAGGTAAATCTATTTTAGAAAAATTAATTTAAGCTTTTTAAGTAATAGTAAATTGAAAGTTAAAGATAGGAATGTATTTAATGAAAAAGAGGAAAGTTAATATCAGTAATCCTGATAAAAAAAATTCTATAAAAAAAATGCTTATAGGACTAGTAGGTGTTGCTCTTGTAGGATTTGGAATTGCATTAAATTCAGCTGCAATGCTTGGTAACGATGCTGTTGCCATATTATATGATGGGATAAGATGTAGTCTAGGCTTTCCAATAGAAAAGCTTGGACTAGTAACCAATGTAGTAAATTATACTCTTATAATATTAATATTTTTAATAAATAGAAAGTATATAAATGTTGGAACATTCATATATACAATACCTATGGGAACATTTGTCTCAATAGGAAGTGAGCTTTATAATCTTTTAAATCTGCAGAATACTTTAATTATTAAAATTTTAACTGCAGGTTTAGGCTGCTCAATGTTGTTTACAGGGCTTGGAATATTTATATCAGTAAATATAGGGGTAGATCCATTTACAGCTATATCAATGATACTTAGAGACAAAATAAATTCTCAGTATAAAACAGCTAAGGTGATTTGTGATTTATCATCATTGACAATGGGCTTTATACTTGGAGGAAGGATAGGTGCTGTTACAATAATTGCAGCATTTATAGGCGGTCCAGTTATACAGAAAGTGTCAGAAATATTTAAAGAAAAAATATTGTACACTTTAAACAATAAAACTTTAAAACTGAGTTAGTTATTGATTTAAAGAAGCACAAAAATCTAATGGGGACAAGCTATTTATACTTTTAAAGTAAACATTTACTTGAAAGTTTAAATATAAACTTAAAATTATAATTTAGTAAAAGTTACATTTAGGAGGAAAGAATCATGACAAATACACCAACTCCACATGTCGGAGCTAAACTAGGAGAAATAGCGAATACTGTATTAATGCCAGGAGATCCGTTAAGAGCAAAATTTATTGCAGAAAATTTCTTAGAGGATGTTGTTCAATTTAATACTGTAAGAAATATGTTTGGATATACTGGAACTTATAAAGGAAAACGTATTTCTGTTATGGGTGGAGGTATGGGAATGCCTTCAATAGGAATTTACTCATACGAATTATTTAATTTTTATAATGTAGAGAATATTATACGTATAGGTACAGCAGGAAGTTTATCAGAAAAGGTTCAATTACGTGATGTTGTAATCGGTTTAGGAGCATCTACAAATTCAAATTATGCCATGCAATATAATCTTCCAGGAACATTTGCGCCTATAGCAAGTTATGAATTAGTAAGAGATGCTGCTAATGTAGCAGCAGAAAAGAATATAAACGCTGTTGTAGGAAATATATTATCATCTGATACATTTTATTGTGCTGATAAAACTGCAAATGAAAAGTGGATCAGCATGGGAATACTTGCAGTAGAAATGGAAGCAGCTGCTTTATACATGAATGCAGCTGAAGCAGGAAAGAAAGCCTTATGCTTATTAACCATCTCAGATTGTCCATTAACAGGAGAATCACTTTCAGCTGAGGAAAGACAAAACAGCTTTACTCAAATGATGGAAATTGCTCTTGAAATAGCAAAATAAAAATAAAAAAATATTATTAATACTTAGGGGGAATTTTTATGAAAAAAATTACAGCATTATTGATGTCAGGAATATTAATGGGAACATTAGTGGGGTGCGGGTCTGGCAATAAATCTTCAGATGCAGGAAAGAGCGAATCAAACTTTAAAGTTGCAATGGTAACAGACACTGGTGGAGTAAATGACCAATCTTTTAACCAATCTTCGTGGAAAGGATTACAAGACTTTGAAAAAGATACTGGGTGCAAAGTAAGTTACTTAGAATCAAAGCAAGAATCAGATTATGCAACTAACTTAGACAAGGTTGTTGATAGTGAAAATAATTTAATCTGGGGGATTGGATTTGCAATGTCTGATGCAGTACTTAAGGCTGCAAGCACAAATCCAGATGTAAGCTATGCAATTGTTGATAATTCTTATGGCGATGAAACTCCGGCTAATGTAACAGGCGTTATGTTTAGAGCTCAAGAACCATCATTTATAGTTGGATATATTGCAGGTAAAACAACAAAAACTGATAAAGTAGGATTTGTTGGAGGAATAAATAGTGCAATTATTGACCAATTCCAATATGGATATGAAGCCGGTGTATTGTATGCTGCAAAAGAGCTTGGAAAAGACATTCAAGTAGATGTTCAATATGCAGAAAGCTTCTCGGATGCTTCAAAGGGTAAAGCAATTGCTAATAAAATGTTTTCTTCAGGATGTGATATAGTATTCCATGCTGCAGGAGGAGCTGGTGTTGGAGTAATTGAAGCTGCAAAAGAAAATAATAAATTTGCAATTGGTGTTGATTGTGACCAAGCTTATTTAGCGCCAGATAATGTATTAACTTCAGCTTTAAAATTAGTTAATGTTGCTGTTGAAAAACTTTCTACTGATGCTATGAATGGTGAAAAAATAGGTGGAAAGACATATACTTATGGATTAACTGAAGATGCAGTAGGAATACCAACTGAAAATAAAAATATGGATCCAGAAGTTTATAAAGCAGCTTTAGGTGTAGAAGATAAGATTAAAGATGGATCAATAGTACCACCATATAATAAAGAAACTTACGATGAATACATTAAATAAAATAGTATTTAAACAACGTAAGTAAATAATTAAAAACTGTTTAAACCATTATTATAATAATGTTTAGGGATTACCTCAAAATATTATCATAAAATTTGAGGTAACCCCATATTAAAGGAGGATTTGCTATGGAAATTAGCCAACAATATGCAGTACAAATGCGTGGTATTACTAAGATGTTTGGTTCGTTCTGTGCATTAAATAATATTAATCTTGATATAAAAAAGGGTTCTATTCATGCTCTTCTTGGAGAAAATGGAGCTGGTAAAAGTACATTGATGAACATTCTATATGGTTTATATAGAGCTGAAGAAGGTGAAATTTATCTTTATGGAAATAAAGTAGATATAAAAAATCCTAGTATAGCAATTGAACATGGAATTGGCATGGTACACCAACACTTTATGTTGGTAGATAATTTTACAGTAACTGAAAATATTATTTTAGGTAGTGAGGTTACGAATAAATTTGGCGTAACCGATATGAAGAAAGCACGTGAAGAAATAGTTAATATAGTTAAAAAATATGGACTTGAAGTAGATCCAGATGCTAAGGTTGAAGATATTTCAGTAGGAATGCAACAACGTATAGAAATATTAAAAGCATTATACCGTGGAGCAGAATTATTAATACTAGATGAGCCAACAGCAGTGTTAACTCCACAAGAAATACAAGATTTAATAAAAATTATGCATAATCTTGTTGAAGACGGCAAAACAATAATCATAATAACTCATAAACTTAAAGAAATAAAAGAATCATCAGAGGTTTGTACAATAATTCGTAGAGGTGAGTACATTGATACTGTTAAAGTCAGTGATGTAACAAAAGAAGATCTTGCTAATATGATGGTTGGACATGAGGTAAAGCTTGTTGTAGATAAAACAGAGGCAAAGCCAAAAGAGGTTGTATTTGAAATTAATAATTTAACTGTCAAAGATGAAAGAAAACTTGAAGCAGTTAAAAATTTATCACTCAAGGTGCATAGAGGAGAAATTGTTGGTATTGCAGGCATTGATGGTAATGGACAAAAAGAATTGGTTGAAGCAATTACATGTCTTGTAAAATCTGAAAGCGGTACCATTAAAATAAATGGACAAGAAATACAAAATACTACTCCAGAAAATGTTATTAAACATAAGGTAGCAACAATACATGAAGATAGACAAAAACGTGGACTTGTACTTGATTTCACTGTTGCTGAAAATATGATAATTGAAAAGTTCAATAGTAAAGAATATTGTAAAAACGGATTTTTAAACCAAGATAAAATATTAGAAAATGCAAAAGAAACAATTAAGCAATATGATATAAGGCCAGATCACTGTGAAGAATTACCTGTTAGAGGTTTATCAGGAGGTAATCAACAAAAAGTTATTATTGCAAGAGAAGTAGCAAATGAACCTGATTTACTTATTGCTGTTCAGCCAACAAGAGGTTTAGATGTTGGAGCAATTGAATATGTTCATAAAACTCTAGTAAAAGAAAGAGATAAAGGAAAAGGTGTACTTCTAATATCATTGGAATTAGATGAAGTTATGAATGTTTCAGATACATTAGCTGTAATTTATGATGGAAGCATTGTTGATACATTTAAACAAGGCGAAGTTGATGAAAATACCATAGGGTTATTAATGGCAGGAGGTAAGCAAAATGGAAAAGTTAGTGAAAATTCTTAAAAAGCCAGTTACATCAACATTTATTGCAATAATCTGTGGATTCATAGTTGCATCTGTAGTACTTTGCATTGCTGGATATAATCCAATAGAAGCATTTAATGCATTATTTAAAGGCATTTTATCAAAACCCAAATATATATCAAATACAATAATAAAAGCTACTCCTATTATTTTAACCGGTGTAAGTGTTGCGTTTGCATTTAAGACAGGTCTTTTTAATATCGGAGCTGAGGGACAATATATTGCAGGTACAATAGCAGCAACTATTGTTGGAATTAAGCTAAACTTACCAGCAATTATACAAATTCCAGTTGTAATTTTAGCTGGTATGTTAGCTGGAGCTATATTTGGAGGAATTGTAGGATTATTAAAAGCTAAGTTTGGTATCCATGAAGTTATAACAAGTATAATGCTTAATTGGATTGGTTTGTATCTATCAAACTTTGTAGTAGGATCAGAAACTTTTCATCAACCAGATTCGACTAGTACATATATGATAAATGAATCTGGATTTACAACAATATTTGGAAATTATAAGACAACAGAAGAAGGTATAAAATTCTTTTCTCAGCATAAATGGCTGTCTGATATTATGATTAAAACAGACGTTAACATTGGGATTATTGTAGCTGTTATTATGGCAATAGTTATATGGGTATTACTCTACAAATCATCTAAAGGATATGCATTACGTGCAGTTGGATCAAATAGAGATGCGGCAGAATTTGCAGGGATAAATGTTGATAAAAATATAATACAAGCTATGGTAATAGCTGGTGCTTTATGTGGACTTGCTGGAGCTTTAGCTATAACAGGTACTTCACCGCATAAATTATCTACAATGGCGGCATTTGAAAATAACGGATTCAATGGATTGTCAGTTGCATTAATTGCTGGAAGTTCGCCAATTGGATGCATTTTTGCAGGATTACTATTTGGAGGATTGTTATATGGTGGTCAATCTGTTCAATCGGCAATAGGTGCTCCATCAGAAATTATAAATATAATGATAGGTACTATCGTATTCTTTGTAGCATTAACTAAAATGGTGCCTGTTTTAGCTGACAGATTATTAAAAAGAGGTGAAAAGAAATGTTAAATAGTATCTTGTTACTAATAGGTATTACATTAATGTATTCAGCACCATTAATTTTTGGAGCTTTAGGAGGAGTTATTTCAGAACGCGCTGGTGTTGTTAATATAGGAATTGAAGGAATGATGACTATTGGTGCTTTTGTAGGTGCAGCAGTTGGATTTTATACTAAAAATCCATGGATTGGATTTGTTGCAGCTGGAATATCTGGGGGAGTAATTTCATTATTACATGCTGTAGCAGCTATTACCTTTAAGGCTGACCAAACTATATCAGGTATTGCAATAAATTTACTTGGAGCTGGTTTTGCATTGTTTTTGTGCAGATTGTTTTTTGATGGTGCAACTATGACTAAGCCAGTATCTAATAAACTACCTAAGTTATTTGGCAAAGATGTATCAAATCCTTTACTTCAAAATTTAAATGTTGATATAACTGTTGTTTTGGCACTATTATTTACTGTAATATTGTGGTTTATACTTTATAAGACAAAGTGGGGACTTCGTATTCGCGCAGTAGGAGAGCATCCAGCAGCTGCTGATACATTAGGAATAAATGTTGAAAAAGTTCGTTATTTATGTGTAATTGTATCAGGAATATTAGCAGGGTTTGGTGGAGCATCAATGACACTTGCAATTATTCCTCAATTTACTCCAACTGCAATTAGTGGACAAGGATTTATTGCATTAGCAGCTGTTATATTTGGAAAATGGACACCACATGGTGCATATGGATCATGCATATTATTTGGATTTGCACAAGCGTTAACTGTTGTTTTAGGTGGAGGAAACTTTGCTATACCTTCAGAAATATTAGCAATGCTTCCATATGTATTAACAATTGTAGTATTAATTTTGTTTGTAGGGCGTTCAGTTGCTCCAAAGGCAGATGGAGTACCTTATGAAAAAGGTGTTCGTTAGTATTAAACATTACTAGTAAGTGTAATATGTCTAAATAATTATAATAGGGTAAATATATTTTTATATATTGTTTTAACTTCTAAGGATAATCTAAATCTTGATTGGAGCCCCTATTTAGAGTAATCCTTAGAAAACTAATATTAAAAAATCTAAATATATAGGAGATGTAATAAAAATGAAATTTTTCTTAGACACAGCAAATGTAGAATATATTAAAGAAGTAAATG
>ENA-OWPM01001423-OWPM01001423.1-human-gut-metagenome-genome-assembly--contig:-NODE-1423-length-19227-cov-4.012623_pt1 | contig 19227 bp, 20 predicted proteins | sample MGYA00248267_ERZ651852 | MGnify/ENA primary metagenome ERZ651852 (study PRJEB26924, sample SAMEA4378228) | human gut metagenome | biome: human gut; feature: human-associated habitat; material: faeces...
AACACGTCCGCGGACTGGCTGCTCTTCAAAGTGGCGAAGGATTCTGGCATCAACTGTTAGATCGTAACGATTCCTATTTGGAAACTTCAGCAACTGCTATCTATGTTTATTGCATCTCCCACGCCATTAACCAAGGTTGGCTCGATGCAATGGCTTACGGTCCCGTAGCTCAACTCGGTTGGCATGCCGTTTCTACACAGATCAATGCAGAAGGACAGGTAGAAGGCACCTGTGTGGGCACCGGAATGGCATTCGATCCTGCATTTTACTATTACCGCCCGGTCAATGTGTATGCCGCACACGGCTATGGTCCTGTAATCTGGGCAGGAGCTGAAATGATCAACCTGCTAAATAAACAGCATCCTAAAATGAACGACAGTGCCATTCAGTATTACCGTACTGAACAGAAGACCCAGGCACCCATTTTCAGCGTAAGTAAACCCGATTAATCCTCTAAAGAATAATATATCATGAAAAGAGAAGCATTTAAAATGTTCCTGAAGCCCAGCTTCGAAAAGGAATACGAGAAAAGACATGCAGCCATCTGGCCCGAACTGAAAAAGATGTTATCCGATGGCGGAGTATACGACTACTCCATCTATTGGGACCGCGACACCAACATCCTCTTTGCCTGCCAGAAGGCTCGGGGTGAAGAATCCTCGCAGGATATGGGTGCCAATCCCATTGTACAGAAATGGTGGGATTATATGGCGGATATCATGGAAGTAAATCCGGATAATTCTCCGGTAACCATACCCTTGCCCGAGGTATTCCACATGGAATAAACCTTAAAAGTGCATTGAAGTTAGTCTTCAATGCGCTTTTTTCCTTATTTTTGTTACGTACCAAAATCTATGAAATATGAAAAAGCACTTAATGCTTGCGTGCCTGTACTTATTGCTCTCCATTCTTAACACCTCAGCCTCTGTAGAAGTACGTTCTACCCATATGACCACTACCGACGGGCTTGCCAATAATTCCGTCTGCTATGTATTCCAGGACAGCAAAGGGTTTATATGGATGGGAACCCTGAACGGACTCAGCCGCTACGACGGTAATACCTTCGTCACCCTCCTGCCCGAAGGCAATACTCAACCCGGACGCCTCTCCCTCTCCTCTAACCACGTCCGCTCTATCAGCGAAGACCGTAACGGTTTCCTGTGGCTCGAAACCTCCGGTGAATTCTTCAACTGTTACGACCTGAAGACAGAACGTTTCGTCGACTTCACCGGCCGCGGCGAATACCGCCAGCACTACGATCGTAAAGCCGAAGCTCCCAATGGAGATATATGGTTGTGGAACAGTCGCAACGGCTGCCGCCTCATCACCTACCACAATGGTGATTTTTCATCCGTTGCTTACAAGAAATCCAACGGAAACCTACCTTCGGACAGCGTGGCCTATGTCTATCCCGACCCACACGGCAACATCTGGATAGGTACTGACCACGGCGTAGCCCTCGTCAGCAGTGCACAGACTGTCATTGTCGACAACAACAATGCCTTCGCCGCACAGAGCTTCGAAAAAGATATCTTTTTTCTCTCTACCGATGGCATCATCAACCGTAAAAGCGGTAGTGCACCCACCGCAACCTCCGCCAGCCTGCCACGTGGCGAAGGCGGCATCACTCTGTATGGCACACTCCGCCTGCAAAACGAGTGGGTCATCTTCACCAACACCGGCGGCTATCTATTCGACATGAAAACTCAACGCATCAGCCGACATCCGAATCTCGACATCCGTAACGGCAATGTGCTGACGGATAATCGGGGGGACTTCTGGATCTACAACAACACCGGCCAGGTATGGTATGTCAACGCCACCACCCATGCTGTTAAAACCTTCCGTCTCTCCCCTCCCGATAAATTGAACTATGTGGACATGGAACGCTACCACATTGTACACGACTCCCGGGGCATTATCTGGATCTCCACCTACGGCAACGGGCTCTTCGCCTACAACACTATCACAGAAGAGCTCCAGCACTTCGACTTCCAGATTGACGGCTTCAGTCACATCAGCTCCAACTATCTGCAATACATCATGGAAGACAGTTCCGGTGCTATCTGGGTCAGTTCTGAATACGCCGGTATTGCCCGTCTTACTATCCTGAACGAAGGCATCAAACGCATTTACCCTGAAGCCATCTCTCTGTCCGACCGCTCCAATACCGTCCGCATGATTACCCGCCTCAAGAACGATGACATCTGTATTGGTACCCGTGGTGGTGGTGTCTATACCTACGACCCGCTGATCAACACACAGAAAAAAGAAGTTCATTACAACTCCAACATCTATGCCATAGCCGAAGACCTTGACGGCACCCAGTGGATGGGTAGCCGTGGCGAAGGTCTCTGCATTGGCGGAAAATGGTATGTCAACCACTCCAACGATGCCCATTCCATTAGTAATAACCATATCTTTACCCTCTACTGTGACCGCAAAGGTCGCATGTGGATAGGCACCTTCGGCGGCGGATTGGACCTTGCCATCAAAGAGAACAACAGATATACCTTCCGCCACTTTTTCACCAAAACTTTCGGACAACGCCGCACGCGCGCCATCATCGAAGATTCGAACGGTTGGATATGGGTAGGAAATAGTGACGGAGTCTACGTCTTCTCCCCCGATTCCCTGCAAGCTGACCCGCAAAACTACCTGACCTATAATTACAACAACGGAAAACTGCGCAGTAACGAAATTAAGTGCATCTACCAAGACACACAGAACCGGATATGGATTGGTTCCTCCGGTGGCGGCCTTAGTATGTGCATCCCCGGCACCGATTATCACAACCTTACCTTCAAACATTACGGCACCAGTAACGGCCTCGTCAACGATATGGTTCAAGCCATCGCTGAAGATAAGCAAGGCAACCTATGGATTGCCACCGAATACGGTATCTCCCGCTTCAATCCCGAAACGCAAGCTTTTGATAATTACTTCTTCTCGGCCTACACATTGGGTAACGTCTACAGCGACAATAGCTCGTGCGTCAGTAAAAACGGCAGTCTACTGTTCGGTACCAACTACGGTTTGTTGGTCATCAACCCCGAACAAATGGGAAACAATTCTGTACTCAATTCCTCAATCACCTTCACCAACCTTCAGGTGAACGGAATATCCATGCGCCCGGGTGCCCCCGACTCCCCCCTCTCCAGCGCTATGATGTACACAGACGAAATAGAACTGAAGCACTTTCAGAGATCATTTGTAATAGACTTCACCACATTCGATTACTCAAAAACCAACAGCTACACCTACACCTATCGGTTGGAGAACTATGATAAAGAATGGAGCAAACCCTCTCCACTCAGCTTTGCATCCTATAAAAATCTACCACCGGGCAAGTACAGTCTGCACGTAAAAATCTGTAATGCCACCGGTATTTTGGGCGATCAGGAAGCTATTCTGAAGATTACCATCACTCCTCCCTTTTGGAAAACCACTTGGGCATTCCTTATCTATGCCCTCTTGCTGACAGTCATATTGTACGTCACCTACAGGCTGATACGTAATTTCAACCTCTTGCGCAACAAAATACAAGTAGAGAAACAATTGACGGAATACAAACTCGTATTCTTTACAAACATCTCACACGAATTCCGTACTCCCTTAACCCTAATTCAAGGAGCATTGGAAAAGATACAGAGCATAGACAAAATCCCCAAGGAAATGGTCAATTCATTGAAAGTGATGAACAAGAGCACCCAACGTATGCTCCGTCTCATCAACCAACTGTTGGAGTTCCGGAAGATGCAGAACAACAAGCTTGCTCTCTCCTTGGAAGAAACAGATGTCATGGGCTTTCTTCATGAAATATTCCTGAGCTTCAAGGATACTGCGACATCCAAGAATATGGATTTCCGCTTTCAGCCTTCAGCGGCTTCCTACAAGATGTTCATCGACAAAGGGAATCTGGACAAAGTTGTCTACAATCTCCTGTCCAATGCTTTCAAGTACACCCCGAGCAACGGCAAAGTCATCCTTTCAGCTATCGTCGATGAGGACAGGAAATGCTTGGAAATCTCTGTAGCTGACACAGGAATCGGTATTGCCAAAGAAAAACGGGGAGAATTGTTCAAACGCTTCATGCAAAGTAACTTTTCAAGCAATAGTACAGGGATAGGACTACATCTGACACACGAACTGGTAAATGTCCATAAAGGGACTATCAATTATGATGAGAACCAAGGAGGAGGCTCCATCTTCACAGTCTCCCTCCCCATCGACACCAGTGCATACGAAGAAAAAGACTTTCTCATTCCTCACGACGCCTTCCTCGAAGAGAAAGCATATAAACCGGAAAACAACGAAGAAGAAAGCACCCTAGAAGTAAATGTAACAAAGGAAAAAGAACCTTCGAACCAGTACAAATTGCTCATCATAGAGGATGACAACGACGTACGCGAATTCTTGAAAGAAGAATTCAAACTTTATTTTGAAGTTGTTACTGAAGCAGACGGTCTTTCTGGTCTGGAACGTGCACGTACATACGATGCCGATCTCATCATCTGCGATGTACTGATGCCAGGCCTCACAGGTTTCGAAGTTACCCAGAAGCTTAAAAATGATTTCGATACTAGCCACATCCCCATCATTTTATTGACAGCCATGAGTTCGGCAGAAAATCACCTGAAAGGCGTGGAAAGTGGAGCGGATGCATACATCACCAAGCCGTTTAGTCCCAAGCTATTACTGGCAAGAGCATTCCAGTTGATAAAGCAACGTGAAAAGTTGCGGAAGAAATTCTCGGATGATCCGGGAATGATTACGCCTGCTATCTGTACGTCAGAGAAAGATAAACAATTTGCCGATAAGCTTCAGGCTATTCTGGAAGAACAGATTAGTAACAGTGAATTCGCCGTAGATGACCTTGCTTCAGTGATGGGGCTGGGACGTTCCACCTTCTATCGCAAAGTGCGTGGAATAACCGGTTATTCCCCCAATGAGTACATGCGCATCATCCGCATGAAAAAAGCTGCTGAACTTTTACTTGAAAATCGTTATACAGTGGCAGAGGTATCTTATAAGATAGGTATCGAAGACCCATTCTATTTTAGTAAATGTTTCAAGAAACAGTTCGGAGTATCCCCATCTGTATATTTACGCGGTAAGAATGATCCGGAAGAAAAGGAAAATGATGATAAAGAAGAAGAGACGTTCGAATAAGATAATCATAGAAAAAAAGACCCGGGAAGTTTTCAATCCCGGGCTTTTCTTTATAATAGCAGACATCACTATTCAAACAATTCAGAATGACTTCCCAACCTGATTACGTCTATATAATTACGATCTTCGTCAATCCATATTAGTAAAAAGCCTCCCTCAATATGACATTCCATACAACCTTTATACTGTCCTATAAGCTTATGCGGCAGAAATGTTTCGGGTATTTCTATATCTTTAATAAGCAAATTCAATAGTTCGTATAGTTTTTGCATTTTTCGAGAATTGACGGTCAAGCAAATCCGTACTGAGCCGAAACGCTGTTTGTTTTCTATCTATCGCTGCCTCCATATATCTTACATTTGTTATATTATGTATCACAAATGTATAACACTTATATAACATCTGCAAGAAAAAAGATGCTTATTCAACTTCTTTTTCAGAACATTAAATTATAAAGATAGATTAAAAATAGCCCCAACTTTATACAGTTGAGGCTATTTATATACACTCTTAAAAAGAATAATCTTATTCCCACTCAATTATTCTACATAATTGATTTATAATATTTTATAAAATAAAAACAATTATAGGGTACACTTATAGGGTACATTTTTCAAAAAATGGTTAGCATTACAAATCAATAAGATACCTCTGCAATGTAACTTAAAAATCAGGTAATTTTTAATGCATCCTTAATGTTTATGGCATTTTACACTCTCACATGGGCAAAAAAAATGCTATTTTAGAAGATATTTTTCTTAATTTTTCCTATATTGGGAACGATTATTAACCCTTAAAATAAAATATCATGGAAAAAGAAGTTTTAGAAGAATACATTTCATTATTTGAGAAGGTAGCCCATAAGTCTGCTAATTTGGAAGAACTTCAAAAGAAGTATGAACCCAATAGTGTTTTTGATGATTTGGAAATATGGGAACTTTATGCAGCCCATATCATAGCTGAATATCTTCCTCAAAAGATTGATGTTTTGGGAGAAGAAGACGAAAGAATAATGAATATTGACGAATGGATGTTTTCATCTGCATTCCTCTTTGAACCATATTGGATTATCAAGTACCAAGATATGTACTATGCTTTTGATTTTGAAGATGAATTAGAAGGGAAGGACGCAGAGTATTCAGAATTACGAGAATATTTATGGGAACAAATGGTGCAGGAAATCGCAGAAGAATTGGGAAGTATTATTGATGAAGAATGTATTGTTGATAGTGATGAAGATGGTAATTCTATTATAAAATTATGTGATGAAGATGATTAACCTTTTTGTATAAATAAAGAAAAGCCACATCGAGATATAGGTATATCCCTCTATGTGGCTATTTCTGTGTATAATTGCAACACCTCACCTTTTTTACTGAATTTCTGCTCTGTATTTAATCAAATTATCATAAATTTCGGTCTTAATATGTTCTTGCGAATCGTGTAACATGTCAAAACTTACAAATGTTTTCAGCACAATAACATTGTCGGCTGTTATCTTTCCAAAGATTGCTCCTTCATTACAAGTACCATAAAATTCATCACTGTCTTCTACCAAATAAATCGTAGCTGTGGGATTTATTTTGAAGAACCGTTTTATCACATCTAAAGGTGGCATACTATCATCTTTAAGAAAACGGCTTCTATATCGGGAAAAGAAATGTGGAGAGTATATATGAATCGCCTTAGAAACAGTAGAAAACATCATTACGTTAGTCCCACCTTGCTTTTCATACAAACAAATAATTGTATATAATATACCTCTTTCCCAATCCTTTTTATTACGTGCTTCAAAGAAAATCAAATACCTATTGTTTTTGCGAGATACAAACTCAATTGGAGTAAAATACATCGGGAATTTATTTGATTTAATGATAGGTCGTCTATACTTGGGTATAAGTCTTTCCATATAACCATGAACTGCCCCCCGTTCACTCCATACCTCTTTAAATATTTCCATATCAGACATTTTATCTGTTATCATAGTTGTGATTTTTAATTTGATGGGTACTAAAATACAAAAAAAAGAGTAATCCTTCGGGACTACTCCTTTAAAAATGATGAATAAAATGAAGTATCGTTATACTTCTTAATGTTTAAAGAATCATATATATAACTTTGAATAAGTCAATCTTACCCATTGTCATATATTAATAAATATCTCGTTCTTTTTCATATCACGTATGTACCGTTCAGAATAAGACATCGGTGAAGGATTGAGATAACAACCTTTATATAAGCAAGATAAACCATTCCCTTTTAGCCAATCTTCAAAGAAAGTATCAATCAAAGAAATTATGGAAGTATATGAAGATGCTTCGCAAATAGACACTTTCTGTTGGTATTTAACCGATATTTCTGATACAAAACTTTTTAAAGTAGTAAAATCACATTGTTCTTTATGCTTATTAAAATTGACGACAGCAAAGGTAAGCAAATAGCCCTCATTCATACAGTAACCGAATATTGGAAAATAACGGAAATCTTTTTCTATAATATCCGTTTGTAGTTCTTTTATTACTCCTTTCTCTACGCAATCAATATTATTAACTCCTATTAGTATAAATCCATGTTGTAAATATTGCCATAGATTTTTACCCACTTTATCAAATGGAATTAGTGGATTATTATTGTTAGTGGAAATATTGAATATTTTTTGTATAAAGTTCATAATTAATACATTAATAATTAATACACATATTCCAATGTAAGCGTTCCATAAACATAGTTATGCTTTTCTCCCACTCTTGGAGCAATATACCTAAGTTTTGTAATTAAATCTCCATTCTTTTCATATTCATAATGTTCACGAAACTCAGGTTGAAGATGTTTATATCTTTTCAAACCATCTTCGTCACCTTTTAATATAAGATTGGTGTTCTTTCCGCACCATTCTGTACCAAATACAACATCCATTGTATAATCCCTGCCATAACAATAAAATATGAGAAAATTAAGGTTCAAATTTGTATTGTTTATTACTTCTGATTCAGGATAATAGACAAAATTTGCTTTTCCAGGAAATTCATTATCATCATTACGAATTACTTTATCTGAAATTATGTTTCCATTTTCCCAATTGATTGTTGTAACTGTTTTACTACTCCAATCTTTATCCATATTCTCACTTGTTGTTTGTGTCAGCTTTACAAGTTCCCTATTCTCGTTGTAAAATAATTGAAAAGTCTGTACTAATTTATTTTGAGATGGTGCATACCAATTAATATAGGAAATTAAATTATCTTCATTAAAATTGTATTTACAAATCGCACTGAAATTCTGTTTTCCATTTACATATCGAATGAAATTCAGTGCTTTTTCTCCTTTGGAATTATAAGAGATAGAATATATTTCTTTGTATTTTTTACCACTAAGTACATAACTTTTTGTAACTACTTTCAAATTCCCATTTGGATAATATTCTAAATCCATTTTAAATGAACTATAGCCTCCATATACTTTCCATACAGCGGTTTTTACCATATATTGCCCGTGGGCATTAGTTGTTTGAGCTTTTATACTTAAATAAAAAAGACTTAGTATCACTAATGTAATATACTTCATAATAATTGTTTGGTTAATACACATATTCAATCAAGTAATATCCTTTGGAGTAAGAGCTATTCTTCTTGTTGATTTTCTTCAATAGATTACCTTCATAAATGTAATCGAAAGTATCGTCTTTCATATCCTGATATGAAATAAGATTACTTGGTTTCTTGCCACACCATTCAGTTGCAAACAGTATATGTTCATTATAGGGGGAATTATAATGCTTTATCAGTGAGGATAAATTAATATTGGTATCATTAACTTTATTGCTATAATGGATATTAAAAGTCTGTGTAACATCATCATCATTGGTATAATGATACTTAATCATATTGCCATTTTCCCAAATATATTCTTCGTAGTTATGAATTTTATACTGATTACCACCTTTTTCCTCAAATGCAGAATCAATGCTTTTTAAATCTCCATTATCGTAATATATTAATGTAAAAAGAGTTCCTGCTTCTACACCTTTTGTAGAATAATCATATAGTTTGTCTATATATCCTTGTTCATTAAAAGTAAATTCACATTTGGTATAGGGGTCTTGTTTGCCATTCACATAAGAAATGAATTGATACCGATTATTGGAAAGGGTAAAAATTTCAACTGTCTTGTTCTTGAAATTCTGATAATACTCTTTTCGTACTTCAATCAGGTTTCCATCATCGTTATACTTGAAATGATACCACTTATCCCCTTTGTTGCCAACCTCTTTTTGAGTAAAAGCATTAACCCAATGTATGCTTTTCACCATATACTCACCTTTGTTATTCGTTTTTTGAGCGAATACGCATACACTGACACTTGTTAAAATGATTGTTACTAAAATATTTTTCATACTTCTGTATTTTTAAGTGCTCGTTAATGACTATCGTTTATTATTTCATTTGAAATCTGTTTCAAATTGACAAACAGTGAATTATCACCAACCTTCCCATATCCTTTTAAATGTTCGGGAGAAGAAAAAGAAAGTTCAAAGACAATTTTCTCATTTTGGCTTTCACCAACCAACTGCAATTTATCGGATATTAATTGCCCTGTCAAATCTAACACCGTACCATACTTTATATTTTGATATTCACCATTTATCATGCCATTTGACAAAACTCCAAAATCCACCTTTATGGGAAAACCTTTCATATCACCCTCATAACGGTAAAAATATCCTTCTATTAATCCTGCATTTTCGCTTCTTCGCTCTATTTGGGGATTTTCTTCATCAACAAGCCTTTTAGTTCCACCCAAATCCACCAATTTATCACCGTCATATTTGAAAATATGGCTGTCTTTTATGGCAGTTCTTTTTCCGTCATTCATTCTCTTCATATATTCAATGCGATAGGCATGTATTTCTCCATTGTTTATATTTGTAACAAAGAACATAGTATATAATTTTGTTGCAACAGCAAGTTTGTAAGATTTACCATTATTCAGAAAACAAAATATATAGGACTTGTCTTCATAATCATTGTCGGATATTTCTTTCGCACTCGGAGTAACATACGCATTAACTACCGCATCATCTATACCGTCACCATCCAAATCCCCAATAAAGATATTATACCCTTCACTGCACTTTTCCAACGGAATAAGCTCTCTATCACCTTTGTAGTGTTTCCAATGTCGCAAAAATGATTCTTTTATATCCGTTTCTGTCAGTTTTTTTATCGTTTCTGTATTCTTAATGGGGATTTCACGTTTAAGCGTATCACGTTGTTCGTTATTGGTCTGTTGTATACCCGTGACGTTTTCTTTATTTTCATTCTGACGGTTACTAATCTTATATCCAACATATACAATAAAAAGGATAGTAAGAACCGCAGCAACACCCCAATATACTCTTTTGCCACTTTTTAAGATTGAAACATTGGATGTTTGCTCGCATTTCTCTGTTTCATTCTTGGATGAAGTATTTGCCGTCTGTACATTCTCGTTAGTCGGTGTGCCACACATGGGACACGCTTCCGACATGGCAGACATTTGGCAACCACACTTTTTACATGTAATGTATTCCACTTCCTATTTAATTTTAGTTGAGACCTTGTTAGTAATTAACAGAATGATACTTTGTACTGCAAGAGACAATACTATTGACAATAGAAACCAATTGTTTTCAAAAGTTTTGGAAGAAAACAACGATAATACAAACTCTATAGCTCCCAATATGGAAAACAGTACATGCAACGATATTTTAAAACCATCTTTTAGTGTTATCACATTCAAACAAAATAATAACGCAGTAGTAGCGACTATAACCAAACTACTGACAAACAAGTTGAACACTTCATAAGATGGAAGTATCAAGCCAAACAGTAGATTGGCAACTAAAAGGATTATTCCTATTACTATTATAATCTGTTTCATAGCCGATAAAATTACATGGTTGGTAACTTGGGAGGTAACTCATTGAAGAAAGACGAAAATTCAGGAAGTTGGGAAATAAAGCCCCAATTAGCCATCCCCTTTTTCCAAATTAACGTATTTCCCTGAATTGTCCCGTTCTCAATATTCACTTTAATGGTATTGAAGTCAAAAGCCCCTTGTTGCTGCCCATTGACCGCAATATAATACTCTTGGACGGGTAATGGGGGAGGTACTGTTAATGACGGAGGATTAACATTCATTGTATTCATCGCCATACTACCGACTTGATTACCTATATTTAGTCCCATTCCAATTCCAACGCCTGAGCTGACAAGCCCACCTCCTTCATTGGAAGCCGCATTCTCCAAAACATTGAAACTACGCTCCATTTGGTACACATCCTTTCCCGTTATTTTTAAACGTGCTGCCAAGTCTTTAGCTTCTTTCAAACGGATAAAACTTGGGTCGTTCTCTTGAACATTAATTCCTATTACATTGAAATTTTCAAGTTTAAGTCCGTACTTCTCAAATTCAACGCCAATGCGTTGTTGGCAAAATTCGGATATGTCACTTATGTGTGAATTTATATTAATCACCGATATTCCATCTTGGGACAATTTTTCTGAAACAATATTTGTCAGTTTAGACATTATAATCCCCCTAAAATAATTGGTAAGTTTCTCTACAGTGAACGAAGTCATATTGCTTACCAAACTTTCCAAGAATTGTCGTGGGCTGATAATTTTAAACCCATACTGTCCAAATGCCCTTATTGGTACGATAATCCCATATTTCGGGTCTTCAATCTGTATTGGGCTTGCTGTACCCCATTTACAATCAAGAATGGCTATTTGATTGATAAACCAAACCTCCGCTTTAAAAGGTGTCTGCCCATTGAAGGGAAGATTTATTAGTTTACCCAATAACGGAATGTTCTCCGTTTTTAAAGTGTATGTACCACAAATAAATTCATCCAAAATCACACCACCTTTTACAAAAAAAGCTGTCTGAGTTGGATATACAACCAATTGCGAACCTAATCGCAAATTTTCAGACGAAAACTTGTACACAAGTTCCTTGTCATTCACTTCACATTTAATTACATCAAAAAGATTCATATTTTATACCTCCTTATCGCTAATGCATTCCAAATACAACCTACGGGAACGGCTAACAAACAAAGAATAAGACACAAAACAAATTTATTGTAGAAAAAGCCAAATGAACTAATAAAAAAGATAGCACCCAAAAGACACAAAACAGACCAAAAAACAGACCAACCATTTAATACTTTTGGAGAGCCTTTTTCTACAATTCTATCACCGTCCATTTTTATTGTAAAAAAATGGTTTGCACCTATATAATCCATCCCATAATAAAGTTTTAATTTGTCTGCACCATCGGGTTCTATTCTATCATATCGACAAGGCACAATTTCTTCCCCCGTCAATTTAAACAACCCCCAATTCTCTCCATTATTGAACTTTATTCCCACCTTTATCCAATTATGTTCAATCGTTATTTCATCATAAACACATGGCAAGATTTTTTCTCCCGTGAGAGTGAACACCCCCCTTTTGCCACCTATTTCTCCTATTATCAGATTATCACTAATAATAACTATGTCATAAATACATGGTAAAACTTCTATTCTTGCATTTATATTATAAACACCTCTTTTACTCCCTTCTTTTTTGACAACAATATTAGGGAATGTATTAGAAAAATGAGAGCAAATTGTATATATATGTGGCAAAACCTCTTGACGTGATTCTATATCATACAACTGACTCCCTGCAACCATATATTGTTGACTTTCTCCATACGCATAGATAGAAGAATGAATACAAGGAATTATTTCATGCCCTTCGACATCAAACACCCCGTATTTTTTATCATTCTTTACTTTTATATATTTATCATATTGTTCAATTCCATTCTTGGAAAACAAAGCTGTAATAAATCTTGCTTCATGATAAACACATGGCAATATTTCTATACCATCAGAATTTATAAGTCCCCATTTGTTTTCTCGACACACATAATTCAGCCCTTTGGGATTATATGTCCGACTTCCAAGACCTCCTATCCGATTTCCAAGACCTTCTATTAAACTATATTGAAAATCTGTAATGAACTTACCATTCTCATTATATAAAGCATACCCCTTTCCAAAACGACAAACAGCAAACAATCCCGTTCCCTCTGTGCCATCTACACAATAAATGTTATCATAATCCAAATTAAGAACTAAATCACCTTTTTTGTCAATAAGCCCAAATCTTCGCCCTATTGAGACAATCGCAAGTTTTCCATTATAATATCCTCCAACAGTCTGATACTTGGATATTTTTTCTGCATATTGTTCACCTGAAACTGTTTTCCTTTCCGTTTTCGGCAATCCTTTTTCAAATATTGGAGTAGATAATTGTATGACTGAACCACAATATTCACACACAGAACCAACAGTAACCATCCCACCACAAAAGGGACAAGTTATTTTTTCATGTGCCATAATATCCGTAAAAATCTGTTTCCCGTAGGCTCAAAAAGGAAGGATTATAAAAAAGAAGTGTGAGCCTGAATAGACTTATTCCCAACCTTTGATTGGCTCTCGACTGCCGTGTAACAAATTGAGTAATAAGAAAAACAGCTCACACCTTTGGCTGTATATGTTGTTTAAAAACATATATAACAAACCAAAGGAAGAACGTTCTTTATTATTCCATGTTACACAAAGATGAGGTGTCGAGATTCATCAAAGTGGAATAAAGCTAAAACGCTTCCTATAAATTATTATGTCTGTCATTACGCTGCAATGACAATGCAAATATAAATATAAAAAGCGAACTTAGCAACGTTCTGTGAGCTGTTTATTTCGCAAAAGTAATGCTTTAAAATAATATTAAATCATTATGCCACATATCTTTGAATTAGTCTTTGAACTTGAACAATCTGAAATTTGCAACCTTTTGAAGAAACAAAACCTTGCTCATTTAATTGCTTTGTCATTTGTGAAATTGTTAGTCCTTCTTTAATCATTGACCGCAACAAAGCAACAGCACGCATGTTGTTGGCGTTATTTTTTGCTTTAATTCTGTTGGTCTGATTACTACGGGCAACTGCTTCATTATGCTTGTTCATCAAATTTTCCGATTTACCAAGTTTTACACCTCGTTCCTTCTTCGCCTTCAATGATTGTCGGGTACGTTGGCTTATTAGATTGGCTTCATACTCTGCAATAGATGAAATAATATGCAATATCAGTCTATTTGCTTGGGGAAAGTCACAGAATATAATTTCAACGTCACTTTCCAATAGCTTTGAAGTGAAAGCCACATTCCGACTTAATCGGTCAAGTTTCGCCACAATAAGGATAGAATTTGTTTTTCGGCACAGAGCCAATGCTTCTTGTAATTTAGGGCGGTCTGACTTTTTTCCACTTTCGGTTTCCACAAATTCAGCTATTATTAGACCTTCTTTCACAAAAGAATGAATAATACTTCTTTGCGCCTCAATCCCCAAACCGCTTTTTTCTTGTTTGGTAGTAGATTGTCTCAAATATGCTATATAGTTACCCATAATTCCATTTTTAATTGATTACTTACATTTGCTAAACGACCATTCAATAAATGTAAGTTACTATCAGAAATAGCTGATTTCACACTTTTTTAATCTCCGCAATACAAGTTCCGCCCATAACCCATCGCATAAGAAACGACATCAGAAGACAAACCTTCAAACTCGTTTTTATTGGACTTTTCATCTTTGCGTGCATTATATGTCGCCCAACTTGCGGCAATCATAGCGTCAAGTTTAGCTTTTTTTTCTGCTCGTGTCTTAACAGCATTCCGCTCCCAACACCATGCCGCTTTCAAACATTCACCCCAAGAACGTCCTTTACGTTGGAAATCATTCTTGTAAATTCTGTGAGCGTCTTTCATCACTTGTCTTTTATCGTATCGGTTCATATTATTGTAGTGTTATTGATTTCTTATTGCATTGCAAATGTAGTGCTTTTAATATACATACACAAATAAAACCGTATATCTTTAGAACTACATTAACTTATTTTATGTATATCTATCAATATACATATTAAAAAGAAACGTATATTTGTATTTATAATAAAAATGAATACTTATGGCACTACGAATTAAAGAGGTTATAAAAGAAAAAGGTATGACCGTTCAAACTTTAGCGGATAAAATGGGGATTAATCGTGTTGGATTAAGTAACCATATTAACGGCAATCCATCTGTTGCAGTATTGGAAAAGATTGCTGCTGCATTAGAAGTACCGATACAAGAATTGTTTGAAAAAGAAAAGAATGAAAATATTAATGGATATATTGAGATTGAAAATGAAGTTTTTAAAATCACTTCCCTTCAAGATGTGAAAGCACTGCTTACTCGTTACAAACAGCCTGCAAAATGAAAAAAAATCATATAGCCAACTGTTTCATGCCTATGTATAATAGTGTGGGTTTTGATTTATGTGATTGATATTCAATGGTATAATGCGTGTAATTGAATTTGTATGCTTATTACCATACTTGCTTAAAAGGTGAATAAAAATGCAATAAATAACACAGAAATATGGGAAAGTTACCAATGAAGCAACTTATATATACTTTCAAAGATATAAGTATTGATGAAATAATTGAGAAGCATATAGAATTGTTGAAAAATCAAAATCAACCTCAACGGACTATCACTAATTTCGATAAGGTAACTTGTGATAGTAGTTTTGTTGCCAAAATCGAAACTGTTGAAGGAGCAAACAAGCCATTGCCAAAAAAACAAATATTATATAAGAAATATGCTTTCTTCATTCATCGACTTATACAACGGTGCAAATCTAACAGAGAGGGAAACTTTACCCGTTTTAATTCCCAAATATTACAAACTGTATTGGGACATGTTTATATTGATATGTTGAAGACATTGGAGACATTGGGTATTATAAAAGTATCAAGTAGTTATATACCATCTATTCAGGCTCGTTTAATTGAACTTAATCCTAATTTGCCCACTGTATCGGAAATGAAATATTCATCTTATATTGAAGAATATTCCGACAAGATGCAACAAGAATTGAAAAAATATGAGCAGATACAAATTCAGAAGATAAAATCTGAAATGGGGGATAAATTATACGATAATTTTACAAAATCGTTGAAAATACTCAAATTATCGCATAGAGAAGAAGCAGAAGATTATAGGAATAGACATCATTTTATTAGTTTAAAATCAAAAGAATATTTTACTTATATCATAAATGAATATGACAAAGGAAACTTTAACATATTATCTATTGATAGCAACTTACGTATATATTCAATCTTAACCCAATCACCAAGAATATTTAAGAATTTTCTTAATATAAAATTTTCTATAGATATTCATAATAGTCACCCTTTGTTATTTAACAAACTAATAATAGAAAGATATAATATAAATGATAATATCTTACATATATTATATAATAATCTTTCTAATATAGATAACTCTTACTATTCTGTTAGTAAACAAGTATGTAATTTATTGATAAACAACGGAATACGGAAAGAAAAAATTGCAAATATCCCCAATGATATTTGGGAATACATTTATAATACTTCAAAGGGGATATTTTGGGATGATTTTACGAGATTGGACGAATTTAAACGATTATTACGTTCTGACATTAAAGTAACGCTATTCCGTGAAGTCTTTTATTCCAAGACACTGACGACAAAAGGAAAAGACTTTGCCAAGTCATTTAAAAAGAAATATCCAAGTGTTTATAAATTGGTGAAGGAAAGTAAAAGAGAAGACCGTACTTTCTTGGCTAATCAAATGATGCGAATTGAAAGTGACATATTCAGGAGTATATTAACCAAACTGTACGCCAAACGATTTAAAGTGCTGACAATACATGATGCAGTTGTAGTCTTAGATACAAAAGCTAACGACCAATGTACTCCCGAACTTATACGCTCGATTATCGAAAAAGAATACCTGCGGATTGGTTTGTTTCCCAATATATCAGTTGATTACTATTCAACGGAGCATGTAGTAAGAGAACTGCGACAAGAAGAACAAGATATGAAAGAAATAAATGAATTGATAGACAGCTTTAAAGTGATAGCCAAAGACGAATCCCATCCAAGGTGTCAAACTTGCAGAGACATACTAAAAGAATTGGAAGATGGGACTTCAGAAATTTATATCAACCATGCAACAGATGAATTTGTGTGGCACAAAATTTCCAATTAGCAAGCAAAGTGTTTAGGAACTTGTTTTCACTTTGAAAGGAAGTCATTTTCATGGAGAAAATTTTACAAAAAAAAGGAACTACTCGTTGGCAATTTAGCCCCCCCTTCCTCCAAAGAGGGGTATTTAAGAGAGGGGTTACGTAGCCCTTCTCAAAGATTAAACATACTTATTCAAAATATTGCTGTGCTATATCTGCCGTTTCTTTTTTGTCAATACAAATGTATTTAAAAAAGTTTTCTTCTGTTTTATGTCCTGTAAATGTCATTACCAATTTAGCATTTTTGCATTTCAGATACAAGTTAGTTGCAAATGAACGTCTTGCCGTATGACTTGAAATCAATTGATATTTCTTATATGATTTTTGTTTGGCAACTCCCCCTTTTCGACTAATCAAATATACATCTGAATCAATATGAGCTATTTCCCCGCACTTTTGTAATTGCTTATTCAAATGAGATTTATCAACGGGACGTGGAAACTTCCCTGCATACTTTTTATAAATGGCTTTCACTTCTTTAGATAAAGGTATAATAACTCTCTCTTGCGTTTTACTCGTATTAATAATAACAGTATTTTCTTCAAAGTTCCATTCAGAAGAACTTAAACGTCCCCAATCACCCAAACGCAATCCCAACCTACAAGCCATAATAAACAAGTCTCGTGTCTGCTCAATATTTGATTTTAAATCTATCTTATATTGTATTTTTAGTTCATCGGTAAAATCAATACTATATATTGATTGTAATTCATTATCATTTAGATATATATGCTCAACATTATTACCTTTGGTTTTCCAACTCTTAAATGCGGTATCTGTTATTAATCCGTCTTGCAGAGCTTTATTAAGCCATACCTTCATTATGCTATTCGTTGCACATACCGTATTCATAGTATATTCTTTTACCGTTAACAGATAATGGGCTAAATTATCTTCAAAATATTTATTGAAAATTGAAAAACTATCTTGATACCCTCTATCTTTAATGAAATCACTAAACCGTGAAAGTACTATCTTATGATTGGTTATCGTACCTTTAGACGCAAATGTTCCCGTCCGTTTAATAATAACCTTATCCATATTACTGATATAATTTTGGAAATAAGTGATAGGAGTAACTTTGGCTTTAGCTTCAATTTCTTCTTCTTTTTTATTATAACTATTAATATATCCAAGTAAAACACGTTTCAACAAAACGGTATCTATATCACTCGCTTTATACCATACCACAGAATTAATATAGTCTTCTACCTTATCTTTGAGATAATCCAAAAATCTATTGACTTTATTCGCTTGTCTGTTTTCAGCTTGTTTAAATTGACTGCTGTTTATCATTCTTTCCGTTTCATTATCCCATTGCTCTTTTTTGGACTTGTACCCTGTTGAGAATTTGAAGCGTTTTCCCAACACGCTAAACATTATATAAATTATTTGTTCTCCATCCCCCGATTTAAGGTAAAAGTGAATTTTGTATTTTTTCTCCATGCTCCTTCTTTTTTTTAGATTGATACAAAGGAACACAAAAAACATCATATTTACAATGCCATAGGGTACACTTTTAGGGTACAAAATTGCATTTTAGGTTGAATAATGTAAGAAAAAGAAAATCAGCAAATTAAGCTAAAACACGCTCAAAATGCTGATTTTAAATAGATTAATATAAAAATTTTATTGATAGTCAGACGCTATCTATTATTCCCACTCGATAGTAGCGTTAGGCTTCGGAGACATATCGTAGCAAACACGATTCACATGCTTTACTTCTTTCAGGATACGATCCGTAATTTTCATCAGGACAGGCCATTCTACCTGTTCGATGGTGGCGGTCATCGCATCAATCGTATTGACAGCACGGATGATAACCGGCCATTCGAAAGA